>Ga0114982_1000820_pt1 | contig 16310 bp, 13 predicted proteins | sample Shrwel_input2_FT_FD_87183 | JGI IMG/M metagenome (GOLD analysis project Ga0114982, IMG submission 87183) | Subsurface microbial communities from deep shales in Ohio, USA - Utica-3 well 1 S input2 FT | ecosystem: Environmental > Aquatic > Deep subsurface > Shale gas/oil reservoir > Produced... | reverse complement strand
GGGAGATCCTGCAAAAAGACAAGCAGTAACGAATCCAACGAAAACGGTTGCTTCTATCAAACGTTTCATGGGACATACTTTTTCTGAAACTACTGATGAAGCAAAAAGAGTTCCCTATACTGTAGTAAAAGGAGACAATAATACACCACGTGTGGATATTGACGGTCGTTTATATACAGCGCAAGAATTGTCTGCAATGACACTTCAAAAAATGAAAAAAACTGCGGAAGACTATTTAGGTCAAACCGTGACTGAAGCGGTTATTACTGTTCCAGCGTACTTTAATGATGCACAACGTCAAGCTACGAAAGAAGCGGGTGAAATTGCAGGTCTTAAAGTAATGCGTATCATCAACGAGCCTACTGCTGCGGCATTAGCTTATGGATTAGATAAAAAAGGACACGATCAAAAAATTGCAGTTTACGATTTAGGGGGAGGTACTTTTGATATTTCTATCCTTGAATTAGGAGACGGAGTTTTCGAAGTATTGTCTACAAACGGAGATACGCACTTAGGTGGAGATGATTTTGACCAAACTATCATTGACTGGTTGGCAGATGAATTCAAAGCAGAAGAAGGAATTGACTTACGTCTTGACCCAATGTCATTACAAAGAATTAAAGAAGCAGCTGAAAAAGCGAAAATCGAGTTGTCATCTTCTGCTGAAACAGAAATCAACTTGCCTTACGTTACCGCTACAGCTTCAGGACCTAAGCACTTAGTTAAAAAATTATCAAGAGCTAAATTCGAGCAATTGTCTGATGCCTTAGTAAAACGTTCTATGGAACCAGTTGCTAAAGCGTTAAAAGATGCAGGTTTAAAAACATCTGATATTGATGAAGTAATCCTTGTAGGGGGTTCAACTCGTATGCCAAGAATCGCTGACGAAGTAGAAAAATTCTTCGGTAAAAAAGCGTCTAAAGGAGTAAATCCTGATGAGGTTGTAGCAATTGGAGCAGCTATTCAAGGTGGAGTTTTATCTGGAGATGTTAAAGATGTATTGTTATTAGACGTTACACCTTTATCTTTAGGTATCGAAACTATGGGTGGTGTTATGACTACATTAATTGAGTCAAACACAACGATTCCAACAAAAAAATCGCAAGTATTCTCTACTGCTGCCGATTCTCAACCAACCGTTGAAATCCACGTATTGCAAGGAGCTAGAGCAATGGCTGCCGATAATAAAACAATTGGTCGTTTCCATTTAGATGGTATTCCACCAGCACCAAGAGGTGTTCCGCAAATTGAAGTAACTTTTGATATTGATGCTAATGGTATCATAAAAGTTTCGGCAACTGACAAAGGAACAGGAAAATCTCATGACATTCGTATCGAAGCTTCTTCTGGTTTAACTGCTGAAGAAATCGAAAGAATGAAAAAAGATGCAGAAGCAAATGCTGATGCTGATAAAGTAGCAAGAGAGCGCATTGAAAAAATCAATGAAGCGGACAGTATGATTTTCCAAACAGAAAGCCAATTAAAAGAGTTAGCAGATAAATTATCTGACGAGCACAAAACGGCTATCGAGTTTGCTTTAACTGAATTAAGATTAGCTCACCAAAATCAAGATTTGGAAGCGATTCAAAAAGGTTTAGACAATGTAAATGCTGCTTGGAAAACGGCTACAGAAGCTATGTATGCACAAGGGGAGCAAGGACAAGCTGCGCAACCTCAAGCTGACAATTCAGGAGATACAACACAAGATGTTGAGTTTGAAGAAGTGAAATAAGAATTTAAAATTCTAAATATTTAAAAACCGAGAATGTAAGTTCTCGGTTTTTTTAGTTTTTATAAAGTTTTTTGTCATTCCGACGAAGGAGGACTCGATAGCTTTGCTCGAACAGGCAAAGCTATCGCGTTAAACTGATCGGTTGAAAAAGATTTTTTCTTTTATTGGAAGGGTAACAATTATAAAATTACTTCACGGCAATCACCGAAATTTCAATATTCACATTTTTAGGTAAAGTAGCTACCTGTACCGTTTCACGGGCAGGTGCACTTGCATCATTAAAATACTTTCCATAAATGGCATTGATTCTTGCGAAATCGCCCATATTCATAATGAAAATTGTAGCTTTTATCACATTTTCAAAGTTCATATCGACCGCTTCTAAAACCGCTTTTAAGTTTTGCATCACTTGCTCGGTTTCTAATTCAATGTTGTCTAAAACCAATTCGCCATTGGCAGGGTTTATAGCTATTTGACCAGAAGTATATAGTGTGTTATCACTTAATACAGCTTGACTGTAAGGACCTATTGGTGCTGGCGCTTTGTCGGTAAAGATGATTTTTTTACTCATGATTTGTTTTTATAGATGAAATTACACTTTGTATTTTTCATTTTGTGCCTTTATAGATTTCTATCCGGTAAACTACGTTTGTCCCATTTGATGTCACTCAGTACTGATGAACTTACCCCAATAAAGAAATACCATGACGCTCTTTCACCAAACGGATTCCAATTGAAATCCATCCGCCAGCTCAATAAATCACGTTCAAATCGAAGTTGTGTATAAGTAACTCCTTTTTGCACAAAATCATAACCAGAAGATGCGCCTATCTTCCATTTAGGGGTAATGTCTATATTTCCGGACATCATTAAGGAGCTTTGAGAAATTTTATTTTCCCTATTATCGTTTGTATAGGTCAACGAGTAGGCTAGACGTAAATCCCATGGAATTTTGAGTTTGTAGAATCCAGCAAAATTATCTTCCTCATCATCATCTTTAAATTGGCTCTCTCTTCTATCGGAAAAATCAGTAGTTGTACCAAATAAATCATCAGCGCGACCGCCATTTCGCAAGTCTTTGTTGTTAAAGGAATTTTGTTTTTTATCATTTCCGCCAAATAAATCATTACTGTTCAAGGAATAATTGATGGTCATGTTGGCGCTGGTCATTCTAAACAAGCTTCCTCCATTATTAATGTTAAATACATCAACCATTTGTCCTTTGGTATTGATGGCATAAGGATTTAAGGTCATTCCAAAATTAACATTCATTTTCTCTTTGAATAAATTAGTACCACCACTTATTCGCAAAGGAGACCATTTTAAAGAGTCGGCATCAATATTATAGCTTGCCGATAAACTCAGGTTGTTAATCAGCATGATTTTTTTGGCTTCGGTTTTAGTCGAATCCTTATCTCGAACTTTAGCTTCAAAAACATTATTGATCAAGAAGTTCAGGTTGTTACTTCTTCGGTTGTTCGGTCCTCCAAAAATACCGTCTTGAAAACGATTGTAGGTTTCCATTTTTCCACTGCCGTCTATAGCGTAAGTGTCATAATATTTTTCAAAACTAGGGGTGTAGGAATACCCAACACTAGGTCTTACGGTATGACGAATAGATTGTATTTTTCCGTCCTTTTTGAAATTAAATGTTCCGTAAAAAGTGGTTCCGATACTGCTGGTAAAGTCATAGGTTCTAAAAGCATCAAATCCTCTTCTTTCTGTAGTTTCAATAGAGTCTTTTACAGAATTATATTTCTTTTGAATGGTTTTTAAATACCAAGTTTCCATATAATTAGAAGAGGCCGAAACGCTAAAATATTTGAACACTTTAAAATTAGTACTCAAGGGGATTGAATGTTGTAATCCGTTTTTAGCATCTTTAAACATTTGTGGTTTAAAGAATAAGGAATCAACCGTTTCTATTCTGTTTTCACCTCTTAAGCTATAAGTAAAGTTGAAGTTTTTAATAAATCCTTTTTTGGTTCCGTTCTTTCCGGCGAAAGGGAAAACTCGATCCACACCTACTTGAAGCGTGGGTAGGGTCATGTTTATTTTTCCAGTATTGGTGTTTTGTGTGTGGGAGGCTGTAAGTGACATGTTCACTTGCGGAATCCAATTGAAGGTTTTAGAATAATTTACAGTCGAACTTAAAGAGTTGTTCAAAAAATTAGCTGTATTTAATTGGTTGAAAGAATTTTGGAAATATTTTTGACTCCCAAGATTTACCGATGCTGAAAATCGTGAATTCGGGGTAGCTTTCGCGTCGGGAGAATGAGTCCATTGTAGGTTGTATAAATTTGATTTTCCATAACCGGGTAATCCTCTTTCTCCTGTAATTTGATTTTCGTATCTGAAGTTAAAGTTTCCTCTAAATTTATAACGCTTTGCATAGCTGGTTTCTGCCCTAAAAGCATAACTTCCATTGGTGTAATAATCTCCTAAAAGTGCCAGATCATATTTGTCACTTAAGGCAAAATAATAACCTCCGTTTTGTAAAAAGTAGCCTTGCTGGTTGGTTTGTCCAAAGGTGGGTAAAATGATTCCTGAGGTTGCTTTTTGCGACATGGGGAAAAATGCAAACGGAATTCCTATTGGCGTGGGTACATCGGCAATGACCATATTAGTTAATCCAGAGACCACTTTTTTTCCAGGGACTAACTTGATTTTTCGAGCTAAAAAATAATACTCCGGGTCATCAATATTTTTAGAAGTCGTAAAACGGGCATTTTTGATAAAATAAACCGAATCATTTTCTCTTTTGGTAATTTCTCCTTTTACTTTAAACTCATCCTGATCCGTTCTGGAATTCCAAATTAAAGCTTTTTTGGTTTTGAAATTAAAACGAATAGAGTCGGGTTCTACTACGTTTTCGCCCTGTTTGAAGACAGGATATTGTGTGTATGTTCCGGCCGAATCTTTTAATCTTCCAGCATATACTTCGTCTTTGTTATAGTCAATGACAATGATTCCAGATTTCAGTTCAATGTCTTTAAAATAAACTTCCGCCTCATTTTTTAAGATGGTTTGTTTCTTTTTATTGTCTATTTTGACATAGTCTTTCGATTTGTATTTGATTTTTCCCTCAAGAAGTGGTTTCTTTTTTTTAAGACTATCCTTTTTTATGGTATCCTTCTCTTTTGCAAGATTTTTCAGGCCAACATTTAGGCTATCTTTTTGTTTTACAGCGGGTATAGGGGTACTTTTTTGAGGTAACTCTTGAGAATGAACTTGTAAACATCCAAAAGTTAATAAAAAAGGTAATAAAACGATATGAAATAAGTTTGTACGCAAAGCTATAAATACTATTTTTGTAAAAATATGGCTTAATTTTTGAAGTGACAAACTTACATCTATTTTTAAAAATAAGTAAGCATTTAGTAAAATTATAACCTTTTAATTCACGATAGAACGAAATATGAAAATAAGAATGAATTTAAAAACGATTTTTATTGTTTCTGCTTTGGCGGTAACCTCAATAATATCAGCACAATCGGTCAGTAAATTTAAAGTGTGTTTAGATGCTGGACATGGTGCTAAAGATTTTGGCGCAGTCTATCATGGTTTTGTAGAGAAAAACATAAATCTCGCTATTGTGCTTAAGTTGGGTAAAATTTTAGAGCAAGACCCAACCATTGACGTTATTTATACCAGAAACAACGATACGTTTATAGAATTGGATGAGCGTTGTAATATTGCAAATAAATCCAATGCCAATATTTTTATTTCTATTCACTGTAATGCCAACCAAAGACAGGAAGCCTATGGTTCTGAAACCTTTGTAATGGGACTTTCAAAGAGTAAATCGAGTCTAGATGTGGCAAAGAAAGAGAACTCGGTTATTACTTTAGAAAGTAATTATAAGACCAAATATGCCGGATATGATCCAAATTCTCCCGAATCAATTATTAGTGCTACTATTGCGCAAGAAGAATATTTTGATCAAAGTATTGAGCTTGCCAGTAAAATACAAGAAGGTTTAGAGGAAAAGTTAAACAGAAAAAATAGAGGGGTAGCTCAGGCGCCATTTTGGGTTTTACATAGAGCTTTTATGCCAAGAGTCTTAATTGAAACTGGCTTTATTTCAAATCCTTCAGAAGGTGCTTATTTAAATTCAGATGAAGGGCAGGTTAATATGGCAAAAACCATTGCAGATGCCATTTTTAGAATGAAAGCAGAGCATTTTGGTGGTACAATACCAATTTTAGATATTAAAAAATCTGAAAAACCCGCACCCAAAGATTCAACGGTAAAAACACCTGAAAAAGTGATTCCAGTAAAGGAAACTCCAAAGGCCACTGATGGAAAAGCACTTGATACTACCAAAGTTATTTATAAAGTGCAATTAAGAGCCAGTAAGACTAAAATTGAAGCTACTGCCGATAATTTTAACGGATTGAATAGTATTTCTATGATTTTTGATGGAGGTTATCACAAATATTTATTTGGAGAAACCAATGACTATGATGCTTCTAAGGTATTATTGGCTCAAGCTAAAGCCAAAGGGTATGATTCTGCTTTTATTGTCCCGTTCAAAAAAGGAGTAAAAATATCATTAAATGAAGCGGTTAAAGCCAAGTAATTACTAATTTTGCTTAAAAAGATATATTTTGAAAATTTCTAGAGAAATTAAAACCGCAATACTTGTTATTGCCTCGATACTATTATTCATTTGGGGATATAGTTTTCTAAAAGGAAGAGATTTATTTGATAAAAGTAAAAAGCTTTTTGTAGAGTATGATAATGTAGAAGGTTTAGCTCCAGCTGCACCAGTTACAATTAGCGGAAAAACCATTGGAAAAGTGAATTCAATTGTGTTGAATTCAAATGGTAAGCTTTTGGTTGAATTACAAATTAACGATGAGTTATTTCCAATTTCAAAATCAAGTGTGGCTCAAATTTATGAACCAGGATTTATAGGTGGAAAGCAAATTGCTATTATCCCAAATTTTTCCGATAAAACGTTAGCTCTTTCTGGAGATACACTTCAAGCAGATATTAAGCAAGGATTAACCGCTGCGCTTGGAAGTAAACTGCAACCTACTCAGCAAAAAATTGAAGGATTAGTAACGGACGCAGATAAGTTGGTCGTAAATTTAAATAGTATTCTGGACGATAAAACCAAGACCAATTTAAAAAATAGTATTAATCAACTGAGCCAGACATTAACCGAAGTCAATAAAGCTACAAAACAGGTAAATGCTATGTTGGAAGCTAATAATCAAAAAATTAGTACCACACTTTCTAATGCAGAAAAAGCCTCTACCAGTTTTGCGAAAATTACTTCCGATTTAGAAAAAGCAAAACTTGCAGAAACCATCAATAACCTTGAAGGAACCTTAGCAGGAGTTAATAAATTGTTAGCTGATATGCAATCCGGAAAAGGCACCATGGGAAAACTAATGAAAGACGAAACCATGTATAATAACTTAACTAAAACTTCCAAAGAATTAGAGTTATTGTTACAAGATGTTCGCTTACATCCAACACGTTATGTTAATGTTTCGGTGTTTGGCAAAAAAGAAAAACCATACAAAGCACCAGAAGAGCAAGCAAAATAAAAAACGAAACCAATCAACAACCAAATTTTCCATTATGAATATTTTAAGCAGCATTGTTTTTTTAATCATTCTAACATTAGGGGTAGGTTTCTTTGCAAAAAATGTGAAGAAAATTATTCGCAACATTAAATTAGGAACCAAAGTAGATCGTTCTGATAATGCCTCTGGAAGATGGAAAAACATGGCATTGGTAGCCTTGGGACAAAAGAAAATGTTTACGCGTCCCATTCCGGCGGTTTTGCATTTTGCGTTATATGCGGCTTTTGTAATTACACAAATCGAATTACTTGAAATCTTAGTAGACGGTATTTTTGGTTCGCACCGTTTCTTCAAACCCGCTTTGGGAGGTTTTTACACCTTCATAATTAGCTTTATAGAGATTTTATCGCTGTTAGCTTTAGTGGCTACCGTTGCTTTTTTGGCGCGTAGAAATTTATTAAAATTGCCTCGTTTAAACAAAGCAGAACTACTGGGATGGCCTAAAAAAGACGCCAATTTGATTCTGATTATGGAAATCATTTTGGTGACTTGTATCTTTACCATGAACGGTACCGATGAAGCACTTTATAACATTGGTAAATCTCATTTTGAAGGACAAGGATCTTTTGGCTTTACTGTTTCACAACATTTGGGACCTGCAATTTTTGGAAGTTTAAGTGAAGGAACATTACATATTTTAGAAAGAGTAGGATGGTGGGGACACTTTATGATGGTTATGGCTTTCTTGAATTACTTATATTATTCAAAACACTTGCATATTATTTTGGCTTTTCCAAATACGTATTTCGCCGATTTAAATCCGTTGGGAAAATTTGACAATCTAGAAAGCGTGACCAAAGAGGTGAAATTGATGTTAGATCCTAACGCGGATCCCTTTGCAGCTCCGGCACCAGATGCCGATGCAGCTCCTGCTAAATTTGGAGCCTCCGACGTTCAGGACTTAAATTGGGCACAATTATTAAACGCCTATACTTGTACCGAATGCGGACGTTGTACTTCTTCTTGTCCGGCCAATCAAACAGGAAAAAAATTATCTCCTCGTAAAATCATGATGGATACCCGTGATCGTCTGGTAGAAGTTGGGGATAATATGGATAAAAATAAAGGCGTTTTTGTTCCTGATGGTAAATCGTTATTAAACGATTATATTACCCCAGAAGAGTTGTGGGCTTGTACGTCATGTAACGCTTGTGTAGAAGAATGTCCGGTCAATATCAGTCCGTTGTCAATCATTATGGACATGCGTCGTTACTTAGTAATGGAGCAAAGTGCAGCACCAATGTCATTAAACGCCATGATGACCAATATTGAAAACAATAGCGCCCCTTGGCAATACAGTCAACAAGATCGATTAAATTGGAAAAACGAACAATAATGAATACAAACGATTTAGATAAAAACTTGTTGGCAGCAACAGAAGATGGACAAACAATAAGTCCTATTCTTCCCGAAGGAATAAAAAACTATCTTATTGATATCGATGGAACTATTTGTGATGATATTCCCAATGAAGAGCCCGAACGTATGCTAACAGCAGAAGTTTATCCTGATGCTTTGGTTACCTTAAACAGATGGTATGATGAAGGACATATTATTTTCTTCTTTACCTCAAGAACTGAAGCACATCGTGAGTATACTGAAACATGGTTAAAACAACACGGCTTTAAATACCATGGTATGATCATGGGAAAACCACGTGGTGGCAACTACCATTGGATAGATAATCATCTGGTAAAAGCCACTCGTTACAGAGGTAAATTTACCGATTTAATAGAAAAAAAAGTGACTATAGAAGTCTTTGACGACGGACAAGATTAATCAATTTTGATTTGTCCATTTCAGGATAACCCAATCAACGAATAAACATATACAACTATGTCAGAAAATTTAGTAGTGCCTACAATGGCCGAAATGTTAGCTCAAGGGAAACAACCAGAAGTATTATTTTGGGTAGGTTGCGCCGGAAGTTTTGATGATAGAGCCAAAAAAATTACCAAAGCCTTTGTACGAATTTTGAACCGTGCTAACGTCGAGTTTGCTGTTCTTGGAACCGAAGAAGGTTGTACCGGAGATCCTGCTAAACGTGCCGGTAATGAATTCTTGTTTCAAATGCAGGCTTTCATGAATATTGAAGTACTAAATGCATATGAGGCTAAAAAAATCGTAACAGCTTGCCCACACTGTTTCAATACCTTAAAAAATGAATATCCTGAATTAGGGGGTAAATATGAAGTAGTGCATCATACAGAGTTTTTAAAAGAGTTATTAGATGCTGGTCGATTAACCATCGAAGGAGGACAATTTAAAGGCAAGAAAATAACGTTTCACGACCCTTGTTATCTAGGGCGGGCCAACAAAGTATACGAAGCACCACGTGATTTAATTCAAAAATTAGATGCCGAATTGGTAGAAATGAAACGTTCTAAAGCCAACGGATTGTGTTGTGGGGCTGGTGGCGCACAAATGTTTAAAGATGCCGAACCTGGTGACAAAGAAATCAACGTAGAAAGAACCGAAGATGCTTTAGAAACCAAGCCAGAAATCATTGCGGCTGGTTGTCCTTTTTGTAATACCATGCTAACGGATGGTGTAAAATACAAAGAGAAAGAAGGAGATGTAAAAGTCATGGATGTGGCAGAATTGATTGCTAACGCTCAGGATTTGTAAAAGATGAGGAAATATTTTTTATTGTTTTTTTATTTGTTTTCTTTTTTTGGATTTTCTCAGGATTATTATGATTTGATGGCAAAGGAAACATGCGAATGTGTTAATGCCAAGAAAATAGATTTTAATTCCATTGAAGTAACAAAATTGCAAATGGAGCTAGGTATTTGCTTGATGCCAAGCTATACAAATTATAGAGACAAACTTGAAAAATCAGAACAAATTGCTTTCGGTGACAGGGAAGGAATGAGAAAATTAGGAGAAAATATCGGTCTAAAAATGATAAAACATTGCCCTGATCTGATTATGAAACTTGGTTCTGAGTATATTGAAAAAAGCAAAAAAGATAAAGTTGTTATTGATACCGAAAAATCGGTAGAAGATAATTTAGGCGATCATAAAATGGAATGTACTTTTGTTGAAACTAAAACATCCGATTTTTTGACCGTCATTGTTAAAGAGGACAATGGAAGAGTTCATCAATTATTGTTGTTGAATTTTTTTCAAAATGCCGATTTACTTACAAATAATAAACTTAAATCAAACCAGAAAATAGAAGTAACATATAGTGAACACGAATTTTATGATCCTAAAACGAAAGATTATAAATATTATAAAGTGATATACACATTTAAAGTTTTATAAATTATGATTATCCCATTCGAAAATTTACCGCTAGAATCTCGTATTTGGATTTATCAATCCAATCGTAAATTTTCTGATGAAGAATTGATTGAAATTGAATCGGCTGTAAAAGACTTTGTTGAAAATTGGGCCGCTCACGGAACAAGTTTAGAAGCTTCTTACCTAATCAAATACAATAGATTTATCATTTTTGCGGTGAATCAGGAAGTACAAGCAGCTTCGGGTTGCTCGATAGATTCTTCAGTTCAATTTATACAAGAGTTAGAACAAAAATACCATGTCGACTTGTTAGACAAAATGAACGTGACGTTTAAAAACGGAGAATTCATTGCACATAAATCACTCATCGATTTTAAAAAAATGGCGAAAGATAAAGCAGTAACAGGTGCAACAATCGTCTTTAATAATTTAGTAAATACCATAGAAGAATTTAACGAGGCTTGGGAAGTTCCTGCGGAAGAAAGCTGGCATAGTCGATTCTTTTAATCTCATTCATGAAACATTTTTTTTTCAAAATACTCGTACTAACTTTAGTATCAATCCTGATGTGGAATTGTTCCAGCACCCAAAAAAAGGTAGCCAAAACAAATTCCCATGATGTTATTGTACCCGATATTGACTATAAAGACGTTTCTAAAGAAGGATTTAATTTATTTGAAGAGACCGCTTCCGAAAAAAAATGGGTAGATAGTATTTACAACACCTTGTCCTTTGAAGAAAAATTGGGACAATTGTTTATGGTAGCCGCTTATTCTAATAAAGATAGTATTCACTTTAACGCTATCGATAAGTTAGTTAAAAATAATAAAATTGGCGGGTTAATTTTTTTTCAAGGAGGGCCGGTACGTCAAGCAAGACTTACCAACCGCTTCCAATCCAATTCAAAAATTCCATTATTTATAGGTAATGATGCCGAGTGGGGATTAAGCATGCGACTAGATTCTACCTACAAGTACCCTTGGAACATGACATTGGGCGCTATAAAAGACTTGAAACTTATTGAAGAACTAGGCGCACAAATGGGGAAAGAAACCAAGCGTTTGGGAATACAATTTAATTTTGCCCCTGTTTTAGATATTAATACCAATCCCAATAACCCTATCATCGGAAATCGTTCTTTTGGGGAAAATAAAGATGAAGTAACCAGTCACGCTGTTGCTTTAATGAAAGGAATTCAAAATCAAAATGTATTTGCAACCGGAAAACACTTTCCGGGTCATGGAGATACCGAAACGGATTCACATCATACGCTTCCAAGAGTTAGTTTTACAGAAGAACGACTTAATGAAGTGGAGTTTTTTCCGTATAAGAAAATGTTCAATTTAGGGCTTGCTTCCGTGATGGTAGCACATTTAAATGTGCCTAGTGTAGAACCTAGAGAAAATTATCCTACTTCGATTTCCTATAATGTAGTAACCAATATTTTAAAAAAGCAATTGGATTTTAAAGGTCTTATTTTTACCGATGCTTTAAATATGAAAGGGGCCAGTAATTTTAAAAAACCAGGAGAGATAGATTTGGCCGCTTTCTTAGCAGGAAATGATATCATGTTATTTGCCGAAGATGTACCAACGGCTATCGAAAAATTTACTCAAGCCTATAAAGACACTTTAATTACAGATGAACGTATTGAGCATTCGGTAAAAAAGATTTTAAAATACAAGTTCAAATCGGGTTTACATCAATACAAACCAATTGAAACCGCAAATCTTGTCAATGATTTGAATACCAGTTATAGTAATTCGTTGCTTTATAAACTGTATGAAAACGCAATTACTGTGGTAAAAAATGACGATGAAACGCTACCTATTACAAATTATGCGAAAAATAAAATAGCCTATGTCAAGTTAGGAGATGATTCGGGGAGTAAATTTTTAAGTACATTAAAAAAATATACTGATGTCACTGAAGTTACGCATTCCAATATCGACAGTTTAAATGTTGAATTAAAAAAATATGATAAAGTAATTATCGGTTATCATGTTTCCGATAAGACTTGGTGGAAAAAACACGAGTTTTCTATAAAAGAATTGGATTGGATTCAAAAGATTGCGGCAAATAATAAGACAATTTTAGATGTTTTCTCAAAACCTTATGTACTGATGCCTTTAAAAGAGATCGATCAGTTGGAAGCTATTGTTGTGTCGTATCAAAACGGTGATGTTGCGCAAGAAGTATCGGCCGAATTGTTATTTGGAGCTATTGAAGCAAAAGGAATCCTTCCTGTTTCTATCAACGAAGAGTTTAAAGTTGGTTTTGGTCTGTCGACCAATAAAATAAATGTTTTGGGTTTTTCTAATCCTGAAACTGTAGGGATGAATTCGGCTAAACTGAAAGAAATTGACGGCATTATTAAGAAAGCTATTGATGGAAAAATGACACCTGGTGCTCAGGTTTTAGTGGCCCGAAAAGGAAAAGTTGTGTATCAAAAAGCCTATGGGTACCACACGTATGCTAACGATACCAAAGTTAAAAACAGCGATATTTACGACATTGCTTCTTTATCTAAAATTGTAGGGACATTGCCTAATGTTATGTTAGATTATGACAAAGGAAAAATAAACATGAGTACTCGTCTAGGACAAATGGTACACAAAACGAAAGGTTCCGATAAAGATTCTATTTCTTTTAAAGAGTTGCTATCACATTATGCCCGATTACAAGCTTGGGAACCTTTTTACAAAGCAACTATTGATTCTGTAACCAAGCGTCCATTGTCTCAATATTATAAAAAAACAAATACCAAAGGCTTCACAACTCAGGTTGCCGAAAATTTGTTTATTCGTGATTCTTATAAAGATACCATTATCGATAAAATCATAAAAAGTAAATTATTACCCAAAAAAGAATACAAATACAGCGATTTTACCTTCATTTTATTGAAAGAATATTTAGAAACCCATCATCATAAAACCTTAGATGAGATGGCAGAAGAGAATTTTTTCTCAAAATTAGGGATGAGCAATACCAGTTATAATCCGCTAATAAAATTTGATAAAGACGTTATTCCGCCAACAGAAAAAGACCGATATTTTAGATATGATGTAATTCAAGGCTATGTGCATGATATGGCAGCAGCCATGCAAGGTGGAGTGGCAGGCCATGCCGGAGTTTTTTCGAATGCGATGGATGTGGCCAAAATGATGCAATTGTTTCTCAACAAAGGAAATTATGGAGGAGTTCAATACTTTTCCGAAAAGACTATGGAGGATTTCAATACCTGTTATTTTTGCCCTGAAGGAAATAGAAGAGGGGTTGGATTTGATAAACCTCAAATTAAAGGCGACGGACCAACTTGTGGATGTGCTTCGATTACTAGTTTTGGCCATACTGGTTTTACCGGCACAATGGCGTGGGCCGACCCAGAAAAAGAACTGATTTATATTTTTCTTTCCAATAGAACTTTTCCAGATAGTAATGCTTCAAATAAGCTTTCTAAAGAAAATATTAGAGAAGATATTCAGCAAATTATATACGATTCAATTATTAACTAATACGTTAATTTTGTCTAAAAAGAGAGGCAACCATTCTGCTTTTTTAAGTATTTTAGTACGATGAAAATTGCTATTGTTTGTTATCCAACTTTTGGAGGTAGTGGTGTGGTAGCTACCGAGTTAGGATTAGAATTGGCCCGTCGTGGCCATGAGATTCATTTTATAACCTATCGTCAGCCGGTTCGTTTGGCTCTTTTAAATCCAAATGTGCATTACCACGAGGTAAATGTTCCTGAGTATCCTTTATTTCATTATCAGCCTTACGAATTGGCGTTGTCCAGTAAGTTGGTTGATATGGTAAAATTGCACAAAATAGATTTGCTGCATGTGCATTATGCTATTCCTCACGCTTATGCGGGATATATGGCCAAACAAATGCTCAAAGAAGAAGGTATCGATCTTCCAATGGTCACAACTCTGCACGGAACCGATATAACTCTGGTGGGAAATCACCCTTTTTATAAACCTGCAGTAACTTTTAGCATTAATAAATCTGATGTGGTAACTTCTGTTTCACAGAGTTTAAAAGATGATACCCTGCGCTTATTTAACGTGAAAAAAGAGATTAAAGTCATCCCTAATTTCATTGAGATTGATGATTACAATCATGAAAACAGTACCTGTAAACGTTCTGTAATGGCTAAACCTGAAGAACGAATTATTACGCATATCAGTAACTTCAGAAAAGTTAAAAACATTCCTGATGTAGTACAGGTTTTTTATAAAATTCAACAAAAGATACCTGCCAAATTAATGATGGTAGGGGATGGTCCTGAAAAAGAAGCTGCTGAAATGCTATGTCAAAAATTAGGAATTTCGGACAAAGTGATTTTTTTTGGAAACAGCCATGAAATAAATGAAATATTGGGTTACTCTGATTTGTTTCTACTGCCTTCGGAAACAGAAAGTTTTGGTTTGGCAGCTTTAGAAGCTATGGCTAATAAAGTACCGGTAATTTCCAGTAATTCAGGTGGGCTTCCTGAAGTAAATACAGACGGATTTTCGGGTTATCTAAGTGATGTTGGTGATGTAGAATCGATGGCTTTAAATGCTCTTATGATTTTAAGTTCGGCAACCGAATTGGATAAATTTAAAGAACAGGCATTTGAAACGGCTAAGTTATTTACGGTTGAAAATATTGTTCCGATTTATGAAGAAATCTATCAAGAGGCCATAGAAAAAGTGAAAATCAAAGTATCATGAAAAGGTTAGTTTTGGCATCTATTATTAGTAGTGTTTTAATAGGGTGTTCCTGTCAGAAAAAAAATATTTCCGATTTAGAGAAAATACCAACAAATACTTCTAGAGAAATGGCGGAATATAAAATCATCTATCAAACCATGCAAAGCCCCTACAAAGAAAAACGATATGAAGTAGTGACTAATGGTAACGATTTTAATAAATTTATAAGCCAACTTAATCTGGAAGAAAATATTAGTATAGATTTCAATAAATCAAATGCTGTAATTTTAAACATGTCGAAAAAAAATACCGGTGGTTATAATGTAGAGCCAATAAGTTTGGAAGAAGTGGGGGAAACTTTGGTTTTGAAAGTCAAAGAAAATTCTCCTAAACCCCATGATATGGTAACTATGGGATTTACTAGTCCCTTAACGGTGTTGGAAGTAAACTCAAAAAAGAAAATAATTATTTCAGTGGTAGAATAAAAAAACTCCTTCTTTTCGGAAGGAGTTTTGTTTTTTTTAGAATCTGTATCTGATACTTAAAGCGATGTCGTTTCCTACACCATTTACATAATCGTCATTTAGATAGAATTCCGGACGATAATCTAATGATAATTGAATTGGCACATCGAAGTTGTATTCTATACCAATATCTCCTGCACCAAAAACAGCAGTTCCACTCGCATCACCATAATCTTTATCAAGACTCCAAGAAGCTACACCGCCACCTACACCAGCGTACCAGTTAAAACCGCCATCAATGTTCCAAACCCATTGGTATAAACCAGCTAATTTGAAAGCATTTACGTGGTTACTGTTTCTTAATCCTAAGTCAAATTCTAAACGATTTTTGTCTGATAAACCTCTTTGGTAAGAAATTTCACCACCAAAACCGTCATTGTCTCCTAATCTAAGACCTAATGCATTTTTAGAAATGTCTTGCGCTTGTGAGCTAAATGCTAATCCAACTAGCATAAAAGCGGTTACAAATAATTTTTTCATAAATTCTGTTTAGTTTTATTTAACGAAG
>Ga0114982_1000819_pt1 | contig 16311 bp, 16 predicted proteins | sample Shrwel_input2_FT_FD_87183 | JGI IMG/M metagenome (GOLD analysis project Ga0114982, IMG submission 87183) | Subsurface microbial communities from deep shales in Ohio, USA - Utica-3 well 1 S input2 FT | ecosystem: Environmental > Aquatic > Deep subsurface > Shale gas/oil reservoir > Produced... | reverse complement strand
CTCTGAGGAGGGAATCTCGTGCCATGTATGGTCGCTTTCTTGCTGTATAACAGGACGATGATAGCTAATTTGCCATTCTTGAGCTGCACGTTGGACTTGTAAGGTCAATCCACCTAAATACCAACTGCGTGTTTCATTGAGTGTAAAGTCAACATTTCCCCACCAAGTGCGGTGTGCCATACCTGACTGTTCCATAAAAGAGAGTAAAATTAAAAGAAACCAACAAAAAGCCACTGTTAGCACGTTGAGCGGTATCGTTTCATCTATTAGACTTAGAAAAAAATAAGGTCTTACGCATTTTGCCTTCATGAGTGCGTTTTGTGCGACTATCAAGTACGGTTGAACTGTAAACAAATAAGCGGTAGCGGCGTAAGTCATAAAAATGATAACTTGTGCCATATAGGATGTAAATAAACATTTTGAGCTGATATCGTAAAGAGATTTTTTGTAGTCTCGACAATGTGTTAGCTCCAATATGCTGTGTACAGGCTGCCTGTTAAGATTAAAAAAACTCAGGATTTATGGTCAAATAACTCAGCACCTAAGTCCCAATATAAGAGAAATCGATTATGTCCCGTCAGGGTCAATTAGCTTATAGCTTTGCCAAACGTCATGGCGTATTACTGGTTAAACAAGGTGAGTCTCAAGAGCAAGGTTTATTGCTGCGTGAGGATGTAAAGCTTTCTAGCTTAATGGAAGTGCGCCGTGTTTTGGGTTCATTGACTGTGCATCAATCTTTACCTATCGCCGACTTTAATCAGCGTTTGGCTATGTCGTATCAAGGTGATGGTGGCGAGTCTCAACAAGCGGTTGATGGTTTAGAAGACCATCCTGATTTAGAGAGTTTGGCAGAGTCAGTCCCCGAAACCGAAGACTTAATGGAGCAAGAAGATGATGCACCCATTATTCGTCTTATCAATGCCTTATTAAGTGAAGCGATTCGTTTAAGTGCATCAGATATTCATATTGAAGCTTTTGAAAAACGTTTGTCGGTGCGGATGCGTGTTGATGGGATGTTGCGTGAAATTGTCCAACCACGCCGTGAGCTTGCGCCATTATTAGTGTCGCGTATTAAGGTAATGGCAAAGTTAGATATTGCTGAAAAACGTATTCCTCAAGATGGACGTATTTCTTTACGTTTAGCAGGCCGTGAAGTCGATGTGCGGGTATCAACTCTACCTGCCAATCATGGCGAACGTGTTGTCATGCGCTTGCTTGATAAGCAAGCAGGGCGTTTAGATATTGGTCATTTGGGTTTACAAGCCACCGATCATCAACGCTTGCGCGAATTAATTCATAAACCGCATGGCATTATGTTGGTGACTGGGCCAACGGGTTCGGGTAAAACAACCACCCTTTATGCCGCTTTAACCGAGCTTAACGACCATTCGCGTAATATTTTGACCGTAGAAGACCCTATCGAATATCAGCTTGAAGGGATTGGTCAAACCCAAGTCAATACCAAAGTTGATATGACGTTTGCGCGCGGTTTACGTGCCATGTTACGTCAAGATCCTGATGTGGTGATGGTCGGTGAAATTCGTGACATGGAAACCGCCGAAATAGCAGTACAAGCCTCATTAACAGGCCATTTAGTATTATCTACTTTACACACCAACACAGCAGTTGGTGCAGTAACACGTTTACAAGATATGGGCATTGAACCCTTTTTGTTAGCATCTTCTTTATTAGGTGTGGTGGCGCAGCGTTTAGTGAGAGTGTTGTGTGTCAGTTGTCGCCAAGGCTTTCCTGCTGATGAAGGCGAGTGTGCTTTGTTGGGGGTTTCTCATCAATACGCACCGACTATTTATCGGCCAGTTGGCTGTGATAAATGTAACTTTAGTGGTTATCGTGGTCGTTTAGGGATTTACGAATTAGTCGTAATTGATGACACCTTGCGCCGTTTAATTCATAGTCATGCCGCAGAACATGAGTTAGAAGCTCATGCACGCACCATGAGTAGTAGTATTCGGGCAGATGGTATTCGTAAGGTATTAAAAGGAGTGACTACCTTAGAAGAAGTGGTACGCGCCACACGAGAGGGCTAAGGTATGCCAGCATTTGATTACATTGCCGTTGATGCTCAAGGCAAAAAACAAAAAGGCGTATTAGAGGGCGATAGCTCACGCCAAATTCGTCAACAATTACGCGAAAAAGGCTGGTTTCCAACCTCAATTGAAGCGGCTTCTAATGAACAAAGCTCCACCGAAAAAACACCTTTTTGGCAATCTAGCAAGGGTTTAACTGCGTATGAATTAGCTTTAGTGACGCGTCAACTAGCGACCTTAATTCAAGCAGGTATTCCTTTAGAAGAAACTTTAAAAGCCGTTGCCAAGCAAAGCGAAAAACCACAAGTACAAAGTTTATTATTGGCTGTTAGAGGCAAAGTATTAGAAGGCTATCCTTTAGCGCAAAGTTTTGCAGCGTTTCCTAAGGCTTTTCCTGATTTATATAGAGCAACGGTGGCGGCAGGTGAAAAGTCAGGACATTTGGATTTAGTATTACAGCAATTAGCCGACTACACCGAAAATCGCTTTACAACTCAAAAGCAAATTCAAGGTGCGATGATTTACCCCATTATTTTAACAACCTTGGCTTTGGCTATTGTGGTGGGTTTATTAGCGTATGTAGTGCCTGATATTGTTAAAGTATTTACCCACTCAAATCAACAGTTGCCTTTTTTAACACGTGCTTTAATTGCGGCTAGTAATGGTGTAAAAACCTTTGCCCCTTTTATTATTGTTGTTTTGGGTGTGGGTGCGTGGCTATTTAATAAATCCCTTAAAACCGAAAAAGGACGGTATGCCTTTGATGCTTTTGTGTTGCGTGTTCCTTTAGTAAGGCGCATTGTGAAGGGTGCTAATGCGGCACGTTTTGCCAGTACCTTAAGTATTTTGAGCCGTAGTGGTGTGCCGTTGGTCGAGGCATTATATATTGCCGCAGCAGTTGCAAATAATTGGCTAATTCGAGATGCTATTTTAGATACAGCGGTTAAAGTCACAGAGGGCGGCAATATGAGTCACTCTTTAGAAAAGTGCCGTTACTTTCCGCCAATGATGATTCAAATGTTACGCAGTGGCGAAGCGGGTGGTGAATTAGATGAAATGTTAGCTCGGTCGGCACAAATGCAAGACAGAGAATTGTCATCATTAATTACGACAATGGTTGGCTTATTTGAACCATTAATGTTGTTAGTGATGGCAGGTGTGGTGTTAATTATTGTATTAGCAATCATGTTACCTATTGTTAGTATGAACAATTTAGTGCATTAAAAATTAGAGGTTGATAATGAATAAACGTATGCAACAAGGTTTTACCTTAATTGAAGTCATGGTCGTCGTCGTTATTTTGGGTATTTTAGCAGCAGTTATTGTGCCTAATGTGATTGGTAAAGATGAACAAGCACGTCGTACCTTAGCCACCACCAGTTTATCTAATGTGGCAAATGCCCTAGAAATGTATAGATTAGATAATCATAAATACCCGACTACTCAAGAAGGCTTAGAAGCCTTAGTTACTAAATCGGCATCGGCAAAGGTATTTCCTCAAGGTGGTTATCTAAAAAGCGTACCTAATGACCCGTGGGATAATCCTATACAGTATGTTTCACCAGGATCGGGTGGCAAACCCTATGACTTATATTCTTTTGCCTCAGATGGTCAAGAAGGTGGCGAAGGCGATAATGCCGATATTTATCACAAATGAAGCCTTCTTCTACAATAAGCCAAAAAAATCAACAGGGCTTTACGCTTATCGAAGTGCTGTTAGTGGTGCTATTGATTGGTATTGTAACTGGGATTGTTTTGTTAGCCGCCAGTCCTAATGACTCATCGCGCGTGGTTAGTAACGAGGCTGAGCGTTTAGCTGATGCCTTGAGTTTAGCGAGTGATGAAGCGGTTAACAATAATCAGCAAATGGGCTTGTTGCTTGACGAAAAATCATATTATTTTGTGACACTAGATGAAAAATCACAAACTTGGGAGGTCAGTTCTGAGCCTCTTTTTAGTTTGCATGAGCTTGCACCTACGGTCAGTCTGCATTTATTAAAAGATGATTCTCAAAAAGTTGTCGTTTTAGATAGCAATAAAGATAAAGACAATGAACAACAAGCCATTACACCACAAGTTTTATTGTTATCAAGTGGTGAAAGTTCTTCTGTTATTTTAGAGTTGGCTAGCGAAGATGGTAGTCAGCAAAAAATTGTTGTTGATGACTTAGGTACAGTCACACTTAACCCTGATGCCGAACCACAAGATGAAAAATAATCACAAAGGGTTTACCTTGTTAGAAGTCTTAGTTGCCTTAGCCGTATTTGCAGTGGCAGCCATGGCTTTAATGAGAGTCAGTGAGTCGCAATTACGATTAAGTCAAACCTTAGAAGAAAAAACTTTTGCCCATTGGGTCGCCTTAAATATGTTAACCGAAATGCAAGCAGGTCAAGATTGGCCAAGTATTGGTGAGCAAACAGGTAAAGTGAGTATGGCGAGCCGTGATTGGAAAGTAAAAATTAAAACTCAAGCGACACCTATGGCACGAGTACGCCGTGTAGATGTTGTTGTTGGAGTTGCACCCAAAGATTTTACGGATGAAATGGAAGAACTAACACTATTAACAGGCTTTATAGAACGTCCTGTAGGGGCGAGCTTGGAGTAGTATGATGAAGCCTACACGTGGATTTACTTTATTAGAGCTATTGGTCGCGGTGGCAATTTTTGCTTTGTTAGGTGTGGGGAGTTATCGCTTATTGGCGAGTACCATCAATACCCGTGATGCGGCCAAAACCCATGATGACGCTCTGATACAGTTGCAGCGTACATTTATTGTGATGAATCGTGATGTCGCTCAAGCTATTGCTCGACCGATTCGTGATGAATATGGTGATGTGGTCGCTGCCGTTGTTCTTAAAAATAATGTGTTAGAGTTGACAAGAGCGGGTTTGCCTAATCCTTTAAAACAAGTTAGAAGTGATTTGCAGCGTATTAGCTATCAAATTAATAATAAAAATGAATTGGTGCGTAGTGCTTGGCAGCAACTAGATCGTGATCGAGGTGTAAAGCCGCAACAAACGATATTATTAACCAAGGTAAAAACCATTATCATTAGAGCGCACAATCAAAATGGTGGTACGAATAACGATTGGCCAAGTTTTCAAGGAAGTCCAGATCAGAAATCGTTGACTGAATTACCACGTAGTATAGAAGTTACCGTTAATGTTGAACCATGGGGAGAAGTGACTCGTGTTTTTGCCTTACCACAATCTATAGAGCCAAAAAGTGCCACACAATAATTTTAAACAACAAGGTGTTGCACTGATTACGGTATTATTAATCGTAGCAATGGCGACCGTATTAGCGGTGGCAATGATTAAAAGCCAACAAAATTTATTACGGCGCTCGGGTAGCGTACTAAGCCAAGATCAAGCCTATTTATATACTTTAGGAGCAGAATATTTTGCCAAGTCGGTCTTGTTAGATGACAAAGAAAAAGACAAAAATAAAAACACACCACAAGACACACTCAATGAAACATGGGCAAAAAAAATACCTGCTTTTCCTGTAGAAGGTGGTTTTGTACAAGCACAAATTGAAGATATGCAGGGACGATTTAATTTAAATAATTTGGTGCAAGACGATGGCCAAGTTGATATGGCGGCTGTTGCGATGTATCAGCGATTATTAGCGGCATTAGATATTTCGCCGATGTTAGTTTCGCCTGCAATTGATTGGCTAGATGCAGATAATTTACCCTATGATAGTGACGGTGCCGAAGAAGATTGGTATTTACGCTTAAAGCCTGCGTATCGTGCAGCTAATCATAGTTTTGTCTCTATCGCTGAGATGTCATTATTGCGCGGCTATACGCCAGAAATTGTGGCAAAACTACAGCCTTATGTGTGTGTATTGCCTAAAGTCACTACGATTAATGTAAATACTGCACCCGATGCTGTATTAGCAGCGATGACAGATAATTTGACAATAAATATGGCAAAAGATATGTTACAAAACCGACCTAAAGAAGGTTATGGTTCGGTAGATGTTTTTTTACAACAGGCAGTTTTTGGTAATATGCCCGAGCAAGATAAACAAAATTTAACTAAGTTGTTGGGCGTTAGCTCACAGTTCTTTGGCGTATTAGCCGAAGCAGAAATAGATAATCGGCACAGAGTACTTAAATCGGTCATCGCTTTTGATGAAGAAGCTAATGCCCAAACTATAACGCGCGATTGGAGTCAGCAATGGCAACCCAATCAGCAAAAAAACAACACTCAAAAAAGCAACTAAATAATGGATAATCTTTATATTCGTATCCCTAATGTCAATGGTTTGTGGCAAGGTTGGTTGGCCACCCCAGCGGCATTACAGGCAAAAGCCTTAACTCAAGACGAACTTGAAGCGGTTATGGCCACAAAAGCAGCTGATATGCGTATTAGCTTGCTATTGCCAACTTCTTCGTGTGTCATGGCTACTGTGAATGTGACGCGTCAACAATTAAAGCAATTATCAGAATCAGATATTGCGTATTTGATTGAAGAACAAGTCTTAGGTTCAGTCGAGCAGTTGCAATGCGTATATCAGTCACTTAACGAACATCAAGCCTTAGTATTAGGCATTCAAGACAGCGTATTAAAAGAGTTAATTGAGCCATTTAAAGGGATTTCTGGCGAGTTAGTTACCGCTGTGCCTGATGTTTTTTTATTGCCACATAATCCTCAAGGATGGTCGTTATTGGTTGATAACACCGATTGTTGGTTACGTTTAAATGAAGCGTGGGGTGTCCGTTTAGAGGCAAATGCTGCGATTGCTTTGTTAGATAGTGCATGGAATGAGTTTCCGAGTAGTCATATTCAGGTCTATGGCGAGATACCTAGCGATGTGCAATCGTGGTTAGTCGCTCAAGAAAAAATGACTGTAGAAAATTTGCCAGCTTTAGATTGGACGCAACAGTTTAGTCAAATTACACCTAAACATCCGCTTAATGTTTTAAAAGGCGATTTTTCGGTTAAAACCAAATCTTCATTGTCGGGGTATTGGCGTTATGCCGCTATTTTTGTGGGTATTTGTTTTGTCACACAATTAGCTTTTGATGCCGCGCGTTTAATGCATTATCAGCGTGTAGTTAAAACCACTAAAAATGAAAGCACCCAATTATATAAATCCTTGTTTCCTAATGAATCACGTATTGTTAATTTACGCCGTCAAATAGAATCGCATTTGGCCGAAAAGCAGCAATCAGGACAAGGTTTTGTTCCTATTGCAACTCGTGTAGGTGAAGTGCTTAATGCGGGAAGTTGGCAAACGCAACGTATAGATTTTGATAATAACGGTTTGTTGTTAGAAGTTGATACCTTGAGTTTAAGTGATTTAGAGCAATTACGTCAGCAGTTAAATAGTCAAGGCCTAATTACCGAAACTTTGAGTGCTAATAGCGAAGGCTCAAGTATTCGGGGTCGTTTACGTATTAGTGAGAGTAGCTAACATGCCTACAGTGATCGATGATTATTTATCAAAATTAAATCCGCGTGACCGTTTAGCGGTCATTATGTTAACTATTTTTGTTGTTAGCTCTTTGTTGGGTTTAATGGGTTTGCAGTTACATCGTGCTGCCGAAAAAGCACAACAACAAGCGGTACAAGAAAAACAGCTTTATACATGGTTACAGGCGAATATCCCCTTATTGAGTGCAGGTAGTAGCAGTAATAATGGTTTGTCTGTTTTAGATACCGTGAGTTCGAGTGCGGGCGGATTGGGCATTAATATGAAGCGTTTTGAGCCAGATGGCGAACAAGTTCGTGTATGGTTAGAAGCTGCGGATTTTGCCAAAGTGGCTAATTGGCTTAATAGTTTAGCCGAGCAAGGTGTTACGGCTCAAGAAGTACATTTTGAGCAAAATAATAGTGGCTTGAATGTGCGTTTGGTGTTTGGACGTTAAATGTTGACTAGGCTTTAGGTGGCGTAGGACAACGTGTCTTTCGCCATAATAATCAATAAATCTAACTAATTACTAAATCTTTAATTCTCTAAAATCGTTAATGTCGGTGGCGCGTTCCCAACAGCTTAAAAAGTGGCTTTGTGCTTGTTGTGCGTAAGGTGTGCCTTTAGGTAATAACGAGCCTTGCCACGGGTCACGATTGGTGCAACGTAATAAACCAATGTTGTCAACCACCATGTTAGCAGTGCAGTCTTCAAGGTCATTTTCGTGTAGTTGGCGAATTTGGATTAAGCTAGATAAACGGCGTATTAATTTAATAACACGATGACCATCTTCAATCGCTAAGCGCGTATCTGCTACTAATATCCGTGTTTGAGTATAACGACTTGAGCGGGCAAAAGCGGATAATGCGTCAATAAACATCTCATCGTCAAAACGCTCATGCTCTAAATCAGGTGTCATAATCAAGACTTCGCGTTTGCCTTGAGCTAACAAAGCAATCGCCGCTTGCTGAATCATAAACAAATGCGTTAACTCTACTCGAATATCTGTTTCACCCAAAATAAACGACGGAATTAACTCATCACTAAAAATAATACTAGGTCGCGCGACAGGCTCACTATCTGAGGCTTTAATAATTACTAATGACTCAATGGCAGGAGGGACAAACTCAATAATGCCATCATTGTCTGTTGTTGCTTCTTGTGGGTCGATTGAGGAGCTATTCATTATTGTTCTCCTAGTTAAGCAGGGACTTTACCGCCTACAGGTTTTTGTGTGGGACGAACTAAATCCCACAAACCGAGTTTATTTAATTCTAGTTCAACCATGCTTCTAATAACAGCCGCATTATCAATGGCTAAGACTTCATTTAAAAGTTCTTTGGCATTAGTTAATGGAATGGTTCTTAACACCTTGCGCACTTTAAGTAAATTGCTTGCACTCATGCTTAATGAGTCAAAACCCATCGCCATTAGTAAAATAGCGGTACCAGGATCACCTGCCATTTCACCACAAATACCGACAGGCTTACCTACCGCATGGGCTTCAGTAACAACGTATTGTAGCGCACGCAATACCGCAGGATGATAGGGCGTATATAAGTCGGCTACTCGTGAGTTGTTACGGTCAACCGCTAATAAATATTGAGTTAAATCATTTGAGCCAACCGAGACAAAATCAACAATACTTGCTAAATCTTTAATTTGAATTAAAGCCGATGGCACTTCAATCATAATGCCAAGTTTTGGTGTTTGAATGGTGACTTTTTCTTCTTCTTGAACTTCGCTAACCGCACGTAGTAACAAATGTTGTGCTTCTTCAATTTCAAAGACCGAAGAAATCATGGGTAATAAAATCTGTAAATTGTTTAAACCTATTGCGGCTTTAAGCATGGCGCGCATTTGCACCATAAAAATTTCGGGGTGGTCTAAGGTAATACGAATACCACGCCATCCCAGCGCAGGATTAACTTCATCAATAGGAAAATAAGGTAAGTCTTTATCACCACCAATGTCTAACATACGCATGGTGACGGGATAGGGCGCAAAAGCAGAGAGTTGTTGCCGATAAATATTGCGCTGTTCTTCTTCACTTGGAAAACGGTCACGCAACATAAAAGGAATTTCACTACGGTATAGACCTACGCCTTCAGCACCTCGCTCACGGCCTCGTGCAACGTCAGCCATAAGTCCTGTGTTCACATATAAAGTCATGCGATGGCCGTCAGGCGTTTCGGCAGGGAGGTCGCGATAAGCATCTAAGCCTGCCACCAATTGTCTTTCTTCTTTAATGATTTCTTTGTAGCGTTTACGAAGCTCACGCGAGGGATGTACATAAACCCTTGATTGATAGGCATCTACAATCATTTCGGCATCATCTAAGTTACCGACAGGTAGTTCGCTTACCCCAACAACAGTGGGAATACCTAAGGCTCGCGCCACAATGGCCATGTGTGAGTTGGCTGCACCTGTCATAGTGACAATGGCCGCGATATTTTCTAGGGGCATATCTACGAGGGTAGCAGTAGAAATATCCTCACCAATTAAAATACTGCTTTCGGGAAAGTCACGATTAGGCGTGGTTTGTTGTTGTAAATGCGCTAATAAACGGCGACCTAAATCACGAACATCAGCCATGCGTTCACGTAAATAGGGGTCATCCATGGCAGCAAAACTTTGCATATGTTCATCAATCACACTGCGTAATGCACCTTGCGCCCAATTACCAGCATGAATACGTTCTATGACCTCGGCAGGTAGGGCGTTGTCATCTAGCATTCGTAAATAAACTTCAAATAAAGCACGCTCTTCGGGCATCAAAGAGGTAGCCATTTTGGTGTCAAGCTGTTGAATCTCGTTTCTAACACCCATGAGGGCTTGATGAAACTGCTGTAATTCGTTGGCAGGGTCTTCGGTAACTCGGTCTGGTACAGACTCTAAATCGGCAGGTGGATAAATAACCACTGCGCGTCCTATCGCAATACCGCTTGCTCCTGCAACGCCATGAAAAATACGCGGACTAGCAACACCACCTTTAGGCGCGTGTAGATTTTCGAGTTGCCCCAAAGCACGCGCATGAGCCACAACCCCCGAAATTTGAGCCGATAATGTGACTAAAAAAGCTTCTTCGGATTCACCAAAACGGCGTTTTTCTTGTTGCTGTACTACCAATACCCCTAAGACTTTACGCCGATTCATAATCGGTACGCCTAAAAAGGAGTTGTAACGGTCTTCGCCTGTTTCGGGTAAATAATGAAAGCGTGGATGTGAAGCGGCATCTTCGAGGTTAATCAACTCCTCGCGCTGACCAACCAAGCCGACCAAGCCTTCTGAAAAGCCTAAAGAAACATTGCCGACCGCATTGGGATTTAAGCCATGAGTCGCCATTAAAACATAACGATTACTACGCTCATCAAGTAAATAAATAGAGCAAACTTCGGTATTTAAGGCATCACGAACACTTTGCACAATGACATCTAATGCAGCAAGCAAATTAGGCGCATTATCAACGTCCTGAACAAGTTTTCGTAAAATGTCTAACATTAACATACCGTATCCCTTAAAAGAGAGGCATTAAATTTGTGGCGTTTTAATGCAAAAAACTACTTAGGATTGAGGCAATTCAAGTATATGTTTAAGAAAATGCCTAAGTCCTATATTTTAATAAGTATCATGGAGTGTAGGTGTGCGTGGTGCAAGCTCTTGTAAGGCTTTGCGATAAACTTCACGCTTAAAAGATACCACTTGATTGAGTGGATACCAATAACTTACCCATTGCCAATCATCAAATTCTGGCGGATGACAATGATTTAAATTAATGTCACCGTCATGACTGACTAAGCCCAACAAAAACCATTTTTGTTTTTGACCAATACAAACAGGTGGTGGGTTTTCGTAGCGTACATAACGTCTTGGCAGGCGATAGCGTAGCCAACCGCGTGTTTGAGCTAAAATCTTGACGTGGTGCTTTTCAAGACCAATTTCTTCCCATAACTCACGATACATGGCTTGCTCGGGTGTTTCTCCCGTATGAATGCCACCTTGAGGAAATTGCCACGCATCATGGCCGTGCCGTCTCGCCCACAATACCTGACCTTCGTCGTTAGTTAATATAATGCCAACATTTGGCCTAAAACCTTCAGCGTCTATCACGATGACTTACCTAAATAATGATACAACAGCATTTATGCGTTGGAATGGTTAACTCATAGGATTGCACGCAAGGCAGTGTCCTAAAAAGTACATCTAGCGCAAAAAGTAGCTGTTCTAATACAAGTTTTTAATAATGATAGTATTCATACCTTATCAAAGGGGTTGCGGCAAGTGCTATCTGTTTTGATTGCGTAAGTCCTAATAAAAAAGGCCTACTTATAAGTAGGCCTTTGCGTATCTAATGATTAGATATTAAGCAGATTATGGCAATAAGTGTTTTACGCCATCACGCTCTTCTAACAATTCATTTAACGTAAAGTCCATACGTTCGCGAGAGAACGCATCAACTTCTAAACCTTGAATACGGATATAAACGCCGTTTTCGCAGGTAACAGGCACGCCATAAATAATACCTTCAGGAATGCCATAGCTGCCATCAGAAGGAATACCCATGGTGACCCATTTGCCATTTGTACCCAATACCCAATCACGGATATGGTCAATAGCAGCGTTAGCAGCAGACGCAGCAGACGATAAACCACGCGCTTCGATAATAGCACCACCACGTTTGCCAACAGTAGGCAAGAACACAGTACGGTTCCATTCTTCGTCATTGATTAAGGCTTTTACGCCATCGCCATTAACAGTAGCAAAACGGTAGTCAGCATACATTGTTGGGCTGTGATTGCCCCAAACAACCATGTTTTCAATATCGGCAACCGCACGACCAGTTTTGTTTGCCAATTGAGATAAAGCACGGTTATGGTCTAAACGCAACATAGCAGTAAAGTTAGCTGGGTTTAAATCGGGTGCAGATTTCATAGCGATATAAGCATTAGTGTTTGCTGGATTACCAACAACCAATACTTTAACGTCACGGCTTGCAACGTCATTTAATGCTTTGCCTTGTACAGTGAAGATTTTTGCGTTTTCTTGCAATAAATCTTTACGTTCCATACCAGGACCACGAGGACGTGCGCCGACTAATAAAGCAATATCTGCGTCTTTAAAAGCAACATTAGGATCATCAGTTGCTACAATGCCAGCCACTAAAGGAAAAGCACAGTCTTCTAGTTCCATGATGACACCTTTCAACGCTTGTTGCGCTTTTTCGAAAGGTACTTCTAATAATTGCAAAATGACGGGTTGGTCTTTGCCCAACATTTCACCGCTAGCAATACGAAATAATAGGCTATAACCAATTTGACCAGCTGCGCCTGTAACGGCAACGCGAACGGGTTGTTTCATTTTAAGCTCCTGATGATGAGAGGCGGGTGTCACCCGCGAGCAAAGTAAATCTAAATAAGCGTGGGATAACACACCTATGTTAAGACTTACGCACTAATCGCTTATGTGTTTGCAAAACGCCTGTGTGCGGTGCAATGCGTAAGCCATGATTTTAAAACCGATGCATTGTACCTAAGCCGTCGCCAAGATGCGAATAAAACTCATAACAAGTTTTTTCTGTTAGAATCTGCATCTTAATATTTAGTCTAAAATGTGCTGTTTTATGTTAATCCGCAAATTATTTCGTTTTGAAAATGCTCATATTGTGCGTAATTGCTCTAGTCAGCGGTGTAGTCGTTCGATTCATGGTCATAGTTATCAAATCGAGATTATTTTAGAAGCTCATGCCCTCGACAACGGTCAAATGGTATATGACTTTGGTTTATTAAAAGGTCATATTAAGGATTTGATTGATAGTTTTGATCACGCAATCGCGTTTTGGGATAAAGACGACGCGGAATATATAGACTATTGCAAAAAGTTTAGTGCGCGTTGGATTAGCTTGCCTGTTTCGCCATCGGCAGAGCAATTTTCGCGGGTATTTTTTGTCTTAGTCGATGCCATGTTAAAACAGACTGTGATGCAAAATGGCGAAGCTGATGTAGTGCTACATTCGGTGATTGTTCACGAAACACAAACAGGTTATGCACAATGCTTTAAAGCAGATATAGATAATCCACGTATGGGCTTAATTGAGTTGGCTAATATTATATTTTCGACTCAAGTTTGTAATGAGTGGGGTGATGCTCAAATGTACGAGAAGCTCAAACGGGGTGAGTCGTTTATTAATCCTTCGGTAAGTTTACAAGTGCCTGTGTAGTAAGCACTTCGACAGGTTCAGTGCTGGCAAAACTCAGCCAGCACCTAAAAGTTTTCCCTGAGCAGAGTCGAAGGGTAAGCAAAAACATTTAACCTAAACGGACGCTTTATTTGTGCACTACATTAGTGCATTTTAAGCAACTGTACTATTTAACATAGTTGCTTCTTCTTTAGTAATACCCGCCCAGCCTTGTGCTGTATTTAACACAACTGCGTCAAAATTAGGACTCATCAATAATAAATTGAGTAGGTCTTTTCCTGTGACTTCTATTTGCCAATGATTAGGTGCTTGCGCTTGTAAGGTTTCTAAGTCCACATAAGCAATCAAGGCATTACTACCGTTTTTAGTTGCCATTTGCAACGGGATTTTAGTAAAAGCATTATTGATAATTAAAGGATTTTTTCCTAAAGCCTCTTTGAGTTCCAAAGGAATGGCATAAGCGGCCAAATAAAACTGAGCTTGTTTAATATGGCGATATAAAAGCTGGCGTGCATCGTTGTCGTCAGGGCGATGTACGATGATGAGTACTAAGTCTTTGATAGAGGGAGGAGTGTTATTCATAATTATTGCGGTATCTTTTAGAGTGAATGATGCTTAATTTATATCACACTATAGTTTTTGATGTTCTTATGATTAATAAAAATAATTGTCATGAAATTGTCTTAAGTTTGTCATGGTATGGTAATTGCATTGCTTTGTAATACTACTATCAACACAGCATGAACCTAAAATCATGTTGTAACACAATCAGGACTTACGCGTTGTACCGCACACGTGCGTTTTTTGAGCATGAAATGTGAGCAAATAAGCGATAACCGCGTAAGCCCTAACTAAGATAATTGGAGACGATAATGGAATTATTAGAAATGCGTGAAGAGAACCTCATTGATGAATGGGCTGACTACGAAGATTATGAATACTATGATGATGCTACTGAGTTATAATTAAAAGTTATAACGCAGGCGTTTTTAGTGCGAACTCAAAGGTCGTTAAAACGGCTTGTCTAAAATCGCAGCACGCGTTATTGTCGGGAAAAATTCGGTTGATTTAATTTGTTTTGGTACGATAGTGCTTGTTTTTTGTGTTTTGAATTGACGAAATACAGCCTGTTATGCCATAAGAATCGCCTTACTCCCCATTAAGCGTTAGCTGAGGTTTGCCATGTCCCGTCCATTTGAGCATATTTTACAGCCTTTAGATTTAGGCTTTGTGACCCTTCCCAATCGTGTCATTATGGGGTCGATGCACACAGGTTTAGAAGAGTTTCCTCCCCAAAGACAAGCGGCTTTTTTTGCGCGTCGTGCCGCAGGTGGAGTGGGTTTAATTATTACAGGTGGTATTTCTCCTTCTGAGTTGGGTGTGTTAGGGCCTGGCATGTGTACCATGACTACCGAGGCTGATGCTCAAAAACATAAAGTCATTACCGATGCGGTTCATGCAGCTGGTGGTCGTATTTGTATGCAAATTTTGCATGCAGGCCGTCAGTCATATCATCCAGTCAATGTATCGCCTTCTGGCAAAAAATCACCTATTTATCCTTTTCCTCCTCAAGCAATGACCGAAGAAGTCATTGAGCAAGAGTTGGCTAATTGGGTCAATGCTGCTGCCTTAGCGCAACAAGCAGGTTATGATGGCATTGAAATCATGGGGTCAGAAGGCTACTTACTCAACCAATTTTTAACGACGCGTGGTAATGAGCGTGATGACGCATGGGGTGGTGATTTTGAACGCCGTATGCGTTTTCCTTTAGAAGTGGTACGTCGCACCCGTGAGCGTGTAGGGACAAACTTTATTATTGTGTATCGTTTGTCGATGTTAGATTTGGTGCCTGATGGGCAAACCTTTGATGAAGTAATTATCCTCGCCAAAGAATTAGAAAAAGCGGGTGTAAACATTATTAATACAGGTATTGGTTGGCACGAAGCAAAAATCCCAACGATTGCGACAATGGTGCCGCGTGGTGCGTTTGCATGGGTAACACGCAAAGTTAAAGAAGCAGTGAATATTCCAGTTTCTGCCTCTAACCGTATTAATATGCCAACACACGCCAACGATATTATTGCGCGTGGCGATGCCGATATGGTGTCGATGGCACGTCCAATGTTAGCCGATCCAGATTGGGTTAACAAAACAGCAGCCAACAAAGAAGAAGAAGTAAATACTTGTATTGGCTGTAATCAAGCCTGTTTAGATCATACTTTTGCATTGCGTCAAGCATCGTGTTTGGTTAACCCTCAAGCCTGTTACGAAGACCAATTAATTTACGTTAAAACCGATAAACCTAAAAATATTGCGGTGATTGGTGCAGGTCCTGCGGGAATGTCTTTTGCCACGGTAGCGGCAGAGCGTGGTCATAATGTTACTTTATTTGACCAAGATACCCAAATTGGCGGTCAATTTAACATTGCCAAACAAGTACCCGGTAAAGAAGAGTTTTACGAGACGATTCGATATTTTGGTGCAATGATTAAAAAACATGGTGTAAATTTGCAATTAGGCAAGCGTGTAGGTGCGGCAGACATGGCCGAGTTTGATGAAGTGGTGTTGGCAACAGGTATTGCGCCTCGTGCTTTGCCCTTAGAAGGTATTAATCATCCTAAAGTATTGTCTTATATTGAAGTG
>Ga0114982_1000818_pt1 | contig 16348 bp, 9 predicted proteins | sample Shrwel_input2_FT_FD_87183 | JGI IMG/M metagenome (GOLD analysis project Ga0114982, IMG submission 87183) | Subsurface microbial communities from deep shales in Ohio, USA - Utica-3 well 1 S input2 FT | ecosystem: Environmental > Aquatic > Deep subsurface > Shale gas/oil reservoir > Produced... | reverse complement strand
TGCGCGAAGACGACGGTGATCTCTGCGCCGGCATCGGCGAACACGCTGGCCGCGAGGACCGCATCCGCGCCGTTGTTGCCCTTGCCGGCGAGCACCAGCACGCGTCGGGCCGGTCGGCGCAGCAGCTGGGCCGAGCGGACGGCGAGGTTCGCCGCGGCGCGGATCATGAGGTCGAAGGAGCGTCCGGCGTCGCCGGCGATGGTCGCCGCCTCGGCCGCGGCGGCCGCGGCGCAGGACAGGACCGGCAGGGCGGTGGGCTCCATCTCAGCGCACGAGGACCGCGAAGGCCTGCGCCAGGTCGTCGGTATGGGTGAGCGAGACCAGCAGGCGCGTCGCGCCCCGCTTCGCGAGCAACGCGCGGGCGCGGTCGTCGAGTTCGACCACCGGTTCGCCCTCGGGTCCGCTGAGGATGGCGACGCTCGTCAGCGCGAGCTCGGCGCCGATGCCCGTCCCGAAGGCCTTGCTCGCGGCCTCCTTCGCGGCGAAGCGCGCCGCCAGCGACGGGAGCGGGTCGGCCTTGGCCAGGCACAGCGCCTGCTCGGCCGGGGTGAAGACCTTGGCGAGGAAGGCGTCCCCATGCCGCGCGTGCGCCGCGCGGATACGGGCGACCTCGGTCAGGTCGACGCCCACGCCGATCACGTTGCCGCCCTGGAGGTTCATGCGCCGCCCCGGAGATGGGCCTTCATCTCCGCGACCGCCGCGCGGACGCCCGTGAGGAGCGAGCGGGCGACGATGGTGTGGCCGATGTTCAGCTCGTGCAGGTGGGGGAGCGTGAGGATGGCGCGGATGTTGTCGTAGTTGATGCCGTGGCCCGCGTTGACCACCAGCCCGAGCCGGTGCGCGTGCTCGCACCCGGCGCGCAAGCGCGCCAATTCCGCGTCCGCCGCCGGGCTGAGCCAGGCGTTGGCGAAGGCGCCGGTGTGCAGCTCGACGACGGGCGCGCCGACGGCGTGGGCGGCGTCGATCTGGGTGGCCTCGGGACCGATGAACAGGGAGACTTCGATGCCGGCGTCGCGCAGCGCGGCCACCGTGGCGGCGACGCGGTCGCGCTGGCCGGCGACCTCCAGGCCGCCTTCGGTCGTGATCTCCTCGCGCGATTCGGGCACCAGGCAGACCGCGGCGGGCCGGAGCCGCCGGGCGAAGTCCGTCATCCAGGGGGTGCAGGCCATCTCGAGGTTGAGCCGCACGCCCGGCAGGCGGGCGATCGCGAGGACGTCGTCCTCCTGGATGTGGCGGCGGTCCTCGCGGAGGTGGACGGTGATGCCGTCGGCGCCGCCGGCCAGGGCTTCGCGGGTGAAGGCCAGCGGGCTCGGCTCGGCGTGCTGCGAGGCGTGGCTGCCGCGGTAGCGGGCCTGGCGGACGGTCGCGGCGTGGTCGATGTTGACCCCGAGGAGGATCGGTCGGCTCATTGCTTCTTCAGCTTCTCGAGCTCCTTCTGGATCTTCTCCTTGTCGTGCACCAGCTTGCGGCCCAGCTCGGGCTCGTCGCACTTGTTGAAGTAGGGCAGCATCACGTCGATCAGGCCGAGCACGGTCTTCATGCGGAAGTCGTCGTTGCCGGTGTCCTCCATCTCGCGCACGTAGATGCGGCGCATCTCCTCGAGGTAGAAGCGCTCCAGCTTCTTGTTCCCCTTCACGGCCGCGTAGAAGTTGTCGAGCAGGCCGCGGAAGGTCGGCAGGTGCTCCCGGTTGTCCTGCAGCGCATGGCGCAGGTAGAAGAAGAGGTTCTCCTGACCCTTGGGGGTCGTGTCCTTGGCCAGCTGGCGGGCGGTGCGTTCGGCGGCGACGACGATGAGGTCGTACCGCGTCTTGTCCATCGTATCGCCGCGCAGGCGCTTCTTCTCGCGCATGAACACCTCGTAGGACTGGCGGCATTCCTTGAAGATCTGCTCCGGGGTCATCTTCGGGTCGGTCCAGACATGCTTCTCCGCGTAGCCGTCGGCGATCGCGAGCATGTCGGGCCAGCGCTTGTCCTCGTCCGACACGTTGAAGGCCACGCGCATGTCGCGCAGGAACCCGCGCCAGCGCTCGTGGTCGGCCTTCGCGCCGAGGTCCTCGAGGCAGGCGGCGGCCTCCTTCCAGCCGTCGATGGAGAGTTCGGCCGCATGGGTGGCGAAACGCAGGCAGGCGTAGCGGCCCTCCTGGTCGCTGTTCGCGGCGTGGACGCGGGCCGCGAGGCGCAGGCGGAAGGCCTTCTCATAATGCGACTTCATCCGGCGCTTGGGGTCGCCGGTGATCTGCACCTCGAACTCGCCGATGCCGCGCCCCGTCTGCGGGTCGCGGGTGTGGCCGTTGGCGTAGCCGTCCGCGTAGCGGCCGGTGCCCGGCAGGTTGCGGGGTTCGTTGAAGGGGCGGAAGCCGTTGCCCATGTTCCACTGGTGGTTCGGCATCAGGTAGGCGAACCAGGCGTGGCCGCCGCGGTTGCCGTCGCCGCCGACGGAGGCCGCGGGGATGCCGTAGGCGCGCGCCGCGGTGGTGCCGAAGTGGGACTGGTCCATGCAGATGCCGCCGACCTCGAGGATCTCCTCGAGCGTGCCCCGGGTGAAGCTTTCCGCCAGCGGCTTGTAGGCCTTCTTGCCGGGCGGGGCCTTCGGGGGCTTGGCGCCCGTGACGAAGTCCATGCGGTAATTGATCATCGGGTAGGCCTCGCTCCAATCCTTCTGCTGGTCGCCGTTGGCCAGCTTCAGCTTCTTCAGGTCGTTCTCCTTGAGGGCCCACTCCATCTCCTCGTTCGTCGCCTCGGCGCTGACGACCCAGACCAATTCGTAGGGGGCGAGCTTCTTGATGTCCGTCTCCAGCCGCTGGCGCTGGGCGTTGTCGCGGAAGTAGCGGTAGCGCTCCAGCGCGTCGACCGTGAAGCGCTCATGCTTCGGGTCGCGGGCGCGGGCGAAGGTGAACTTCTGGTCGAAGACCAGCGCGGTCGCCACCTGCAGGTTCGCGTACTTCCCCTTGAGCTCCTTGGCGTCGTCGGCGTCCAGGCGGGCCCACACGCGCAGCGCGTTGCCCAGGTTGTCCTCGGGCTTGAGGTTGGCGAGGAAGAGCTCGAGGCGCTCGGGGTCGGCCAGCAGGGCGATGAGGAAAGGCTGGACCTGCTCGTCGGTCATGAACTGCCGCAGCGTGGCCGGCGTCACCTGGCGCACGAACTCCGCCTGCGTCATGCCGATCGCGAAGTACTCGTTTTCCCAGAGGTCGTCGAAGCGGCGGGCCCCGTCGGTCGCCGACGTGGCGGTCAGCGCCGGGTAGAGCCCGTAGCGGAGACGGTCGTAATGGCTTTCCCACTTGCCGTCGTAGACGCGGGCCTTGGCGTCGGCCAGCAGGGTCGCGCGGCATTTCGGGTCGCGGCGCGAGATGGAATCGAACGGGTAGGGGCGCGGGGCCAGGGCGGGCAATTCCTCCTTCACCGTCGGCGTCACCGCGGTGGCGGGACCCGTCGGCTTGATCGGCGGCTCGACGGCGGGTCCGGTGCCGGCGGTGGCCCCGGGTACCGTCTCGGCGACCGTGGCGGGCGCGGCCTTGCCGCCGAAGAAGCCGGCCACGTCGTCGATCAGGCTCGGGGCGCCGTCCGCTCCCGCGAGTTCCCGCGGGTGGAGGGTGCGATCGTAGACCGCGTAGCCGAACCAGGCCGCGGCCACGAGCACCGGCAGGAGGATGCCGATGAGGATGGCTTCGCCCTGGCCGCGGTCGGACGACGGCTTCTTCGGCGGCAGGGGTTTGGGTTCGAGCGGCGCGCGCATGTCTAGGAGGCCGACCTTAGCGCTTCGCCCCGCCGGGTCAAAATCCAACCTCCGGTCCAAAGGGGAAATCGTCCCGGAATCGCGCGGAAACGCGGGGGCGTCGCTATTTCGAGCCCTTCTCCGCCGCGTCCTTCGCCTTCTGGCCTTCCTTGCGGAGCCGGAGCCCGCGTTGGCCTTGGCCGCATTTCCGGAAATACACGTACAATTCCTCCGTCATCTCGAAGAACTCCGCCGGCGGCAGGTCGACCTTGCGGCGGAAGGCGTGCTCGGCGTCGTCGAGGAAGCGCAGCTCCAAAGGCTCCTCCCCCTTCACCGTCGCGTAGTAGTCGGCCAAGACCCCGCGGAACTCCGTCATGTCGCCGGCGCATTCCTCGAGCGCCTCGCGGTAGAGGCTCGAGATCTCCTTGCCGTTGGCGGTCCGGTCCCGGGCGAGCACCTTGGCCGCGCGGGCGATCCCCGCGAGGTAGAGGTCGCGGCGACCCGGGAATTCCCGGAGCAGCTGCCGCAGGCGTTCCTGGATCTTCCGGACCGCCTCGGTCGCCGGCGCGCGCCCGAGGAGGAAGCGCGTCTCATGCTCGTCCGCCAGGTCGCGCATGTCGGCCGACTCATCGAAGGCCCGGCGGAGCTCCGCGAGCGTCGCCGCCCAGGGCGCGGTCGGCGCGGCTTCGTCGGTCGCCAGCGCCGCCAAGCGTTCGCGCCACGCCGGCAGCGAGCGGTCGTAGGCCCGGCAGGCGGCGGCGAGGCAGGCCTGCTGCCGCCCGGCTTCGCCGAGTTGCGCGGCCAGCTTCGCCATCAGGCGCAGCCGCGTGCAGCGTTCGGCGCCCGGCCCGTTCCGCGACCGGTCGACCAAGGCCGCCAACTCGAACTCGTGCACGGGCAGCCGCGTCTGCGGGTCCAGCGCCGTCGCGCCGGCGCCGCCGCCGACCGGCCGGCCAAGGCCGAGTTCCCAACGTCGCGCGTCCAGCTGGAACGCGGCCCAGCTGGGCGGCTCCGCCCGCCCGGCCGCGCGGCCCGTGAGCGTGGCGGCGGGGATGCCGAAGGCGCGCGCGGACTCGACGGCGAAGCCGACGGGATCGCCGCCGAACTTGAAGGCGTACTCCAGCGACCCCTCGTCCACCGCGTCGACCATCTCCTGCTGCGTCCGCGTAAGCTTCGGCGCCGCCTTCTTGCCCGAGGGTTGGTTCCGCGGCGCGAGTTTCTTGCCGAGCGTGCCGCCTTGCTCGACGATCGCATAGGCCTTGGCCCAGTCGTCCGCGCCGAGCCGACGGAGTTTGGTCTCCTGCAGCGCCCAGTGCAGGTCGGGGTCGCCGGCCTCGCTCCCGGCGACCCAGAGCAGCGCGTCGACCGGCAGTTGGGTGACGTCCATCTTCAGGCGGCCTTCCTCGGCCGCGCTCCGGAAGAAGGCGTAGCGCGTCAGCGGGTTGATCGCCTCCTCGGGGGCCTGCGCGAGCGTGCGCTCGCGGTCGAAGACCAAGGCGAAGGCTACCTGTAGCCGGAGGTATTTGCCGCGCAGCGGGAGCGGGTCCGCGTTCCACGTGAGCGCCCAGACCTTGAGGGCCGCCGGCACCTCATCCTCCGGCTTCACCTGCGCGAGGAACGTCTCCATCCAAGCGGGGCGCCGCAGGAGGTCCTCGAGGAAGCCCGCGAGGCCTTCGCTCTCGGCCAGGCGGCGCAAGGACTCGGGGCCGGTCCGGGTCGTGAAGCCTTCGGCCGAGCCGGCGCGGGCGATCAGCAGCGCTTGGCCGGCGCCCACCGCGAAGAGCGGGTCGCGCCAAAGTTCCTCCTGGGCTTTACCCTCGGGATCCGCCTTGGTCGCGAGCAAGGCCGTTCGCAAGCCGGGCTGCAGCTTCGCGAGGTGTTCCTCCCAGCGGCCGTCGAACAACCGGGCCCGCGTGTCCGCGAGCAAGGCGGCCAGCTTCGCCGGGTCCCGTCGGGCCGCCGGGCTGAAATCGTAGGGCGTGGGGTCCAGCGGCGGCTTGGCGGCCAGGTCGGCCTTCGCGGCCTCGGCCTTGCGGGGGCCGGTGCCGCCCTCGGCTCCGCCGATGCCGGCCACGGGCGCGGGCTTCTCGCCGCGCGGCTTGAAGAAATCCGCGAAGAAACCGGAGTCCTCGGTCGGCGCCGGCGCGGTCGATCCGGGCGGCGCGGGGCTCGCGGCCGGCGAAGCGACCGCCGGCGCGGCCTGCCCGGCTGCGGGCACGTCTTCGCGCGCCGGTCGCGCAAGGAAATAACCGGTCGCCGCGAGCAAGGCGGCCAGCGCGCCCAGCCCGAAGCGGCGGGCGCGTCGCGGGGACGCGGGGTCTGGCGCGGGGGCCGTCATGGTCGCGGTCCGACTATGCCGCGGCCGGACCCTATGACAAAGGCTTAATGCGTCCGCGGCGCAACGTCTCGGCGAGCGCGGGCGCCGTCGGCGACTTGCGGTGGGCGGCCAGGGACTCGGGGTCCCCGGCGTGGACGAGGTGGCCGCCGGCTTGGCCGCCTTCGGGCCCGATCTCCAGGACCCAGTCCGCCTCGGCGAGCACATCGGGGTGGTGCTCGATGACCACGACCGTGTGGCCTTGGTCGACGAGCGCGTGCAGCAACTCGAGCAGGCGGCGGCAGTCCGATTGGTGCAGTCCGATGGTCGGCTCCTCGAGGATGTAGAGGTTGGGGCGGATCTCCCCGCGCGAACGCTCGCGGAAGGTCGGGAGCCCCTGGGCGAGTTCGCTCACGAGCTTGAGGCGCTGGGCTTCGCCGCCCGAGAGCGTCGGGCTGCTTTGGCCGAGCGTGAGGTAGCCCAGGCCGGTCTTCACCATCAGCCCGCAGAGGTCGCCGAGCTTGGCGTCGAACGACAGGAAGGCGGCGGCTTCCTCGAACGTCATCGCGAGCAGGTCGGCGGCCGACTTGCCGTTCCAGCGGATCGCCTTGGCGGCGGCCCCGTAGCGCGTGCCCGCGCACTCCTCGCAGGGGACGTAGGTGTCGGGCAGGAAGCTCATCTCGAGCTTGATGCGGCCGGCGCCGGAGCAGGCCTCGCAGCGGCCGCCGGCGGTGTTGAAGGAGAAGAAGCCGGCGCCGTGCCCGCGGATCGCCGCCTCGGGCAGCGAGGCGAGGCGCTCGCGGATGAGGTCCCAGACCCCGACGTAGGTCGCCGGCGTGGAGCGCGGCGTCTTGCCGATCGGCTCCTGGTCGACCACCACGAGCTGGCGGAAGCCCTTGAGCCCGCTGAGCGTCGCGAACGCGGGTTGGCCTTCGTGCGCCACCGCGGCGAGCGCCTCCTTGCCGGTGAGCCCATCCTTCTTCTTCGCCAGCGCGGCGCGGATCGCCGGCGCGAGCAGGTCGGTGACCAACGTGGATTTGCCCGCGCCGGAGACGCCGCAGACGACCGTGAGCCGGCCGACCGGGAGCGCGACGTCGAAGCCCTTGAGGTTGCGCAGCGCGGCGTGCTTGAGCCGGACCCACGCGGCGGGCGCGCCCTTGCCGGCGACCGGCCGCCGCGCGCCGCGGAGCGGGTGCGGGATGGCTTCCTTGAGGAAGCGGCCGGTGACGGAGTGGGCGCTTTTCTCCAGCGCGGCCGCGGTGCCTTGGGCGACGATCACGCCGCCGTGGACGCCGGCGCCCGGGCCGAGGTCGACCACCAGGTCGGCCGCGCGCATGGTGTCCTCGTCGTGTTCGACGACCAGCACCGTGTTGCCGCGGTCGCGGAGGCCCTTGAGGGAGCCGATGAGGCGGTCGTTGTCCCGCGGGTGCAGGCCGATGCTCGGTTCGTCCAGCACGTAGAGCGCGCCGGAAAGCGTCGAACCCAGCTGCGCCGCGAGGCGGATGCGCTGCGCCTCGCCTCCCGAGAGCGTGTCGGCGCCGCGGTCGAGCGCGAGGTAGCCCAGGCCGACCGCATCCAGGAACCGCAGGCGCGCGGCGATCTCGGGCAGCAGGGCGCCCACGATGGCCTGCTCGCGGGCCGCGAGCTTGAGCCCGGAAAGGAACGCGAGGGACTCGTCGGGCTGCAGGCGCAGCAGCCCCGGCAGCGACAGTTTCCGGCCCTTCGGGCCGACCAGCTTCACGGCCCGTCCGATGGGGCCGAGGCGTTCGCCCCGGCAGGTCGGGCAGACTTCCTCGCCGACGCGGTCCGCGATGGCGTTCTCGTTGATGGATTCCTCCTCGTCGGACGAGAAGGCCGCGACCTCGAGGCCGTGGCCGCGGCAATCCGGGCACCAGCCGCGCGGCGAGTTCCAGGAGAGGTGCTTCGGGTCGACTTCGGGGAAGGATTCGCCGGTGGCGGGGTCGCTGCGCGACGTGGAGAGGTAGGCGACCTGCCGGCCGTCCGGGCCAAGGAGCACGCACGCGTCCTTGCCCGCGGCGAGCGTCTGCCGGACGAGCGCGCGGAGGGCCTTCTCCCCGGACTCCTCGGTCTCGTCGGGGAGGCGGATCAGGCCGTCGGCGCGCAGTTCGCCGAAGACCGCGTCGACGTCGTGCTCGGAGTAGCGGTCGAGCCCGGCGAAGCCGTCGACCTCGAGCAGCCGGCCGTCGCAGCGGAGCAGGCGCAGGCCCTTGGTCTCGGCCCACTCGGCCAAGGGGCGGTGGTGGCCCTTGCGGGCGCGCACCAGCGGCGCGGCGAGGAGCAGCGCGCCCTTCTTGAGGGCCTTCGCCTTCTGGGCGATGAGGCGCACCACCGCGTCCTCGGTCATCTCCTCGAGCGGTTCGCCCGTGGTCGGGCTGTGCAGCACGCCGGCGCGGGCGAAGAGCACGCGCAGGTATTGGGCGACCTCCGTGACCGTCGCGACGGTGGATTTCGCGGAGCCGCGCGTGACCCGCTGCTCGATGGCGACCGTCGGCGGCAGGCCCGTGAGCGAGTCGATGTCGGGCTTCGGCAGCTGTTCGACGAATTGCCGGGCGTAGGCCGAGACGCATTCGAGGAAGCGGCGCTGGCCTTCGGCGAACAGGATGTCGAACGCGAGGGAGGATTTGCCGGAGCCGGAGACGCCGGTCATGACCGTCAGCGAACCGTGCGGGATCTCGAGCGACACGTCCCGCAGGTTGTGTTCGCGGGCGCCGCGCAGGGAGATCGCGGTCGGCCGCGGCTTGGCCGGCGCGGTCGCGCCGGCGGCGAAGGCCTCGTCGCCGCGCGCCAGGAAGCGGCCCGTGACCGTCCCGGCCTTCGCGACCTCCGCGGGCGGGCCCTCGGCGACGAGCCGGCCGCCGGCGGGACCGGCTTCGGGGCCCATCTCCAGCAGCCAGTCGCAGGACTTCAGCACGTCGAGGTGGTGCTCCACCACGACCAGGGAGTGGCCGGCTTCCGTGAGCCGGTGCAGGAGGCCGACCAGGCGCGACACATCCTCGCGATGCAGGCCGGTCGTCGGCTCGTCGAGCAGCAGCAGGGCGCCCGGCTTCCGCGCGTCGATCTTGGACAGGTAGCGGACCAGCTTGAGGCGTTGGGCTTCGCCGCCGGACAGCGTCGTGAGCGGCTGGCCCATCGCGAGGTACCCCAGGCCGACTTCCTCGAGGCAGGCGAGTTGGGTGGAGGCGGGCGTGCGTTCGCCGAGGAACCGGCGCGCCTCCGTGACCGACATCGCGAGCAGGTCGCCGACGGACTTGCCGTCGTACCGGAAGCCCAGCACCTCGTCGCGGAAACGCTTCCCGTTGCACGAGGGGCAGGGCAGGGCGACGTCCGAGACGAACTGCATCTCCACCGTCTCCCAACCTGCGCCGCCGCACCGCTCGCAGCGGCCTTCGCCGGCGTTGAAGGAGAAGTGCGAGGGGGTCAGCCCGGCCGCCTTCGCCTCCGGCGAGTTGCCGAGCAGCGTGCGGATGGCGTCCCAGGCGCCGACGTAGAGCGCCGGGTTGGAGCGCGGGGTGCGGGTCGCGGGTGACTGGTCGACGAGCGCGACCTCCGCCGGTTCGCGGTCGAACTTCACCCACTTCGCTTCCGCGGCCTCGTCGCCGGATTCCGGGTCGCGTCGGCCGATGACCTGGTGGAGCAGCGTGGACTTGCCCGAGCCCGAGACGCCGCAGAGGCCGACCAGGCGGCCGAGCGGGAGCGTGCAGGCGAAGTCGCGGAGGTTGTTGACCGTCGCGCCGGCGACGCGGAGGCGCGGAGTCGCGTCGCCGACCGGGCGGGGGACGCGGACTTCCGGCGCACGCCGGCCCGACAGCCAGCCGCCGGTCGCGGAATCCTTGACCTTGAGGATGCCCTTCGGGGGACCTTGGTAGAGGAGGTGGCCGCCCTCGGCGCCGGGGCGCGGGCCGATCTCGATCAGCCAGTCGGCGGCGCGCATGACGGACTCGTCGTGCTCGACGACCACGACCGTGTTGCCTTGTTCGACCAGGCTGCGGAGGATGCCGACCATCCGCGAGAGGTCGCGCGCGTGCATGCCGACGCTCGGTTCGTCGAGCACGAAGACCGTGTCCGCCAGGCAGGCCCCCAGGCAGGAGGTGAGGTTGACGCGCTGCACCTCGCCGCCGGAGAGCGTCCGGGAGAGCCGGTCGAGCGCGAGGTAGCCGAGGCCGACGGCCTCGAGGTAGCCCAGCCGCGCGAGGATCGCCTCGAGCGCGTGGTCGGCCGGGTGGCGCGAATCCTTGGGCGCGAGCGGCGCGAGCATGGCCCGCAGCTCCGACACCGGCAGGGCGTAGAGCTCGGGCAAGGTCCGGCCCCGCCAGCGCCAGCAGAGCGATTCCTCGCGGAAGCGCCGGCCGCGGCAGGTCGGGCATTCCTCGTAGGCGCGCCAGCGCGAGAGGAACACGCGCACATGCATCTTGTAGGTGCTCGACTCGAGCCAGCGGAAGAACCCGCGGATCCCGTACCACTTGGTGTCCCATTCGCCGGGGACGTAGGTGGGGTCGCCGTCCTCGATGAGCCGACGCTGCGCGGCCGGCAGCTTCTTCCAGGGCACGTCCATCGGGATGCCCGCCTTGCGGCACGCCTTGGCGAGGTCGCGCTGGCTCTCGCCGTAGACCGTCCCCTGGAAGGGCGCGATGGCGCCTTCGGCCAGCGTCAGCGTCGGGTCCGGGATGATCTTCTTCCAGTCGAGGCCGATGACCCGGCCGAAGCCGCGGCAAGCCGGGCAGGCTCCGACGGGTGAGTTGAAGGAGAAGAGCGCGGGCGAGGCCGGGCGGAATTTCCGCCCGTCCACGGGCGACTCGAGCACCTCGCTGTAGCGCGCCACCTCGTCGCCCTGTTCGTCCAGGAGCCGGAGCCGGCCGCCCCCGAGCCGGAACGCGGCGAGCGCGGCTTCGTGGAAGCGCGCCGCCTCGGCCGGCGCGATCGTCACGCGGTCCTGCACGACCAGCAGTTCGGTCACCTCGGCGGGGATCGCTTCCTCGCCGAGCCGCAGGCGGCGGCCCGCCGCGTAGCCGCGGTTGAAGCCCGCCTTGACGAACTCGTCGGCCACCGTCGCCCAGGCGAGGTCGGCCGGCTTCGCGACCGCGAAGGTCAGCGTGACGGGGCGGCCGGCCAGGCGCGCCAGGCAATCTTCCCAGGCGGCGGAGGGGCCGCGCGGCGCGAGCGGCTGGCCCGAGGCCGGATCGATCAGCTCCGCGCGGTGCGCGAACCACACCTTGAACCAGTCGCACAGTTCCGTCATCGTCCCGACGGTCGAGCGCGAGGTCCGGACGGCGTTGCCCTGCTTGATCGCCACGGAGGGGCGGACGTTCTCGGCGGAGTCCAACGCGGGCGCCGGCAGCAGTTCGAGGAACTGGCGGACGTACGGGCTGAAGGTCTCGACGTAGCGACGTTGGCCTTCCGCGTGCAAGGTGTCGAAGACGAGCGAGGACTTGCCGGCGCCGCTCAAGCCGGTGACCACGACCAGCCGGCCGACCGGGATGTCGATGTCGAACCCCTTGAGGTTGTTTTGGCGGACTCCGCGGAGGCGAATGGCGTCGGGTCGGGGGGCGGACATCGGACCGTTCAACGGAGGGGAAACCGCGGGCATGGCAAACCCGCCGTCAGTTTCCGCAGTCCACCCAGCCGGCGGGCGTGACCAACGCGTGCAGGGCGAGGTCGTGCGGCTCGGTCGGCACGCCGTCGAGGACCTGCTGGTCGTAGGCGAGGCCGACGCGCAGGCAGGCGGCGGGCAGGCGCGCCAGCAGGCGGTCGTAGTGGCCGCCGCCGTGGCCCAGCCGTCCGCCGCGTCGGTCGAAGCCCAGTCCCGGGACCACGATGAGCTCGGGCTGGTCCGGTGGCAGGGTCGGGCGATCCTCGGCGGGTTCCCGCACGCCGTGCGCCGAAAGCACCAGCGGGGTGTCCGCGGCGACGACCCGCAAGGTCACGCCCGCGGCGTCCACCCGCGGCAGCGCGACCGTCTTGCCTTCCGCATGGGCGGCGGCGCGGAGGGCGGCGACGTCGAGTTCCGCCCCGTACGCCTGGTAAAGGGCCACCACGCGGGCGGCCCGCCAGGCCGGGGCGGCGAGCATGCCCGCGGTGGCGGCGGCCGCGGCGGCGCGGCGTTGGTCCGCGGTCAGCGCGCGTCGCGCGGCCAGCAGCGACGAGCGTAGCCGCGCCTTGAGCTCCCGCGTCTCCATGCCCTCAGAAAAGCCGGTTGAGCGTGAGAGTCAACAGGACGACCGGGAGGTACAGGATCGAGGCGAGGAAGAAGGGCTTCGCGACCTCGGCCCGCCGATGCGGCAAGGCGAAGTCCAGGCTGAGCTTGAAGAACCAGATGCCGGCCACCAGCGAGACCCAGAGGAACGGGCTCGCCCACCCGCGCCACGCGCCCGCGGCTTCGGCGGGGTCGAAGAAGGTCATCGCGATCCGTCCGGCCACGAAGAGCATCGGGATGATGAAGGCCGTGGACCAGAGCGCGGCGGTGCGTCCCGAGGGATCGGTCACCGTCGCCACCTTGAAGCCCCCGCGGGCGTAGTCCTCGCGGCACATGACCGCGAGCGCCATGAAGTGCGGGATCTGCCAGCAGAAGAGCAGCGCGAAGAGCAGCCAGCCCATCGGGTCGATGTCGCCGTGGGGCCGGCCTTGGCCGAGCTTGGCCGCGGTGCCGATGATAGGCGGGATGGCGCCCGGCAGCGAGCCGACCAGGGTGCACCAGGAGGTGACGGACTTGAGCGGGGTGTAGAGCAGCAGGTAGCTCACGACGGTCGCGAGCGTGAGGAAGCCCGCCAGCGCGTTGGCGCCGAGCCAGACCAAGGCCACGCCGGCCGTGGCGAGCGCGCCGCCGAAGAGCAGGACGGCGCCCGGATGGATCAGCCGGGCCGGGATCGGACGATGCTTCGTGCGCTCCATGCGCGCATCCGCCTCGCTTTCCCACCACATGTTCAGCGCGCCGCAGCCGCCGGCCGCCAAGGCGGTGCCCACGGCGAGCGCGACGAGCGTGCGGGCCTCCGTCGGGCCATGCGGGTCGCTGCAGAAATAACCCGCGAGCGCGGTGAGCACGGAGAGGAACGACAACCGGGGCTTGGTCAGCTCCAGGAAGGCGGCGGGGACGGAGCCGGCGCGTGCGTTCATGCTCAAGGTGGTGGCGGTTTTCGGCGAAAGGTTAAAGGCAAAACGAGCCGGGGGCGGAATTCCCCGTTCAGAGGTCGCCGAGGGCGCCTTCGCGGCGGTGGGCCAGCAAGGTCGCGGCCACCACCAGCGAGAACAGGGCGGCCCCGCTCACGAGGTGCACCGTGCGGACATGGGGATTCTGGGGCAACTGGATGGCGAGGACTCCAAGCGTCAGCTGCAACGCGAGCAGGGAGGCGATGCCGATCCCGAACCGGCGGCCTTCCCGCCGCAGGGCGAGGGCGAAGGCGCCGACGGCGAGCGCGGCGAGCAGGGCGCCCGAGCGATGCAGGAAGTTGAACCACCAGAGCGCGCCGTCGCCCTGCGCGGGGATGAACCAATCCACGGGCGAGCCGCCGCTCACCCAGGTGGTGAAGCGGTTCTGGCGCATCAGGGCGCCCGCCAGGATCACCGCGAGCGTCAGGCCGGCCGCCCAGCGGCCGAGGCGACGGGTCGTGGCGCCCGCGCTGGCGGCGGTCTCCGCCCAGCCCCGCGTATGGCCGAGCGCGATGGCGGCGAGCAAGGCGATGGTGAGTTGGGCGTTGACGGCGTGGGCCACCGCGAAGGCGACCGCCTTGAGGTTGCCTTCCCCGCCGACGTTGAGCCGGTCGAGCAGGACGCGCAGGCCGCCGAGGCCGCCCTGCAGGAGGACGAGGGCGAGCAAGCCGTAGGCGGCGAGGCGGACGAGCCGCCGGGGTTCGCGGCGGGCGTGCCCGGCGGCCAGGGCGACGATCAGGAGGCCAAGTCCGGTAGCCGCGAGCCGGTGCGAGTGTTCGGCGAACTTATCGATCTCGGTGAGCCAGCCCGGCGGATTGACCGAACCGTTCGAGAGCGGCCAATCGAGGAAGGCCATGCCCGCGTGGATGCTGGTGGTGAAGCCGCCGGCCTGCAGGACCAGGACCGCCCAGAGGAGCGTCGCCCAGCACAGCCCGAGGAGGAGTCGGTCCGGGGTGGTGCGGGCGGTGGCGGTCATGCCTTCATCAGACGAGGCCGTCGCGCCGGCGCAAATCCGTTTCGACGACCCCGCCGTTCTTAAGCGGAGCCGATGGGGTCCATCAGCCGCCGGCGGCGCGTCCGAACGCCCGGATCTTGCCGACCAGGTTGGTCAGGCCGTTCCGGCGGTTCGGCGAAAGGTGCTGCGTGATGCCCACGGCGGCGAGGAAGTCCGCGTCCGTGGCGGCCACCTCGGCGGGGCTGGCGCCGTCGTAGAATTCGCAGACCAGCGACGCCACGCCCTTGGTGATCAACGAGTCCGCGTCGCAGCGGAAGCGGCAGCGTCCCGCCTCGAGCGAAGGGACCAGCCAAAGGTTGGACGTGCAACCTTCGATGAGGAAGGCGTCGAGCTTGAGTTCCGCCGGCAGGGCGGCGGCCGACTTGGCCCGGTCGATGACGTACTGGAAGCGCTCGTGGTGGTCGCCGAACGGCTCCAGTTCGGCGATGATTTCGGCGCGGCGGGCGGCGAGGTCCATGGGCGCTCAGCGACCTTCGAGGGCGGCGGCGTCGAGACCCGGCCGGATCAGGGGCAGCAGGGAAGCCTCGAGTTGTCGTGATTGGGCCGCGGTCAGCTTGGCTTCGCTGCGCAACCAGGAGAGGGCTTCCTGCCAGACCAGCGGCGACGGGCGGCGCAGCGTCTGCAGGTACTCGAGTTCCTCGAGCATCGACTTGCGGGTGCCGTAGGCGTCGGTCAGGCCGGCCAAAAGTCGGGCGCGGACGTAATCGGCCCGCAGCTGCGAGTGGTTCGGGTGCACCTGCACGCCGGCTTCGAGGATGCGGACGGCCGCTTCCGAGGCGCGGATCGTGCGCAGGTGACGGCCGACCGAGCGGTAGGCTTCGGGACCGAGGTCCTTGGATTTGAGGAACTCCGCGAGGTAACGGTCGCCGATGTCGCGCTCGCGCTTGGCCGTCGCCTCGTCGGGCTTGTTGCGGGCGTAGTGGGCGATGCCGAGGATGGCCTGGATGAGCGGGCGGTTGGATTGGAAGAAGGCGGGATCGGCCGCCGAGACCTGCTGGTGCTGGGCGATCACCTGATCGGGCAGGCCGGCGTTGAGCAGGGCTTCCAAGTGCAGGGCCGCGAAGGTCGCGCTTTCGAAGCCGCGGGCGGCGGCGACGCCCGTGAGGGCGGCGGTCAGGCCATCGTAGCCTTTCTCGGCCGCGAAGTTGGCCAAGGCGATCATGGCCGCCGAGTTGTTCTCGAACTTCGTCTTGATCGTCATCAGCTCCTTCTCGTACTCGTCCTTGAGGCCGGGCTTATCGAGCAACTGCAGGCGCTGGATGTGGGGGAAGGGCGCCTTCTCGTTGAGGGAGATGCGGTCCTCGTTGACGGACAGCGCCATCCGGGTCTGGCCCAGCAGGACGTGGAAGCGGGACTGCTGGGAGAGGATGGCGTCCCGCGGGGTGTAATCCTTGATGGCCGCCCCCTTGGTCTCCAAGAGCGAGAGGCCCTCCTGGGTCTTGCCGCCGTCGAACAGGGCCTTGGCCTTGAGCAATAGGCCGTTGGGAAGGCTGTCTAAACTATTGATAGTGATAGTCTTGACGCACTCCGGGTATTTGCCGGTCCAGTACTGGGAGGTGGCCGTGGCCATCGCGATGGCCTCGCGCGTCCCTTGCGGCAGGTCCTTGCCGACCCGGAGCAGCTTAAGGCCTTGGTCGATCACCTCGGCGTCCCGTTCCCGGAGCTGGAGGAACTGGAAGTAGCGTTCCAGGTAGTCCCGGCCTAGCTTATCATTAACATCGAGGAATTCCAGGCCGTGACGCATCGTCTGGATGGCGTCGTCCGTCCGACCCATCTTACCGTGCAAAAAGTTGGCGTAGAAGAGTTTAGCCTTAGGATTGGCGGGATTGCAGCGGACGGCGATCTCGGCGAGACGCAGGGTTTCGCTGGGCTTGTCGGCCGCCTGGGCCTCCATGGCGCGGTCGAGGAAGAAGTCCGCCAGCTTGGAAAGGTGTTCTTGGCGGATTTGCAGGGCTTTTTCGGGTTGATCCTCGATTTTGGACAAAGCCAGCTGGACGAACTGGCGCAGCAGGGGGTCCTTAACCAGTTCGGCCCGGACATAGGTCTTGCGGGCGTAGGAAGCGACCACCTCCGGGGCCTTGCCGGCCGGCAACCCCGTCAAAAGGATGATTTCCGCGTCCGTATCGTTTTCCTTGGGGGCTGGGGC
>Ga0114982_1000817_pt1 | contig 16352 bp, 7 predicted proteins | sample Shrwel_input2_FT_FD_87183 | JGI IMG/M metagenome (GOLD analysis project Ga0114982, IMG submission 87183) | Subsurface microbial communities from deep shales in Ohio, USA - Utica-3 well 1 S input2 FT | ecosystem: Environmental > Aquatic > Deep subsurface > Shale gas/oil reservoir > Produced... | reverse complement strand
GGTCTGATGCCCCTGGCCGGCTGGGGCGACTGGGTCCGGGAAGGGCTGACCATCTGTGGCTGGGTGGGCCTCTGGAAACCCATCGACATCCACCTCTATCGCTGGTGGCCCCTCCGCGCCCAGGCCAAGCTGCAAGCCCGCCTTTCGGCCTGCCCGGTCGAGGTCGACTTCCAACCCCAGTTCCCCCGTTCCTGAGCGCTTAACGCGGTCGACGGGGGGTATCTTACGATTTTTTTACGTGGGGGATTGACAGGGTGGTCACGCCCCCCAATCCCAAACCTTCCCGCATGCTGAATTTCGCGAGCCAGTGCCTGGACCAGACCAAGGCCCTCCTCAAACTCAACCTTGGTTCCCTGTCCTCGGACGGCTCCGTGACCCCCGTCCCCGGCGAGGTTTCCCGGGCCGACGAGCCCGGCCACGCCGCCCTCGCCTTCGGGGAGTATTACCGCGCCACCGGCGAACTGACGCTCGACCGCTCGAACATCGTCGAGATCGTCGCCCGCACCATCACGGCCCAGGTCAGGCTCAGCAAAGGCTCCGACAACGGCATGGCCTTCGCCTGCCTCGGCCTGCTCGCCTTCGGCCCCACCCGCGAACGCAACCCCGTCTGGGAGAAGCTGGATGAGGCGACCCGCCAGCTCATCGACGAGCGCCTCGCGGTGGAGCACGACCACCACGACCACGTCCAGGCCTTCGACATCGCCAAGGCCGTCTGCCGCTTCTCCTTCGGGCTCACGAAGAAGGACGAGACCGGTCCGCTCGTCGACCGCTTCGTCGACCGCATCACCGCCAGCTCCTCCGGTGGCTTCCACGACGAGGCGACGCGCGCCTCGAACCCCGACAACTTCGGCGGCGCCTTCGACCTGTACGGCGTCGTCGCCCTCATCTTCATCCGCCAGGCCCTGCAGCTGCACGCGAACATCCAGCTGCGCGACCAGAAGCTGCCGAAGCTCCGGACCCACGCCGAGAAATACCTGCGCGTGATCCTCGATACGACCCGCGAGGACGGCCTCGGCTGGTGCTACGGCCGCGGGATCGGCGCCTACGGGCAGATGCACTGCATCACCCTGCTCCTGCAGGCGCTCCGCGACCGCTGGCTCCCCGTCGACAAGGAGGCGCTCGCCCGCGACCTCGTCCGCCGCCTCTACGCCAACTTCTTCACCACGTTCTTCGACGCCGAACACGGCCTCATCGTCGTCCGCGACGCCGAGCGCGACACCATCCCGGGCCACACGACGCGGATGGCGAACTTCGACGCGGCCCGCTACCTTTCGCAGTGGTCCCGCCTCGCCAAGACCATCGGCGGCGCGATGGAGGTGGTGAAGCCGGCCGGCAAGGCCGCGGTCTGCCGCTTCTTCTCCTTCGACAAGTCCCCGCGCAAGGAACAGGGCCTGCTCTCCTACCAGGACCCGACCTCGGGCCTGCACGTCATCCTGCCGCTGGTCTCCGCCGGCGTCCACCGCGCGAGCGATTCCCTCGCCTTCCCGCACATGCCGGGCGTCTTCGACTGGCCCTCCAACCAGGCCGTCAGTCCGTTCATCCCGGAGTTCACGATCGGCGGCAAGTCCTTCACCCCGTCGTTCTACGGCAAGAACGCGCAGGTGGCGATGGGCACCAAGCCCGGCACCTACCACTTCCGCTTCGAGCAGCCCGACCTCATCGACCGCGACGAGAAGCTCTCGGCCAACGTCGCCTCCCTGAAGGTCGATTGGGAGTTCAGCGGTGGCCGGATCGTCGGCCGCTTCCTGCTGACGGCCAAGGCCGCGGTGACCCTCGACGAGTTCCGCCTCGTCCTCCCCATCGCCGCGACCCACTCGCGCATGACCCCGGGCAACGCCCTCGTCCTCGGCGCCGAGTCGCACCGCTGCGAAGTCCTGAAGGACGATTTCCACGCCGCCTGGGCCGAGACCCGCGTCGTCAGCGAGGACGCCCGCCACCGCACGTGCTGGGGCAAGGTCCACTATTACCAGACTTTGCTCCGCGACAAGCCCCTCGCCCTCCGCGCCGGCCAGACCTACGGCTTCGACATCGCCTACGAGCCGCACGTCGTCCGGGCCGCCGGCTGAGGAGCGCTTCTGGGGTTGTCCTCGCCCGCCCCCGTCGCTATGCCTCGGGGGTCACCCATGCCTAGTAAGTTCTACCTGACCACCGCGATCGACTACGCCAACGGCGCCCCGCACCTGGGACACGCCTACGAGAAGGTCCTCGCCGACGTCATCGCCCGGCGCCAACGCCTGCTCGGCCATCCGACGCACTTCCTCACGGGCCTGGATGAGCATGGCCAGAAGGTCCAGCAGACCGCCCAGAAGCGCGGCATCGAACCCCAGGCGCTCGTCGACGAGGTCGCCGTGGGCTTCCGGGCGATGCTGTCCGAACTGAACATCTCGAACGACGACTACATCCGCACGACCGAGCCGCGGCATCAGCGCGTCGTGCAGGACTTCCTGCAGCGGCTCTTCGACCAGGGCCTGATCTTCAAGGCCACCAAGTCCGGCTGGTACTCCGTCCGCCAGGAACAGTTCCTCTCCGACAAGGACCGCGCGGAGGATGGCTCCTGGCCGGAAATCTACGGCGAGGTCACCCAGACGACCGAGGAGAACTACTACTTCAAGCTCTCGCAATTCCAAGGCTGGCTCGTCGAGCATATCCAGACGCACCCCGACTTCATCACGCCGCGCTTCCGCCGCAACCAGGTGCTGGAGTTCCTCAAGGAGCCGCTGAACGACCTCTGCATCTCCCGCCCCAAGACCCGCCTGACCTGGGGCATCGAACTGCCCTTCGACCGGTCGTTCGTGACCTACGTCTGGTTCGACGCCCTGACCAACTACTATTCCGCCGTCGTGGACCGGGGACTTTGGCCCGCCGACCTCCACGTGATCGGCAAGGACATCCTGTCGCCGCCCCACGCGGTCTACTGGCCCTGCATGCTCAAGGCGCTCGGCATCGAGACACCCCGGCAGCTGCTCGTCCACGGCTGGTGGACGGTCAACAACCAGAAGGCCTCGAAGAGCGCCGGCAACGCCACCAATACGCTCGGTTTTGCCCGCTCCCATGGTACCGACGCGTTTCGCTTCTACCTTTGCCGCGAGATGGTCGTCGGCCAGGATGCGGACTTCTCCCCCACCACCTTCGAGAACCGCTACAAGGCCGACCTCGGCAACAACTTGGGCAACCTCGTCAACCGGCTCCTCAACATGGTCGGCCGCAACTACGCCGGCAAGGTTCCCGCGCCGGGCGCCGACGAGGAACACGAACAGCATCTCCGGAAACTGTGGTCCGAGACGCGGGCGAAATTCGACGAGGCCTGCGCCGAGTACCAGCTCTCCCATGCGCTCGAGGCCCTCTGGGTCTTCGTCAGCGCGCTCAACGCCTATATCGAAACCCGGGCCCCATGGAAACTCGCCAAGTCGGCCGACGCCGCCGACCGCGCCCGCTTGGATTCATGCCTAGCCTACGTGGCCGAGGGCCTGCGCCTCATCGGTAGCCTGCTCCTGCCCGTGATGCCGGTCACGGCCGCCAAGCTGCTGACGACCATCGGACGGCCCGTCCCGACCTCCTACGACGGCCAGTTGGCCTGGTCCACGGTCGGGACCGGCTCCCAGGTGGAGGAAAAGTGCATCCTTTTCCCCCCGATCGACCCTCCGCCCGCGTCTTCGCCGGCCTGAGTTGGACAAACCGGCTTTCCCCCGCATCGTCGTAGCGTGGCCGATTTGTCCGCAGTCGACGAGGCGAACGCATGCCGAGGCCGAGCGTCTCCGCGCCGGCGCCGGCCACGTCGCCTACACGTTTCCCGTCCCCGAACTCGATGCGCTCGCGGTGCTGGAGACCTTGGATGAGCCTGCCCCGCGCGGCTACTTCGAGAATCCTTCCCGCCAACGGGCCCATGCCGCCGGCGCGCCGGTCGTGACCTGGACGGGCCGTGGCCCCGGACGCTTCCTCGCCGCCGACGGGTGGCTCCGCCGCCTGCACGCGTCGCTGACCTGCGTCGGTGGCATCCCCCGCGTCATCGCCACCTTCCCCTTCTACCCCGGGGACGCATCGCAAGGCCTCGAGGCGCGCCTCTTCCTCCCGGCTTGGCAGGTGGTCACCGAGCAAGGTCGCACGACCGTGACGCTCGCCGAGCCGGCCACCGTCGGCTGCGCCGAGCGACTCGCGCTTCGCGCCGAGCAGTTCCGCCGCTTCGCCTACCGTTCGACCCCACCGCCGCCGCGCGCCCCCGTCCCGACGGTCCTCAGCGAAGTCGGCGGGGATTGGTTCCCTTCCGCCGTCCGCCGGGCGACCGAGCTCATCAAGGAAGGCGCCTTCGAGAAGGTGGTGCTCAGCCGCGCCTTCGATTGGCGGCGGGCCGACGCCTTCAACCTCTACGCGACCTTGCATCGGTTGCGGCGGGCCAACTCACCCTGCCACACGTTCCTCGTGGATGAGCCCGAAGGGGCCCTGATCGGCGCGACGCCGGAGACCCTCCTGTCGCTTTTCGACGGCGCGGTCCGCACCGAATCCGTCGCCGGCACGACCCGGCGCGGGGACTCCGCCTCCGAGGACGCGAGCCTCGCGGAGGCCCTCCTCAGCAGCGAGAAGGACCTCCGCGAGCACAGCGCCGTCACGGCCTCCATCTTGCGCCGGCTCCGCATGGTCGGCGTCCTCGCGGCCAATTCCCGCCACCCGGAACTGCTGCGCCTGGGCAACGTCATGCACCTGCGCACCCCCATCGAAGGGACCATGCCCGCCGATCGCCGCTTCCTCGAGGTGGCCGGCGAACTCCACCCGACCCCGGCGGTCGGCGGGAAGCCCCGTGACTTGGCCCTGCCCTTCATCCCCGGCTTCGAGCCGCACTCCCGCGGGCTTTACACCGGGGCGGTCGGTTGGGTCGGGGCCGACGGCCTGACGGGCAAGCTTTTCGTGGCGCTGCGTTGCGCCCGTCTCGAAGGAACGACGGCGCGGGCCTTCGCCGGCGCGGGCATCGTCGCCGGCTCCGACCCGCAGGCCGAATCGACCGAGACCGAGATGAAGCTCCGCACCATCCTCGAGGCGCTGGTCTGAGATGAAGGTCGTCCTGCAGCGCGTCCGCGCGGCCTCCGTCGCCGTCGAAGGCAAGGTGGTCGGGGAGATCGGCGCCGGCTACCTCCTGCTCGTGGGCCTCGCGCTCGGCGACGACGAGACGACCGTTCGCCGCCTCGCCGCCGACGTCGCCAAGGCCCGGTTGATGCCCGACGCCCAGGGCAAGATGGGCGTCAACCTGCGGGACGCCGGCGCGGACGCCCTCGCCGTCAGCCAGTTCACGCTCCTCGCCGACTTCACCAAGGGCAACCGCCCCTCGTTCAACGCCGCCGCCCGCCCCGAGGTCGCCCAGCCGCTCTTCGACCTGTTCGTACGGGAGCTTTCCGCGCACCTCGGGCGGCCGGTCCCCACGGGCATCTTCGGCGCCGATATGGCGGTGAGCCTGGTCAACGACGGGCCGGTGACGGTGGTCCTGACGTAGTTTAGGCTTAACCTCCCCGCCCGCCCTGCCTACCCCAGACGTCAGCCATGCTCTCCGTCCGCATCATCCCTTGCCTCGATGTCCATGGCGGTCGCGTCGTGAAGGGAGTGAAGTTCGAGGAGCTGCGGGATGCGGGCGACCCGGTCGCCGTCGCGGCCGCCTACGAGAAACAGGGCGCCGACGAGCTGGTCTTCCTGGACATCACCGCCTCGAGCGACGGCCGGAACACGATGGTCGACGTGGTCGAACGTACCGCCGACCAAGTCTTCATGCCCCTCACCGTCGGCGGCGGGCTCCGCTCGGTCGAGGACATCCGGACGATGCTCAACGCCGGCGCCGACAAGGTCTCCCTCAACACTTCCGCGGTCAAGGACCCCAACCTCGTCCGCGAGGCCGCCCGTAAGTTCGGCCGCCAGTGCATCGTCGTCGCGATCGACGCGAAGCAGGTAGCGCCCGGACGCTGGGAAGTCTTCACGCACGGCGGCCGCAACCCGACCGGCCTCGACGCCATCGCCTGGGCCCGGCAAGTCCACGACCTCGGCGCCGGCGAAATCCTGCTGACCAGCATGGATCGCGACGGCACCGCCTCGGGTTACGACGTCCCGCTGAACCGGGCCATCTCCTCCGCGGTGGAGGTCCCCGTCATCGCCTCGGGCGGCGCCGGTACGCTGCAGCACCTGGCCGACGTCCTCAAGGAGGGCGGGGCCAGCGCCGTGCTCGCGGCCAGCATCTTCCATTTCGGCACCTTCACCGTGCGCCAAGCGAAGGAGCACCTGCGCGCCGCCGGCCTACCCGTCCGGCTCTGAGGTCAGCCTTTCGCGGGGGCCTTCGGCATCACCAGCACCTTGTCGACGCGGGGGCCGTCCATGTCGACGACCTCGAAGACATGGCCCAGCGCCTCCACCCGGTCGCCTTCCTCCGGGATGCGGCCCAGCGAGCGCATGATGAAGCCGGCGATGACGGTGAAACCGCCGGAACCCTCCCCGGGGAAACGGCCGATCACGCCCGTCGCCTCGCGGAAGTCATCCAAAGTCACCACGGCGTCGACCAACCAGCTGCCGTCGTCGCGCCGGCGGATCGGCTTGGGCTTCGCGACCGGGGAGCCCTCGTTCGGCAGGTCGCCCACGATGAACTCGAGCACGTCGTTGAGGGAGACGACCCCACGGACGTGGCCGAACTCGTCGATGACCAGGGCCAGGTGGAGCTTGTCGCGGCGGAAACGCTCGAGGAGCTGGGTCCCGGTGCTCTGCTGGGTGACCGTCGGCGCCTCCGTCAGGAGGTCGCGGATCACGGCGGAGCCGACCAAGGAGAGGTTCGCCCAGAGGCGCTTGACCGAGACGACCCCGAGCGGTCGGTCCGGCGACCCCTTGAAGACGGGGAACCAGGTGTGGCCGGAGGCCACCACCTTGCGCCAATTGACCTCATCCGAATCGTCGAGGTTCAGCCAGACGACCCGGTTGCTGGGCGTCATCAGTTTTTCGGCCGTGATCTGGTCGAGGCCGAGGGCCCCGTGCACCATGCGGTGTTCGGCGGCATGCAGCACGCCGGAGGCCATGCCTTGGTCCACCATCATGCGCAGCTCGTCCTCGGACATCGTGTCCTCCGGGGCGCGCTTGCGGCCGAATAGGCCCAGCACGAGGTCGGCGAGGCCGCTGAGGGCGCCGACCAAGGGCGAGGCCAACGAAGCCAAAAGGGCCATGGGTCGGGCCAGCATGACGGCCAACGCCTCCGGGTTCGTCAGGCCGATCCGCTTGGGGATGATTTCGGCGCAGATGATGGTGAGCGAGCCGATGAAGAACGAGACGAGGGCGCGGGAGACGGGCTCGGCGTTCTCGACGCACCACGCCAACGGCACCTTCTGCAGGTAGGGCACGAAGGCCATGGCGAGGGGCGCGCCGCCGTAGGTCGCGGCGATGATGCTGCCGAAGGTGAGGCCGACCTGCACGGTCGACAGGAAGCGGGAGGGGTTCGCGAGCAGGGCCAGCGCGGTCTGCGCGCCCTTGCTGCCCTGTTCGGCGAGGCGGGCCAAGCGTCGACGGTTGGAGGAGACCAAGGACATCTCCGCCAATTCGAAGAAGGCGATGAACGACCAACAGATGGCTAGGAGGAGGAATTCCACTCCCGGGGAGACAAGCCCGCCCGGACCCTTTCGTCAAATGGCTTGTTGCCGGCCGGGCTCCGCCTAGGTTCGGAGGTCGAATGGCGACCCATTTCGATGCAATCGTGGTTGGTAGCGGCATCGGCGGCCTGAGCTTCGCGCTCAACTTGGCCCGCCGCGGCCGGTCCGTCGCCATCGTCACCAAGAAGACGAGCTCCGAGTCGAACACCAACTGGGCCCAAGGCGGCATCGCCTGCGTCACCGACCAAACCGACGACTTCGCCAGCCATGTCCAGGATACCCTCGCCGCCGGCGACGGACTCTGCGACTTGGCCGCCGTCCGTCACATCGTCGAGTCGGGTCCGGCCCGGGTCGCCGAGCTGATCGCCTGGGGCGTGCAGTTCGAGAACGGCGCCGATGGCCAGCCCGACCTCGGGCGCGAAGGCGGCCACTCCCGTCGGCGGATCCTGCATGCCCGGGACATGACCGGCCGGGCCATCGAATCGGCCCTCCTCCGCGCGGTCGCCGCCGCCCCGCAAGTCCGGATGCTGGAGCATCACCTCGCGATCGACCTCCTCACGACCTCCAAGGTCGACCCGCGGGTCGACCTTGGAGGTCGTGAGGAGGTCGATCGCGAGGTGATGCTCCAGCATCCGGACTTGCGGGGCGGCGGCGACCGCGCGGAGGAGGGCCGATTCGATGGCCCGGCCGGTCATGTCCCGGGCATGCAGGATCCGCCGACGGGAGTGGCCGCCTTCGCGCCCGAGGTCGGGCTGGCCATCGGCGCCGTTCTCGAACTGCACGCCCCAGGCGATCAGCTCGGCGACCCGGGCCGGACCCGACTCGACGATGTGACGGACGGCGGCCAAGTCGCAGAGTCCGTCGCCGGCGGCGAGGGTATCCTGGACATGGCTGGCGAAGTCGTCGGTTTGGTCGGTGACGCAGGCGATGCCGCCTTGGGCCCAGTTGGTGTTCGACTCGGAGCTCGTCTTCTTGGTGACGATGGCGACGGACCGGCCGCGGCGGGCCAAGTTGAGCGCGAAGCTCAGGCCGCCGATGCCGCTACCAACCACGATTGCATCGAAATGGGTCGCCATTCGACCTCCGAACCTAGGCGGAGCCCGGCCGGCAACAAGCCATTTGACGAAAGGGTCCGGGCGGGCTTGTCTCCCCGGGAGTGGAATTCCTCCTCCTAGCCATCTGTTGGTCGTTCATCGCCTTCTTCGAATTGGCGGAGATGTCCTTGGTCTCCTCCAACCGTCGACGCTTGGCCCGCCTCGCCGAACAGGGCAGCAAGGGCGCGCAGACCGCGCTGGCCCTGCTCGCGAACCCCTCCCGCTTCCTGTCGACCGTGCAGGTCGGCCTCACCTTCGGCAGCATCATCGCCGCGACCTACGGCGGCGCGCCCCTCGCCATGGCCTTCGTGCCCTACCTGCAGAAGGTGCCGTTGGCGTGGTGCGTCGAGAACGCCGAGCCCGTCTCCCGCGCCCTCGTCTCGTTCTTCATCGGCTCGCTCACCATCATCTGCGCCGAAATCATCCCCAAGCGGATCGGCCTGACGAACCCGGAGGCGTTGGCCGTCATGCTGGCCCGACCCATGGCCCTTTTGGCTTCGTTGGCCTCGCCCTTGGTCGGCGCCCTCAGCGGCCTCGCCGACCTCGTGCTGGGCCTATTCGGCCGCAAGCGCGCCCCGGAGGACACGATGTCCGAGGACGAGCTGCGCATGATGGTGGACCAAGGCATGGCCTCCGGCGTGCTGCATGCCGCCGAACACCGCATGGTGCACGGGGCCCTCGGCCTCGACCAGATCACGGCCGAAAAACTGATGACGCCCAGCAACCGGGTCGTCTGGCTGAACCTCGACGATTCGGATGAGGTCAATTGGCGCAAGGTGGTGGCCTCCGGCCACACCTGGTTCCCCGTCTTCAAGGGGTCGCCGGACCGACCGCTCGGGGTCGTCTCGGTCAAGCGCCTCTGGGCGAACCTCTCCTTGGTCGGCTCCGCCGTGATCCGCGACCTCCTGACGGAGGCGCCGACGGTCACCCAGCAGAGCACCGGGACCCAGCTCCTCGAGCGTTTCCGCCGCGACAAGCTCCACCTGGCCCTGGTCATCGACGAGTTCGGCCACGTCCGTGGGGTCGTCTCCCTCAACGACGTGCTCGAGTTCATCGTGGGCGACCTGCCGAACGAGGGCTCCCCGGTCGCGAAGCCCAAGCCGATCCGCCGGCGCGACGACGGCAGCTGGTTGGTCGACGCCGTGGTGACTTTGGATGACTTCCGCGAGGCGACGGGCGTGATCGGCCGTTTCCCCGGGGAGGGTTCCGGCGGTTTCACCGTCATCGCCGGCTTCATCATGCGCTCGCTGGGCCGCATCCCGGAGGAAGGCGACCGGGTGGAGGCGCTGGGCCATGTCTTCGAGGTCGTCGACATGGACGGCCCCCGCGTCGACAAGGTGCTGGTGATGCCGAAGGCCCCCGCGAAAGGCTGACCTCAGAGCCGGACGGGTAGGCCGGCGGCGCGCAGGTGCTCCTTCGCTTGGCGCACGGTGAAGGTGCCGAAATGGAAGATGCTGGCCGCGAGCACGGCGCTGGCCCCGCCCTCCTTGAGGACGTCGGCCAGGTGCTGCAGCGTACCGGCGCCGCCCGAGGCGATGACGGGGACCTCCACCGCGGAGGAGATGGCCCGGTTCAGCGGGACGTCGTAACCCGAGGCGGTGCCGTCGCGATCCATGCTGGTCAGCAGGATTTCGCCGGCGCCGAGGTCGTGGACTTGCCGGGCCCAGGCGATGGCGTCGAGGCCGGTCGGGTTGCGGCCGCCGTGCGTGAAGACTTCCCAGCGTCCGGGCGCTACCTGCTTCGCGTCGATCGCGACGACGATGCACTGGCGGCCGAACTTACGGGCGGCCTCGCGGACGAGGTTGGGGTCCTTGACCGCGGAAGTGTTGAGGGAGACCTTGTCGGCGCCGGCGTTGAGCATCGTCCGGATGTCCTCGACCGAGCGGAGCCCGCCGCCGACGGTGAGGGGCATGAAGACTTGGTCGGCGGTACGTTCGACCACGTCGACCATCGTGTTCCGGCCGTCGCTCGAGGCGGTGATGTCCAGGAAGACCAGCTCGTCGGCGCCCTGTTTCTCGTAGGCGGCCGCGACGGCGACCGGGTCGCCCGCATCCCGCAGCTCCTCGAACTTCACTCCCTTCACGACGCGACCGCCATGGACATCGAGGCAAGGGATGATGCGGACGGAGAGCATGGCTGACGTCTGGGGTAGGCAGGGCGGGCGGGGAGGTTAAGCCTAAACTACGTCAGGACCACCGTCACCGGCCCGTCGTTGACCAGGCTCACCGCCATATCGGCGCCGAAGATGCCCGTGGGGACCGGCCGCCCGAGGTGCGCGGAAAGCTCCCGTACGAACAGGTCGAAGAGCGGCTGGGCGACCTCGGGGCGGGCGGCGGCGTTGAACGAGGGGCGGTTGCCCTTGGTGAAGTCGGCGAGGAGCGTGAACTGGCTGACGGCGAGGGCGTCCGCGCCGGCGTCCCGCAGGTTGACGCCCATCTTGCCCTGGGCGTCGGGCATCAACCGGGCCTTGGCGACGTCGGCGGCGAGGCGGCGAACGGTCGTCTCGTCGTCGCCGAGCGCGAGGCCCACGAGCAGGAGGTAGCCGGCGCCGATCTCCCCGACCACCTTGCCTTCGACGGCGACGGAGGCCGCGCGGACGCGCTGCAGGACGACCTTCATCTCAGACCAGCGCCTCGAGGATGGTGCGGAGCTTCATCTCGGTCTCGGTCGATTCGGCCTGCGGGTCGGAGCCGGCGACGATGCCCGCGCCGGCGAAGGCCCGCGCCGTCGTTCCTTCGAGACGGGCGCAACGCAGCGCCACGAAAAGCTTGCCCGTCAGGCCGTCGGCCCCGACCCAACCGACCGCCCCGGTGTAAAGCCCGCGGGAGTGCGGCTCGAAGCCGGGGATGAAGGGCAGGGCCAAGTCACGGGGCTTCCCGCCGACCGCCGGGGTCGGGTGGAGTTCGCCGGCCACCTCGAGGAAGCGGCGATCGGCGGGCATGGTCCCTTCGATGGGGGTGCGCAGGTGCATGACGTTGCCCAGGCGCAGCAGTTCCGGGTGGCGGGAATTGGCCGCGAGGACGCCGACCATGCGGAGCCGGCGCAAGATGGAGGCCGTGACGGCGCTGTGCTCGCGGAGGTCCTTCTCGCTGCTGAGGAGGGCCTCCGCGAGGCTCGCGTCCTCGGAGGCGGAGTCCCCGCGCCGGGTCGTGCCGGCGACGGATTCGGTGCGGACCGCGCCGTCGAAAAGCGACAGGAGGGTCTCCGGCGTCGCGCCGATCAGGGCCCCTTCGGGCTCATCCACGAGGAACGTGTGGCAGGGTGAGTTGGCCCGCCGCAACCGATGCAAGGTCGCGTAGAGGTTGAAGGCGTCGGCCCGCCGCCAATCGAAGGCGCGGCTGAGCACCACCTTCTCGAAGGCGCCTTCCTTGATGAGCTCGGTCGCCCGGCGGACGGCGGAAGGGAACCAATCCCCGCCGACTTCGCTGAGGACCGTCGGGACGGGGGCGCGCGGCGGCGGTGGGGTCGAACGGTAGGCGAAGCGGCGGAACTGCTCGGCGCGAAGCGCGAGTCGCTCGGCGCAGCCGACGGTGGCCGGCTCGGCGAGCGTCACGGTCGTGCGACCTTGCTCGGTGACCACCTGCCAAGCCGGGAGGAAGAGGCGCGCCTCGAGGCCTTGCGATGCGTCCCCGGGGTAGAAGGGGAAGGTGGCGATGACGCGGGGGATGCCACCGACGCAGGTCAGCGACGCGTGCAGGCGGCGGAGCCACCCGTCGGCGGCGAGGAAGCGTCCGGGGCCACGGCCCGTCCAGGTCACGACCGGCGCGCCGGCGGCATGGGCCCGTTGGCGGGAAGGATTCTCGAAGTAGCCGCGCGGGGCAGGCTCATCCAAGGTCTCCAGCACCGCGAGCGCATCGAGTTCGGGGACGGGAAACGTGTAGGCGACGTGGCCGGCGCCGGCGCGGAGACGCTCGGCCTCGGCATGCGTTCGCCTCGTCGACTGCGGACAAATCGGCCACGCTACGACGATGCGGGGGAAAGCCGGTTTGTCCAACTCAGGCCGGCGAAGACGCGGGCGGAGGGTCGATCGGGGGGAAAAGGATGCACTTTTCCTCCACCTGGGAGCCGGTCCCGACCGTGGACCAGGCCAACTGGCCGTCGTAGGAGGTCGGGACGGGCCGTCCGATGGTCGTCAGCAGCTTGGCGGCCGTGACCGGCATCACGGGCAGGAGCAGGCTACCGATGAGGCGCAGGCCCTCGGCCACGTAGGCTAGGCATGAATCCAAGCGGGCGCGGTCGGCGGCGTCGGCCGACTTGGCGAGTTTCCATGGGGCCCGGGTTTCGATATAGGCGTTGAGCGCGCTGACGAAGACCCAGAGGGCCTCGAGCGCATGGGAGAGCTGGTACTCGGCGCAGGCCTCGTCGAATTTCGCCCGCGTCTCGGACCACAGTTTCCGGAGATGCTGTTCGTGTTCCTCGTCGGCGCCCGGCGCGGGAACCTTGCCGGCGTAGTTGCGGCCGACCATGTTGAGGAGCCGGTTGACGAGGTTGCCCAAGTTGTTGCCGAGGTCGGCCTTGTAGCGGTTCTCGAAGGTGGTGGGGGAGAAGTCCGCATCCTGGCCGACGACCATCTCGCGGCAAAGGTAGAAGCGAAACGCGTCGGTACCATGGGAGCGGGCAAAACCGAGCGTATTGGTGGCGTTGCCGGCGCTCTTCGAGGCCTTCTGGTTGTTGACCGTCCACCAGCCGTGGACGAGCAGCTGCCGGGGTGTCTCGATGCCGAGCGCCTTGAGCATGCAGGGCCAGTAGACCGCGTGGGGCGGCGACAGGATGTCCTTGCCGATCACGTGGAGGTCGGCGGGCCAAAGTCCCCGGTCCACGACGGCGGAATAGTAGTTGGTCAGGGCGTCGAACCAGACGTAGGTCACGAACGACCGGTCGAAGGGCAGTTCGATGCCCCAGGTCAGGCGGGTCTTGGGGCGGGAGATGCAGAGGTCGTTCAGCGGCTCCTTGAGGAACTCCAGCACCTGGTTGCGGCGGAAGCGCGGCGTGATGAAGTCGGGGTGCGTCTGGATATGCTCGACGAGCCAGCCTTGGAATTGCGAGAGCTTGAAGTAGTAGTTCTCCTCGGTCGTCTGGGTGACCTCGCCGTAGATTTCCGGCCAGGAGCCATCCTCCGCGCGGTCCTTGTCGGAGAGGAACTGTTCCTGGCGGACGGAGTACCAGCCGGACTTGGTGGCCTTGAAGATCAGGCCCTGGTCGAAGAGCCGCTGCAGGAAGTCCTGCACGACGCGCTGATGCCGCGGCTCGGTCGTGCGGATGTAGTCGTCGTTCGAGATGTTCAGTTCGGACAGCATCGCCCGGAAGCCCACGGCGACCTCGTCGACGAGCGCCTGGGGTTCGATGCCGCGCTTCTGGGCGGTCTGCTGGACCTTCTGGCCATGCTCATCCAGGCCCGTGAGGAAGTGCGTCGGATGGCCGAGCAGGCGTTGGCGCCGGGCGATGACGTCGGCGAGGACCTTCTCGTAGGCGTGTCCCAGGTGCGGGGCGCCGTTGGCGTAGTCGATCGCGGTGGTCAGGTAGAACTTACTAGGCATGGGTGACCCCCGAGGCATAGCGACGGGGGCGGGCGAGGACAACCCCAGAAGCGCTCCTCAGCCGGCGGCCCGGACGACGTGCGGCTCGTAGGCGATGTCGAAGCCGTAGGTCTGGCCGGCGCGGAGGGCGAGGGGCTTGTCGCGGAGCAAAGTCTGGTAATAGTGGACCTTGCCCCAGCACGTGCGGTGGCGGGCGTCCTCGCTGACGACGCGGGTCTCGGCCCAGGCGGCGTGGAAATCGTCCTTCAGGACTTCGCAGCGGTGCGACTCGGCGCCGAGGACGAGGGCGTTGCCCGGGGTCATGCGCGAGTGGGTCGCGGCGATGGGGAGGACGAGGCGGAACTCGTCGAGGGTCACCGCGGCCTTGGCCGTCAGCAGGAAGCGGCCGACGATCCGGCCACCGCTGAACTCCCAATCGACCTTCAGGGAGGCGACGTTGGCCGAGAGCTTCTCGTCGCGGTCGATGAGGTCGGGCTGCTCGAAGCGGAAGTGGTAGGTGCCGGGCTTGGTGCCCATCGCCACCTGCGCGTTCTTGCCGTAGAACGACGGGGTGAAGGACTTGCCGCCGATCGTGAACTCCGGGATGAACGGACTGACGGCCTGGTTGGAGGGCCAGTCGAAGACGCCCGGCATGTGCGGGAAGGCGAGGGAATCGCTCGCGCGGTGGACGCCGGCGGAGACCAGCGGCAGGATGACGTGCAGGCCCGAGGTCGGGTCCTGGTAGGAGAGCAGGCCCTGTTCCTTGCGCGGGGACTTGTCGAAGGAGAAGAAGCGGCAGACCGCGGCCTTGCCGGCCGGCTTCACCACCTCCATCGCGCCGCCGATGGTCTTGGCGAGGCGGGACCACTGCGAAAGGTAGCGGGCCGCGTCGAAGTTCGCCATCCGCGTCGTGTGGCCCGGGATGGTGTCGCGCTCGGCGTCGCGGACGACGATGAGGCCGTGTTCGGCGTCGAAGAACGTGGTGAAGAAGTTGGCGTAGAGGCGGCGGACGAGGTCGCGGGCGAGCGCCTCCTTGTCGACGGGGAGCCAGCGGTCGCGGAGCGCCTGCAGGAGCAGGGTGATGCAGTGCATCTGCCCGTAGGCGCCGATCCCGCGGCCGTAGCACCAGCCGAGGCCGTCCTCGCGGGTCGTATCGAGGATCACGCGCAGGTATTTCTCGGCGTGGGTCCGGAGCTTCGGCAGCTTCTGGTCGCGCAGCTGGATGTTCGCGTGCAGCTGCAGGGCCTGGCGGATGAAGATGAGGGCGACGACGCCGTACAGGTCGAAGGCGCCGCCGAAGTTGTCGGGGTTCGAGGCGCGCGTCGCCTCGTCGTGGAAGCCACCGGAGGAGCTGGCGGTGATGCGGTCGACGAAGCGGTCGACGAGCGGACCGGTCTCGTCCTTCTTCGTGAGCCCGAAGGAGAAGCGGCAGACGGCCTTGGCGATGTCGAAGGCCTGGACGTGGTCGTGGTGGTCGTGCTCCACCGCGAGGCGCTCGTCGATGAGCTGGCGGGTCGCCTCATCCAGCTTCTCCCAGACGGGGTTGCGTTCGCGGGTGGGGCCGAAGGCGAGCAGGCCGAGGCAGGCGAAGGCCATGCCGTTGTCGGAGCCTTTGCTGAGCCTGACCTGGGCCGTGATGGTGCGGGCGACGATCTCGACGATGTTCGAGCGGTCGAGCGTCAGTTCGCCGGTGGCGCGGTAATACTCCCCGAAGGCGAGGGCGGCGTGGCCGGGCTCGTCGGCCCGGGAAACCTCGCCGGGGACGGGGGTCACGGAGCCGTCCGAGGACAGGGAACCAAGGTTGAGTTTGAGGAGGGCCTTGGTCTGGTCCAGGCACTGGCTCGCGAAATTCAGCATGCGGGAAGGTTTGGGATTGGGGGGCGTGACCACCCTGTCAATCCCCCACGTAAAAAAATCGTAAGATACCCCCCGTCGACCGCGTTAAGCGCTCAGGAACGGGGGAACTGGGGTTGGAAGTCGACCTCGACCGGGCAGGCCGAAAGGCGGGCTTGCAGCTTGGCCTGGGCGCGGAGGGGCCACCAGCGATAGAGGTGGATGTCGATGGGTTTCCAGAGGCCCACCCAGCCACAGATGGTCAGCCCTTCCCGGACCCAGTCGCCCCAGCCGGCCAGGGGCATCAGACC
>Ga0114982_1000814_pt1 | contig 16370 bp, 15 predicted proteins | sample Shrwel_input2_FT_FD_87183 | JGI IMG/M metagenome (GOLD analysis project Ga0114982, IMG submission 87183) | Subsurface microbial communities from deep shales in Ohio, USA - Utica-3 well 1 S input2 FT | ecosystem: Environmental > Aquatic > Deep subsurface > Shale gas/oil reservoir > Produced... | reverse complement strand
ATCCTGACATGCGCGTTCAATCCGGCGTAAGGCTTTCTGACTGCGGGCATCCGTTGGCAGCATTTTCTCCAGCAATTCAGCTGAACCTTGCAGGACCATCAAGGGCGTGCGGATTTCGTGGGCGGCAAAACGACTAAATTCCTGTTCGCGCTGGAAAAAGGCGGCAATATGACGCTGACTATCCGACAGCGCCTGTTCTATGGTGCGTAGTTCGGCAAATTTGGCTTCAACTGCCAGCGCTGGCTGATCGGGCGACATCTGGTTGATTTTACTGACCACATTACGCAGTGGCTCCGCCATCCGCCGCACCATCCATAAGCCGGACAGCAGCGCTAGCAAGGCGATAGTAAAGCCCAGTGCCAGCGTCACCAGATGTAGTCTGGATTCATATTCGTCCAGATAATCGTCGGCGTTGTCTTTAAACACCACATAAAACAAGCCCTGACCGGACGGATGTGGCCGTACCAGAAAGTGTTTATCTTCAGGTCCGAGATGATGCTCGTAAAAACCCGGCGTTTGATAAGGTTGTAGCCAGGCCGGCAGTTCTGCTTCACTCCAGTAACTGTCAAATTCATAGTGGTTGGGTAAATCGGCCGCCTCACCATTAAACTGATAGTCCCGATCAAACATCCGGGCTTCGGCATCCAGCCAGTGGTGCAGACTAATCACTTCCATCTGATCTTCTGCCACCAGGATCACGCCCCAGAACAGCAGGATAAACAACAGGCTCAGACTGCTTAACGTCAGGGTGAGCTGGCGGAAAAAACTGCGGTTAGCCAACAAGTTTGTAGCCCTGGCCATGCACAGTCTCCAGTCGCGGTGGGCTGTCATCCTGTGCCAGTGCCTGACGCAGCGCATAAATATGGCTGCGTAATGCATCGCTGGCGGGCTCTTCGTCGCCCCAGATGTGCTCAATCAAATCGGTTTTTTTCACCATGGCCGGCGCTTTTTGTAATAACAGTTTGAGTATTTGTAATTGGATCCGGCTGAGTTTCAGCGGCTGGCCCGCTTTGGTGGCCAGCAGACTCTGGGCATCCAGCTGTAGCTGGCCCAAACTCAGCCGGCTTAAATCCTGCCGTTGCCCGCGTTTGCAGAGCGCTTCTAACCTCAGCAGCAATTCTTTCAGTGCAAAAGGTTTCACCAGATAGTCATCGCCACCGGCGGCAAAAGCGGCTTCTTTATCCGGCAGATTGTCTTTGGCGGTGAGGAATAAAATCGGCGTCTGACATAATAATTGCTGACGGATTTGGCCGACGGCACTGATGCCATCCAGTTTTGGCATCATGATATCCATCACAATCACATCAAACTGATGCTGGCTGAGAATGCTCAGAGCGGACAAACCGTTATAGGTACAATCGACGCTAATCCCCGACATTTCCAGATAATCTGTTAAAGTTTCCATCACTTGTTGATTGTCTTCGACGAGCAGAACCTTCATGCTGAACCCACTGACAGATTAAGTTGCCACCTAGTCTATGCATCTGAACTGCCTGATACCAGCCCTGCAAAAAAATATGTTTTTTAGCATCAAACTTCACAAACACTTCACGTGGCAGCTGGTGCAATGCCAGCAGTTTTCAACACTGCTGAGCTGGCATCAGCGTCAACAGCAGCACTTTTGCAGGGAAATCATCATGAAAAAAATCGCACTTGGTCTGTTACTGGTTGCTAGTCCGGCCCTGTTGGCTAATCCTTATCTGGGGCTGAATTATCAACATTTGAATCCAAGCCTGCAGCGCTCAGATGCCGGCATCCAAATCGGTGGCCGGACACTGGATTTAAATCAGCAGGGCAGTCGCGGTAGTGCCGCTTTGTTACTGGGTTATCAACTGACTCCGGCCTGGGCACTGGAGCTCAGTGGCTGGCAACAAGAGGCTGGCGACAGCGTGGAAAACCGGCTATCGGCGCTACAGGATGAAGAATGGGACGCTGAACTGGAGGGGCGTCAGCTGAATCTAGCGGCAGTTTGGCAGCAGCAGCTGAGTGCAGCGCTGAATTATTCGCTTAGTGCCGGTCTGTTGTACAGTCGTTATGACCTCCGTGCCAGCCATAGTCTGGACAATGAAGATGCAGAAGATGTGGTGCTGGCGGCCAGCAAACAGCAACAGTCAGAATTAGGCTTTAGCGCTGCTGCCCAGCTGACGCTGCAACTGTATCCGCAGTGGTCGGTGCGGGCTGGTTATCGTTATCAGCAAGATAGTCTGCTGCGCAGTCATGGCCCGGTGTTATCGGCGGTTTATCATTTTTAAGCCAGTTGGCGCTGCCGGTAACCATAGCGGCAGTGCCAGTTCGTGGCGATAAGTAGCGAGGTAAAAGGATGAAGCGGATGTTTGCAACCACAGTATTATTGTTGGTCAGTACCGGCGTCATGGCCGGTTATAAAGGGCCACAGGCGCCATTACAGCGGGATATTGCCGCAGTGCTGGCCGAACCCTTGGATAATCAGGGCGTGCAGCTGAAGGGTTATCTGGTCGAAAAACTCAGCCATGAAAAATACTGGTTTTCTGATGGCCAACACAAAATCAGGGTTGAAATTGAGCCAGAAGATTTCCCGGCGGCAGAGTTCGATGAACACGATTTGATTGAAATTCATGGTGAAGTTGAAAAAGACTTTCTGGAATCGCCAGAAATTGATGTGGAACTGATCCGGATTGTTCCGGCACAGTGATGTCAGTGTGGCCGGCGGCTTGCCTTTTAAGCTGATTTGGTTACAGTGGGGATGTTGCTGCGAACAAAGTGCAAGGAGCCACTTGATGCTGACCAAACCCCTCAGGCTGACCCGCCGATTAAAGAACCGCCCTGTTGCCCGCCTGATGCTGCTGTTGCCGGTTGCGCTGGCTTGGCCAGTGCAGGCTGCAGCCTCTTGTCCTGCCGCTGGTGGCGGCCAGGTGGCGCAGTTATTGTGTCAGCAGCCAGAGTTACAACAGCTGGATCAACAACTGAATCAGGTGTATCAGCAAGCGCTGGCAAAGGCCACTGCCGCCGCAGCGCAATTAACGCAGCAAGCCACTGATATTCAGGCACAGCCGGTTCGTTATCTCAAAGCGGAACAGCGCGGCTGGCTAAAAGGTCGGGATGAATGCTGGAAAGCAACAGAGTTATCTGCTTGTGTCCGTCAGCAATATCAGTATCGTATCGCACAGTTACAGGCCAATTACCAGTTAGTCGCGGCGTCTGGGCCTGTGCTTTATCGTTGCAGTGATGCGCCTGGCAGTGAAGTCATGGTGCGTTTTTATCCGACCAACCCAGCCAGTCTGATTGCGGAGCGTGGTGATCAAGTGTCGTTTATGCTATTACAGGGCGCAGAGGACGCAGCGAAGGAGAGTGCAGAGCGCTATCTTGGCCGGAATGAAAGTTTATCGCATCAGGGCACTATGCTCAGGCTGGTTTGGGGTTATCAGGCGCCTGAACTCAGTTGTCAGGTGACTGCAACTCAGCCCGGCGCGCAGTAACGGCTGGGCTGATGCTGATAAAGTGCCTGCGGCCAGTTACAGACCGATCGGGGTCAGGCCTTTCGCGCGATTTTCAATCGCTTCATCCAACTCAAAACCACCTTTGATCCAAGCCTGAGCTTCAGTCGCCTGGAACTTTTGCTGATGCCATTCTAAGGCATCATCCAGCTCAAAATTGGCCTGTGTCCAGCTGTGGGCTGCGGCTGGATCAAACCCTTCGCTGCGCCAGCTTTGGGCCGTTTTGGCATTAAAGCCAACCTGTTGCCACTGGCTGATTTCATCGGTACTCATACCGCTCCAGTCGCTCGGGACAGAGCTACAGGCGCTGAGGAGTAACAATGAAGCTGCCAGCAACAGTTGGCGGGCTGAACTACGATGATGAGATTGCGGGCTGAACAATGCGGCCATTTGAAATTTCCTTTTGAAGGCACCGCAGGCTGCGGTCGGCGGCTATGATGCCAATTTATCGGCAGTGACGCAATCGGCGCCAGCGGCTTTTGTGATTTGTTGCTTTGCTCAAGTGCTGCATAGTGATGTCACTATGCAGCCTGCTTTGTTGCCGGTAGTCAGGCCGCCATTTATCTTTGCATATAAAAAACCCGGCGCACAGGCCGGGTTTTGTCATGCTGTGCTTTATAACGCCAGAAAAATAAAGCCGCCAAAAGCCAATGCTGCTGCAATCAGGCAATATGGTAGCTGTGTGACCGCGTGTGAAATCAGATCACAGCCTGAGCCTTGTGCCGCCAGCACGGTCGAGTCGCTGTAAAAACAAGCCTGAGAGCCAAAAGAGGCTGCCGATAACAAAGCGCCAATCACCAACGGAATATCAGCATTTACCGACTGCGCCAGTGGCATGACGATGGGAATTGACACCGCAAAAATGCCCCAGGATGAACCCGTGGCAAAAGAGAGGATGGCCATCGACAGGAAGACCAGCGCCGGCAACATTTGGGCCGTCATATAAGGCGTCAGGTTTTCAATCACAAACTGCGGCAGCAACAACTTGTCGCAAACGTCTTTAAAAATAAAGGCGGCGACTACAGTACTGATGGCTGGCAACATGGTTTTAAAACCATTCATCATCACTTCCATCATGTCAGTGATGCTCATCAGCCGCTGGGCTGAATAATATAAAATGGTACAAACCAGGGTGGCAATCACACCTTTTAACACATCAATATCAAAGTAAATGGTAAAGCCAATCAGTGCCAGCATCGGCACCACAAAGTTGTGCAGCTGGCCTTGTTTATTGCCTTGTTCAAATTCTTCTTCAATCGAATGCATGGCGTATTCATCACTGGTGTGATGCGGCATTTGTTGCGATGCATGGTGCTGGGCATGCGGCACTACAATAGTTTTCTTTTGATCCTGGGCCAGCTCGCAGTCAAATGGCTGACCGGCCTGGGTGGCTAACTCTGCTTTTTTCATCGGACCGAAATCTGGCAGCAACTTCAAGGCAACCAGCAGGACACACAGCAGCGCCAGCCAGGGGTAAAACATATAGGGAATAGCGTTGATATACACGCTGATGCCTTTGTCTTCCGCCGACGCAACACCGTTATCGACCAGCAAGCCACCAAAGAACACGGCCCAGGTCGAAATCGGAATAATGACACAAACCGGTGCCGCAGTAGAATCGACAATATAAGCCAGTTTTTGCCGCGATACTTTGTATTTGTCGGTGACCCTTTTCATCGCTTCGCCGACGGATAAAGCGTTCAGATAATCATCAATAAAAATGATCATCCCGAGCATAAAGGTCATAAACATCGAAGAACGTGGACCTGTGGCGAGTTGGGAGCCAAAACGGCCAAATGCCAGCGCACCACCGGTATGGATCAGCAAACCAATCAGGGCACCAAAGCCGCCGCAAACCAGGATCAGCCAGCCAATGGTTTCATCCTGCATCACTTTTAATGCGATCTCGGAGAAGCTGGTCAGAGAGTTGGTGGGGCTGAGCATTAACAATCCAACAATAGCACCGACAACCAGTGCCAGAATTGGACGTTTTAGCCAGATGGCAACTGCCATCACGACCACGGGAGGAATTAAACTTAACGCACTGGGTGAATCCATCAGGGGTTCCTTACAAAAAACTCCAGGTGACTGGTTTGGTTACACCACGACAAGCAGGCTTGTCGTCTGATTTCACTCGGGCTGAAGCAGATTGTGGCCTGCGGGGGCCTTTGTAGTTATGAATTTATATCCGGCAATTTGTCAGAAGTTGCGGCCGGCTATGATAACAAATATTTTTTCTGCATCAATGATTGATTCAGGGAAAGTGCGGCTGTAGCGATGAAATCTGTAGGCTGATTCAGTGCTTGCCTGACATCGTCGGATTGTTGGCGGCGTCTGCTAAAGTTTTTTGCTGTAGGCCAGAGCTCTGCTTGGTGTCGCTATGATGCTGTTGCGTTGGTAATTGCTGGCGATACCAGGCGTTGCGGCGTAGCAATTGTTTTTTATGCGGTAGCATTTGGGCTCCAAAAATGAGTCGTTGCAGTATGTTGTTCAGCCTAAAAACAATTGATGGCAAATTTATGACAATAAACGACTCATTTGATGATTTTCCAGGCTGAAGCATGGGATCGGTGCTTACATCATGCAGCACCGAAGGCCATTATTGCTTAGTTTCGCAGTAAGACTGTATCCAGCTGATTTTTGAACACCGTAAGTTTGACTAAGGTAAAGCCATTTTTATCAAACAGATAAATATCATAGTTGTCAGAGCGTTGCGGGTCACGATGATACCAAACACCTTCTTCATAGTGGATATCCACAACTGTGGTGTCGTGTTTTCCTGAGCCGATTTTGACGTCAACAGCTTGGCAGCGGCCGAGTTGAAACAAACATTCTGCCGGCTCAAAACGTTGTGCTCTGCTTTCCGCGTAGATTGCCATTGAGCGTAATAACACCTGGCTACTGAGGTTACGTTGTTCCCGCATCACCCCAAACACATAGGGCCTATGGAATAAAAATTCAGCAGTGTTATTGATAATTCCTTTAAATTCAACAGTGTAATTATAAGATATGCCGGGTGAGTCAGTCTGTTCAGTCATGGTGTAATGAAAGCCGGCCGGTAAGCGGGTTAAATCGATTTTGCTGACCTGCTCTGGTGTTAATAATTGGCTGGCAAATTGGTTTTTCATCACCTTGAGCAATTCAGGTAACAGCTGCTGTAGTGTGTCGCTGTTGTATTGTTGTAATACTAATACATTGTTAATCATTGTCAGAATGGTGGTACTTGACTGGTGCTCTGAGGTCAGTGTGGCCATATCGATACCACTATACAAATCAGTCGGCAACGCTGGTCTTGTCATTTCGTAAGGGTCGATGTCGCAATCAACCACCTCAGTTTTCAAGTAACATTGTTTTTTGTCTTTAGCCAGAGCGTATTGGCTTTTCAGAACCAAAAAACTCTTGCGATCTGCGCCCGGAATTTTTTCAGCCTGAAAGTAGACCGAAGTTTTATCTATTGCATGATCATTGCCATCAAAGTCTGCGTCCAGCCAGTTGGGTGCAACGCCAGGCATGATTTTATTCTGATAATAAGCATAATTTTTGTCTGTCGCGTAAGCTGGGCCTTCGGCATCAAAACTATTCACATCGGCATTGGCAATGACCAAATGAGTGAAGTAGGCATGGGTTTTATCTTTGCCATAGTTCTCGTTAAAGGCAATAAATTTGTCAGGATTGGCGCCGGCTAATTTCTGCCCAAGATGAAACACACACTGATTGTCTTTGACAAAGGATTGCTCCCACATCACCTTAACCGTCTTGACATCACAAGGCCGGAATGAAATCAATCCTTCGTCCAGATAAACGATGCCGTTACTCAGTATATAATGCTCATGGAGATCGCCATCTCTTAGCACTTTAATATCTTTTGGCACCGCGCCCTTAATAGGGTTGCCGCGATAATACAATCGGTTTTTGTCTTTCGCGTGGTTGTCAGAGAGCACTTCAAAGCTAGCCGCATCGGCGAAGGGTATTGAGTGGTCATTGTAAAAAACATAGTTTTTATCTTTGGTGTAACTAGCCCGTAAACGCTGAAAACTGGCCGGATCGACAAATTCAAGTTCTGTAGTGACCAGAAGTGAAGGTATCCTATTCGTCTTGGAGGTTATGTTGTGATACATCACCGCATGGACGGCGGATGGAGTGCTCTCACAGCCAGTTAATAACAACACTGTGATGACAAAAAGGAGTTGTCGCATCAGAAAATCCAAACATTGACAGGCGCGACTTGGCGCCATGGTAAAAAATGGCGCATTATAAAGAATGTGTGACATTTTGCAGCTGAAAATGGCAGTCGTTTGTAACTAAATCCAGCTAGCGAGGTGGTTTCTGTTGCTCCAGCAGCCACTGGTACAGATCCCAACCGGCATAGACCTGGCGCCAGGCATCGTGTTCGGCCTGTTCCAGCATGCTAAAACGGACATTGTGATGACCAAGCTGGCGCAGCGTTTCGATGCCAGGGTAAAAGTAGTTTTTATTGATCGCCGAATCGCGGCCCGCTGCATGCACCCAGAGTGGGATCCGGGCGCGGGCTATCGGTGCCATCAGATCCGGATGACCCCAGCCCACCACAGGCGCGACGGCTGCAAATAGCTCAGGCTGGCGGCTGGCCAGATACCAGCTGCCAAAACCGCCATAACTGATGCCGGTCAGATAATAACGCTGCGGGTCAGTGTTAAATTGCTGTTTGACCGTATTGAGCATCGCCAGTAGATCTTGTTCTGCGCGTTCCCAGCCATCTGGCAGCAGTGGCGGTACTTGTGCCATCGAACTCACCTGACTGGCCGGACTGATGGTGGCGTTGGAGCTAAACATGGCAGGTCTGGCCGGGACGCCTTGCACTTGCCGGCGCGGAATATCAGCCCGGCTGCGATTGGCAATGTAAGGTAAGTTCGCCATCTTAAACATGTGCAATTGTGGCACCACGATAATAAATGGCAAATCACGTTTTTGCACCCAGGCTTCATATAACGGGCCATGGATCAGGGTGTAGTCGAGTTCATCCAACCCATTACCGCGCTCGCCATTGCCATGCAAAAATAGCAACACAGGCCACTTTTTCGCCTCTTGCTGCTGATAGCCCTGGGGTAAATAGACAAAATATTGCCGCGCTTGCTGGTCGATACTGCTGCGGTAATCCAGCCGTAACAGTTGGGCTGCTTTGGCTTGTTGCAAAGAAGTCGTGCTGGCGCTGCTGGCCGGTGACTGGGTCTGACAAGCACTAAGGGTAAGCAGACCTAACAGTAGCATTTTAATGTGGTTGTACATTCATTCTCCAGAACTTCGTTGAGCCTGTGAAAGTGCCAGAGTGCCCACTGGTTAGATATCATCAGTTTTGGCAGCGGATACAGCACTTATGATTGCAGTTGTGAACTGACTCGCTGGCTGTCGCAACTTCAGTTGGCGGCCGCAACATCGGGTTGAGGAGCAAGCCATTGCCGAGCATAGTTGATTTTTTTCCACTGAATCAACCTTTAACTGAGGTTAAATTCGCAGTGGCTTGCCACAGCACAGTAGCCTGCTCTGTCAACTGCCTCCAGCAGCCAGTTGGTGCGGTAACCTCAAGTCAGGGGGTGCAGTGCTATCGCATCGATAAGCTGACTGCAGCTGGTAGTTTTTGTTGCTGTCGTGCTATAGATAACATCTATTCTGTGCTGCAGTGCGTAAATAACGGCGTCGAAGCAAAGGCCATTATCAGATGCAAAATTTAATTGATGCCAAAATGTTGTTAAGAGTGTTTAGTCTGACTGAACAATTAGGGCAACCCGTCACAACGCCTGTCGGTGCTGGTTTTATGCTGCAAGGTTTACAAGTGGCGACGGGTTTTGATGGTTATGATTTATATTTTTTTGCCGCTGGCGTTACGCTCACGCTTGGGTTTCACCAGAAGTATTTTATTGATGCCAGCAACGAGCAGCAGGTGGAGCAGTTTATTCAATTATTGCAGCAGATCCAGCGCCAGGGGGCTTAGCGTCATCGTAGTCAGGTAGGCTGATCATTCCTGAAATCAGAAACTATGCTGACAGCAAAACAACCTCATGGTTATTTTAAAACTAAAGAATTAGTTGCAAAGCGGTGCCAGCTTGGTTATTTTAAAACTAATTCATTAGTAGGAAATAGCCATGGCCAGAACCCAATCCAGCGAACTCACCGGCGCCGAGCAAAAAATTATGCAGGTGTTGTGGCAGCAAGGCCCGAGTTCAGTCAAAGACATCGCAGCAGTGCTGAGTCAGCACAGTCCTGTTGCATACACCACAGTACAAACCCTCTGTCGCATTTTGCTGGATAAAGGCCATGTCCAGGTGGAAAAACAAGGCAAAGCTTTTATTTATCAGGCCACTACAGTGCAGCAGGAAGCGCGCAGTCAGGCCTTGCTGAGTTTACTGAAAAAGTTCTTTGGCGGTTCACCGGATTTACTGGCGCAACATCTATTGCAGGAACAGGCGGTCTCACCGCAACTGGCGGCGCAGTTGCAGGCGCAAATTGATGCCGCAGCGGCAGGCAGCAAGGACGCTACCACGGCAAATCCAGCCACAACTGATGAGCCAGCCCGCTAACCACGCAGTCATAGGAGAGGGTGTCGATGGATATCAACTGGTTAGCCTTCTACATCTGGTTGCATTTGCTGTTAGCCATGCTGTTGGTGCCATTGTTAGTTTGGTGTAGTCGCCAGCCAGCGCAGTTGTCGCCAGCATGGATGCTCAGATTGTGGACGTTTTGCGCAGTGCTGTTGTTGCTGTTGCCGGTCTTGTTGTTACAGCCCTGGGCGCTGGATGCGCAGTTGTTGCCTTGGTTTAGCCATGGCATCCAGCACGTGGTTGCTGGTGCTCAGACGACAGTGTTGGCTGCCGGAACTGTCCAAACGCTGGCAGCGCAGCAACCTTTGCCTACCTTGACTATGGTGCAAGTGCACTGGCCTTTGCTGTCGCAACTATTGGCCTGGTTAGCACCGCCGTCTTGGTGCTGGTGGCTGCTGCCGCTGGTCAGTGCTGGCAAAGTATTGCAGCTGTTAGGCAGTTATCTGGCGACGCTGCGGTTACGCCAACAAGCCAACCCGATCCGGCAGGCATTGCCTTACTGTCCGCTGCCGGTCAAATCGCATCCAAGTATAACCAGCGCGATGTTGCTGGGCTGGCGCCGGCCGTTGATCCTGCTGCCGCAGTCTTATTTACAGCGGTTGGATGAAGCACAGTTAGCGCTGGTGCTACAGCATGAGGTTTGCCATCAGCAACAAGGGGATCTGCGCAGTTACCTGCTGCAGCAATTGCTCGGGACTTTTCTCTGGTGGAGCCCGGCCTGGCATAAAATCGCGGCTGAACTTAACCGTTGGCGGGAATTACGCTGTGATGTGTTGGTCAGTCGCACTTTGCCAGCGCCGCATCATTATGCCCAAACTTTGTTGGATTGCGCGCAGCTCACGCCAGGTGCAGCGGCACCAGTGCTGGCACAACGTTGGTGGCAGCCTGTGCTGTTGCCGCAACGGATTGCTCTGGTATTGCAACCGCCGGTTCGACCGGGCTGGCGTTGGTATGCTGTGCTATTGACGCTGTTGTTATGGCTGCTTGGTAGTTTATGGCTAGCGCAGCAATGGCAGTTGGCAGAGTTACCCGCCCGCCATGCCAAAATACGGCTGACGGAGTTAGCTGCTGTTACGCCGCTACTGGCAGCAGTTGTCGCCAATGATGAGCAACAGGTTCGCCAGTTGCTGGCGGCCGGCGCCCCTCTGAATCTGGCAAAACCTGGCGATGGCTCGGCGCTGATGCTGGCGGTGCGGCAACAGTTGCCGCAGATGGTGAGCCTGTTGCTGGCTGCAGGTGCCGATCCGAACCTGAGTAGCCGTGGCGATGGCAATGCACTGATTATCGCTGCGCAGTTGGGCGATTTGCCTTTAGCAACCCTGTTGCTGGATGCCGGTGCGGATGTCAATGCCGCAGTACTGGCTGATGAGACAGCCTTGATCAATGCCAGCAGGCGCGGTGACGTGGCAATGGCCCGGTTGTTACTAGACCGGGGCGCGCTGGTGAATCTGCAAGTTCAAACGCCCATTTCCGATGGCAGGCGCTGGCGCTCAGCGCTGCAGCAGGCTGCTACACCGGCCATGCGGGATTTTCTACTGGCGCGGGGTGCCCGCTAATGTCGCCTTAATTTTCTTCCTCCTCACCCTGGCCACTCGACCTGAGCACTGCCGCTGAACAAGCGTAGTGCTTGCGGTGGACAGTTGGTGTTTTCATCTTCAACTGAGGTGTGATGCAGATGCTGTCAGCGTCACGGCTGACTGCAGCCGCAATTTTGCATCGTCGTCTGGTTGGATAGCGATTTTTCTTGGGTTTCAGCCGTGTGTTATCACGGTTGCGACCCGCTACACCCAAAAAACAGTGAAAAGGAGTCTAGTGATGGTAAAGCAAGTATTGAAATACAAAGTCGTACTGCTAGCGCTTGGATTGAGTGCCTGCACCTTATGGTCGGCGACCGAACCTGTGCCACTGGCTGCACCGCTCGCAAGCACGTTATTTCAGTCGCCGTTGGCAGCCACTTTGAGCGAGGCTGCCGCGGCGGCTGCTCGTCAGATGGCAGTGTCCCGCGCGCAGCAACAATGGCCAGGCATGACGGCAGCTGTGGCATGGCGCGGCCAGTTGTTGTGGGCGGGCGCCGCCGGTTATGCCGATCTGGCGGCGCAGCAGCCTGTTAGTATCCATTCACAGTTTCGTCTTGGCAGTACCTCCAAAGCGGTGACAGCCACTGTCGTGGCCAGGGCTGTGGCTGCCGGTGTGGTCGATTTGGATACGCCGATTGGTCATTACAAAGCCGACTTACCCAATCCGGCCTGGCAGCAGATGACCTTGCGGCAACTGCTGTCGCATACCGCCGGCTTTCCTGGTTATGATGGCAATACTGATCGGATTGGCGCTATCCGCAGCTGGCTGAAATGGGGGAGTTTCACGGATGTTGAGCAGTCGCTGGCGCTGTTTGATGATTCAGTACTGTTAGCGCCGCCGGGGCAGCGTTTTCATTACAGCTCTTTTGATATCAACTTAGCCAGTGCGGTGTTGCAAAGTGCTGCCAGGCAGCCATTTTTAACTTATCTGCAGCAGCAGGTCAGTGCACCTTTGGGTTTAAAATCGCTGGCGGCCGCTGAGGTGCCGAATTCCCGCCAAGTCCGCTTTTATGAAAGCAGCGCTGGGGTGGCAAAGCTGCATCGGCCAGTCAATTTAAGCCAAAAGTGGGCATCAGGTGGTTTGGCTGCCAGCTCAGTGGATTTGGTCAGGCTGGGTTCGGCCTGGTTTGATGCCAGTTTTATTCCGGCGTCTTTGCAACAACAGTTCTGGACGCCGCAATTATTGGCGGATGGCAAGGTCAATACAGAATTTTATGCGCTGGGCTGGCGGCATTTTCAGCACAATTTTTTGTACTGCGACCGCAACAATTTACTGCCACAAGAAGTGAGTTATGTGCATCACGGCGGGGTGTCCGATGGCGCCCAAAGTTTGTTGGTGATCTATCCCAAATGGCAATTGGTAGTGGCGGTTAATATCAATACCCAAACGCAAAATTGGTGTGACTTTGCCCGCGAAGTGAGTTTAGTGACCAAACCATTTTTGCGGCAAATAGCGCCGGAATTGGCTATTTAAACAGCCAGTTGCGCTATAACGTCAGGCAACTGACACTGATGCCGGTGGCAAGCCTTGGCCACCGGGGTTACTTAGCGCTGTGTTGTGCTATGACAATGTCAGCCATGCTGGCTGACATTGTACTCCCGATACCTGGCTAAGCCGCGGGACCTCGACTGCGGCGCAATGACAGCACCACAGAAGAGCCGATGATCAGGGCGACCACCGCCAGAGAGACACTGACCGGAATTTTATACAGATCAATCAGCAGCATTTTGCCACCGATAAAGATCAGCACTAACGCCAGGCCATATTTTAACAAACTGAAGCGATCTGCCATGTCGGCCAGTAAGAAGTACATAGCCCGCAAACCCAGGATGGCAAAGATATTCGATGTCAGTACGATAAAGGGATCTGTGGTGATGGCAAAAATCGCCGGAATTGAATCCACGGCAAAGATCACATCAGAAAACTCCACCAGCACCAGCACCAGAAACAGCGGCGTGGCATAACGTACCCAACGGCCATTGATCTGACGTTTGACAAAAAATTTCTCACCTTCCAGTTGCTCGGTGACGTTAAAACGTCGCCGCAGCCATAGTACCAGCGGATTGTTGGCCAAATCAGGTTCTTTGTCGGCTGCCCACCACATTTTGATACCGGTGAATAACAGGAAAGCACCAAATACATACAGCAACCAGTGGAACTGTGTGATCAGCCAAACGCCGGCAAAAATCATGATGGTGCGCAAGATAATAGCGCCGAGCACGCCTAACACCAGCACGCGCTTTTGCAATTCAGGCGGAATCGCAAATACACTGAAGATCATCAGCCAGACAAAAACATTATCGATAGCCAGAGATTTTTCAATCAGATAACCGGTAACAAATTCCAGCGTCTTGGCATTGGCAACTTCCGCGCCGGCAGTATCGCGCAGGTACCACCATAAACCTGCCGCAAACAGCATGGAGACAGACACCCAAATGACCGACCAGATGGCCGCTTCTTTGACTGAGACTTTATGTTGTTTACCGCCACCGACCACAAATAAGTCGATTGCGAGCATGATGAGCACCAGACTGAAAAAAACAGTCCAGAGCCAGGGATTGGCAATTGTTTCCATGAATACACTCCAAACAGGGTAGCAGGGCTGGTTGTGACCAGCACGGTCCGGACCCACACTGGCCGGATGTCCTGTTTAGAGGGGGATCTTTGCCAGCATGGCAAAGGTCTTGCTCATCAGATGATCTGACCCGGTTACCGGAAACCTATTGGTTTCGGCATGACGATAAGCCGGCGTGGAGCTACTCCCCTTTGGGATGGCGCGAATGTAGCAAAGTCAGAGTAATTTAGTCAACTATTCTGCCGCTAAAATATTCGTTATCCGGCTTGCCAGCCCTGCCTGCTTTTGTGCTTCAGGCTAAATAGACACCGTCAGATCAGGAGCTGGCTTGGCAGTGCACAAGGCGCCACCACAGGTTTTAACAGCACAGCAAATGCGGTAGACATGCTGCACGAAGCGCTGGTACCGCTAAAGCGGGCTGTTATTTCCTGCCACCTTATCCTCAGTGGGGATAGCTTCAAGCATATTCAGATCTTTAAACTGGCCGACCGAGGCTGAAATAACTTCGCGGGCGATCGCGGTTTGTGCTTCGCTATTGGTTTCAACCACTAAGACCACGTCGCCTTGTTGAATGGCTGTCATGATCAGTTCAGCAAAGCGCCCCTGTGGCTCCCCACTTACTTCAGAGGCACCAACCACCGCGCCGGTCAAAGCGCCCAGGCTGGCACCCCAGCCCAACAGCATTAAAGGCGCCAGTAACGGGCTGGCGACAAACAGGCTGACATTGGCGGCTACTAATGCGACGGTCGTCAGACCACCCAAGCCCGTCCCGATAGCGGCACCAATCGAGCCGTCAACCAACATATCTTTGAGCACGGTATTACTTTGTTTCAGTGGTTCAGGTGCTGGCGGTGCATCGGAGTCCGCGCTGAATATTTGTAATTGTGCTGCACTAAAACCCCTGTCCAATAACACCTTCATTGTGGCGTCCGCCGGGGTCCGGTTGGGAAAAAAACCTGAGACATGATGCCGGTAAGTGGTCATAAAAACCTCCAGAGTCGTCACTAAGCCATGCTGTGTGGCTAGCAGGTTAACAAGAGTATTGAGCACCGTCTGTGCGTAACCGAACTCTGTTTCAAGCGGGCTGGCGAGTGGAATCGCCTACGGGCAGCTGCATAAAGCTGAAGATGCAGCATAAAAAAAGGCGACCTAAAGTCGCCTTGTGTTTGGGCTTTTAATCACAGCAGCTTACAGCGCCGCAATCTCCGCTTGTTGTGCCAATAACTTCACCACAGCCGCTTGCGCGTCTGCCAGTTTTTCGCGCTCTTTGGCGAGAACCGCTTCCGGTGCTTTCGCGACAAAACCTTCGTTGGCCAGTTTACCAGCGACCCGGGCTGCTTCTTGCTGCAGTTTTTCCAGTTGCTTGGCGATGCGGGCCAGCTCAGCGTCTTTGTCAATCAGACCCGCCATTGGGATCAGAATATCCATCGAACCCAGTAACTGAGCGGCGCTGGCTGGTGCTGTGTCAGTAGCTGTCAGCACTGTGATGCTGTCAAGCTTGGCCAGATTTTGCAGTAGCTGCTGGTTGTCGCTTAAACGACGGCTATCGTCCGCTGACAGATTGCGCAGCAGCACCGGTAATGGTTTGGTCGGCGCAATGTCCATTTCACCGCGGATGTTGCGGATGGCAACGATAAAGCTTTTCACCCATTCGATATCGGCAGCCGCCTGGTCATTGATCAAAGCCGCGTCACTTTGTGGATAGGCCTGCAGCATAATGCTGTCGCCCGCGTTTAGATCGGTGCGGATCATCGGGGCTACCCGCTGCCAAATCTCTTCGGTGATAAACGGCATGATTGGGTGCATCAGGCGTAACAAGGATTCCAACACCGTCAGCAGGGTATGACGGGTGCCACGTTGCTGCGCTTCATCGCCTTTAAATAATACCGGTTTGGTCAGTTCCAGATACCAGTCACAGAATTGGTTCCAGGTGAACTCGTACAGGGTATTGGCTGCCATATCAAAACGATAGCTGTCCAGATACTGGCGGAATTGTGCGACTGTTTGCTGATACTGGCTTAAGATCCACTGGTCGGCTAACGACAGTTTCATCTCGCCGCCGGCTAAGCCGCAGTCTTTGCCTTCGGTCATCATAGTGACGTAACGGCTGGCGTTCCACAGCTTGTTACAGAAGTTGCGGTAACCGTCGAGGCGTTTCATATCCCAGTT
>Ga0114982_1000813_pt1 | contig 16373 bp, 8 predicted proteins | sample Shrwel_input2_FT_FD_87183 | JGI IMG/M metagenome (GOLD analysis project Ga0114982, IMG submission 87183) | Subsurface microbial communities from deep shales in Ohio, USA - Utica-3 well 1 S input2 FT | ecosystem: Environmental > Aquatic > Deep subsurface > Shale gas/oil reservoir > Produced... | reverse complement strand
GCCACCGGCGCCGGTGGCGGCGAAGACGAGGACTTCGTAGCCCGCGGCTTCGAGGACCTTCTTCGCTTCGGTGACGCACGCGGTGGTGTTGCCGAACATGCTGGCGACGACCAAGGGGCGGGCGGAGTCGATGACGGGTTCGGCTTCGACCATCCCGCAGATGGCGCCGGCGGCGCGGGTGAAGATCGTGCGCGAGAGACGGTTCAGGCCCGCCACATCGGCGATGCTGGGCATCATGGTGATGTCCTTGGTGCCGAGGTAGGGCGCGACGTTGCCGGCGGCGAGCGTCGAGACCATGAGTTTGGGGAAGCCCAAGGGCAGGGCGCGCATCGCGGCCGTTCCGATGGCGGTGCCGCCGCCACCGCCGAGGGAGATGATGCCGTGGATGCGTCCTTCCGCCGCGAGCTGGGCGACCAGCGCCGGCGCGGCCTGGGTCATGGCCACCACGCATTCCCCGCGATCCTTGCGGGCGAGCAGGGCGGCGAGGTCGATGCCCGCGGCCGCGGCCACCTGTTCGCGGGTGATATCCGGCGGGACCGTCGCGGGGCCGCCCGTGCCGACGTCGATCAGCAAGGGCTGGTGCCCGCGGGCGGCGATGAGCTCGGCGACAAAAGCATGTTCCTCACCCTTGGAGTCGAGGGTGCCGAGTACCGCGATCGTGGCCATGGCGAAGGGCTTAGAAGTGCTTACGCTTCACCGGGATCTGCTTGAAGCGCTTGGTCAGGTCGGTGAGCGAGTGTTCGACGGCCATGCGTTCCAGGCTGGAGGCGCCGACGAAGCCGTCGGTGTCCGTGTGCTCGTTGATGTAGGCGGCGTCTTCCGGCGTGTTGATCGGGCCGCCATGGCTGAGGAAGATGAGGTCCTTGCGGACGGACTTGGCGGCGTCGATGATGCCCTGGGTGATCTTGGCGGCTTCCGGCAGGCTCATCGTGGCGTTGGTCACACCGATCGAACCACCGACCGTGGTGCCCACGTGGGCGATGATGACGTCGGCGCCGGCTTCCGCCATGGCGCGGGATTCCTCGGGCGAACCGACGTAGACGATGGTGAACATCTCCATCTTGCGGGCGAGGGCGACGGTCTCGAATTCCTTCTTCACGCTCATGCCGGTCTCCTCGAGGATCTGGCGGAACTTGCCGTCGATGATGGTGTGGGTCGGGAAGTTGTTGATGCCCGAGAAGCCCATGTCCTTCACCTTGCCGAGCCAGTGCCACATGCGGCGGCGGGGGTCGGTGGCGTGGACGCCGCAGATGACGGGGATCTCCTCGACGACGGGGAGGACTTCGTATTCGCCGATTTCCATGGCGACGGCGTTGGCGTCACCGTAGGCCATCATGCCGGCGGTCGAGCCATGGCCGGCCATGCGGAAGCGGCCGGAATTGTAGACGATGACGAGGTCGGCGCCGCCGCGCTCGATGAACTTCGCGCTGATGCCCGTGCCGGCGCCGGCGGCGATGATCGCCTTGCCCTTGGACATCGTGTCGCGGAGGCGTTCGATGACTTCGGTGCGGGTGTAGGGGTTTCCTTTTCCGGTCCAGGGGTTGGGCATGTGCGTAGGGAGGTGGTGGGTTGAAGGGGTGGTGAGGGTGGGATGTGCGTTCTGCGGTGGTCGGCAGGAATGGGTTGCTCGGCTCGGACGCGGGGGGTATTGAAGGGACGTGGTGCCTGACCGCCAATCAAATACCCCTTTCGAGACGCAACTCCGTCACCTTGAAACGGACATCGAGAACCCGCGGTCCAAGCGGCTGACGGTGGTCAGCGCCGAGGTGCGCGATGCCCGCCCGTGGGTCCGGGATTCGCTCCGCTGCGCCGAGCTTTCGCACTTTGAGATCAGCCACGTCGGTTCCGCGGAGATGATTCCGCCGTACGCGGTCGTCCGGCGCCAGCAGAGCGGGGCCTTCTTCATGGCCTGCCTGTCCGGTCAGGGGGAAGTCTACGTGGACGGGCGTTGGCGCAAACTGGCCGCGGGGCAGGCCTGTCTGCTGCCTTCTGGGATCCAGAATTCGTTCCGCATCGGCCGCAGCAAGCGCTGGGCGTTCTGTTGGGTGCGTTTCGGCAGCGGGGTGAAGTCCCGCACCATCTTCCGGGCCAGTTCGCCCGTCCAGGCGGCCTTTGACGGCGCCCCGTTGCACGCCGCCATCCTCGGCCTGCGGGCGGAACTGCAGGGCGAGGGGCTCTCCCGCCGCAACTACCAGTGGATCGAGCTCATCTACGATTACGTCAAGGCCTTCGCGGGCAGCTTCCGGGGCGACGAGCGCGTGCAGCGGCTCTGGGAGCAGGTGAACCAGCGCCTGGATCATGCGTGGGATGCCAAGGCCTTGGTGCGCGAATCACACCTGAGTTTCGAGCACCTGCGGCGGCTGTGCCTGCGCGAGATCGGCCGGACCCCGATGAGCCACCTGACGCACCTGCGGATCCAGCAGGCGGTCCGGTTGATTTCCGAAACCGACGAGAAGTTGACCGAGATCGCCCGACAGGTCGGGTTCGCCAACGGCAATAGCTTCGCGGCGGCTTTCAAGAAATGCACCGGCCACCCCCCGTCCCAGTTCCGCCTGGGGGCGGGGATGGGTCGTCCGAAGTAATCTTTCCGCCCTAAATGTGGATTTGGGGGTGGTTGGGTTGCACCCGGAAAGGAAGCAAAGGGTTGAAGGCTGGAAAGCAGGGGGGTAATTTGGCTCATCCCCGTCCTTCCCCATGTTCCGTTTCCTCCTCCTGTTCACGGCTGCCTTCGTTTCGGCGGCCCCGCTACGCGTCTTGGTGGTCAGCGACAATGACCAAGCGACCCGCGGTACCGTCGCCTACCTGACCAAGGGTGGGGCGCAGGTCGCGCAGGCGTCCGTCGTTTCCGCCGACGCCTTGGCCAAGGCCGACGTGGTCGTCCTCTACCAATCCAAGTTCGCCGCCTATCCGGCCGACGCCCAGCAGGCGCTCGGTGCCTTCGCCAAGCGCGGTGGTGGCGTCGTCGCCGTGCACGGCGCGGTGGCCGCGGGTGACGCCGAGTTCGGCAAGTCCGTCTTCGGTGGCGCCTGGACGGGCGAGAGCCAGAAGTTCGCGAACAACATGCTGCTCTGCATCCGCACGGACGCGCACCCGTTGACCATCTCCGCCTCCACCTTCGATATCCAGGACGACACGGTCTACGACCTGGCCCTCCACGAGAACATCTTCGTCCTTGGTTCCGCCTTCACGCCCAAGGTCACCAACGATCGCCGCAAATCCACCGAGGCCAAGGACCGCGCCTCCATCTACGACATCCAGCCGCAGCTCTGGGTCTACGAAGCCGCCGACCACCGCGCGGCCGTATTCCTGGCCGGGGCGAATGCCGGCACCTTGGATCATGTCAGCTTCCGCACGTTCATCGCCCGGGCCACCGCTTGGACGGCGAAGCGCCCGTCGACCGACGAGCTTTGCGCGAAGTCCGACCTGGACGATGTGCGTTACCCGACGGGCGGCCCCCGTCGTGGTCCCGATGCCGTGGCCCAGTTCAAGATGCAGCCGGGCTTCAAGGTCAGCGTCCTCGCCACCGAGCCCCTCATCAACAAGCCCATCGCCATGCAGTGGGACGAGCGCGGCCGTCTCTGGGTCGCCGAAACCCCGGAATACCCGAACGGTCGCCGCCCCCTCAACGCCGAGGCCTGGAAGGAAGGCGGCGTGCTGGCTCCCGGTAATTACGATCGCCCAGCCCATGACAAGATCAGCGTCCTGGTCTCCTCGAAGCAGGACGGCGTCTTCGACCAGAAGGTCATCTTCCACGAAGGCCTCGAACTGATCACCGGTTTCTGCATCTACAAGGACGGCGTGATCGTCGTCGCCCAGAAGCACATCGTCTGGCTGCGGGACACCAACGGGGACGGCAAGGCCGACAAGGAGGAGATCCTCTTCGGCGGTTTCACCCCGGGGGACACGCACTTCGTGGCCAACCACTTCATCGTCGCGCCCGATGGTTGGATCTACGCTTCCAACGGTGGCGGCGGCACCGCCACGCACGCGAAGACCGGCGAAGCGATGGCGCGCCTGTCCCCGGGCACGTTCCGCTTCAAGCCCGATGGTTCCGCCATCGAACAGGTCGCCTCTTTGGGCGGCAACAGCTTCGGCAACGAAGTCACCAGCGACATGGAGCTCTTCCATGGCAAGGCCACGAACGGCAACCCGATCCAGCACGTCGTCCTGCCGGAGACCATCCTCGCCAAGGTGCCGGGCACGACCGCCAAGGCCTTCAACTCGGTCAACCCCGGTCGCCCGGTTTTCCGCAAGGATCTCCCGGACCGCGCGCCTTTGCTCCAGATCGACCAAGTCGGCCGCTACACCGCCGCCTGCGCGACGCCCGTCTATGAGGACGGCGCCTGGCCCAAGGAATACAACGGCACGGTCTTCGTGACCGAGCCCATCCTCGACGTCATCCACCATGAAAAGCTGGTCGTCGGAGGTCCCGCCTACAAGGGCGAGCTCATCCTGGAGGATTCCGAGTGGCTCCGCTCGATGGACCATTGGTTCTGCCCGATCGACGTGTCCTTCGGTCCGGACGGCGCCATGTACATCCTCGACTTCTATACCCCGGTCGTCGCCCACAACGACACCCGCGGCCCGCAGCACTCGAAGTCCGGCGCCTCGGTGCGTCCCGACCGCGAGCACTACTTCGGCCGCATCTACCGCATCCAGCACGAGAACGCGCCGGCTTTCGGTCACCCCGACCTCACCAAGGCCGACGCCGCCGGGTTGGTGGCTGCCTTCGCCCACCCGAGCAAGGTCGTCCGTTTCAACGCCCTCCGCGTCCTGATGGATCGCGAGGTCGCCGTCCAGAACGCCGCCGTGCCGCTGATGACGGAGTTGGCGTTCGGCAAGGGCAAGCCGGAGGCCCGTATCCTCGCGCTCTGGGGTCTGCAGCGTCTCGGTAAGCTCTCCAGCGAGCAGCTCGCGGTCGCGGCGACGAACGAGAACGTCGCTGTCCGCAAGAACGCCTTCCTCGTCTCCGAAGCCGGCCAGATCGCGTTGCCGGCCGCCGCCTACCGTGCGGCCTTCGACGATGCTGACGCCCGTGTGCGCTTGGCCTCGTTGCGCTCGCTCGGTTCCGCGGCGATGTCCACCGAAGTCGGCGCGCTCCTGAGCGCTTCCCAGGCGAAGTTCACCGATGGCTGGTCCAAGGCGGCCTCCGCGGCCGCGACCGCCGCCAACCCCGCGACCTTCCTCGAAGCGCAGATGGCTTCGGCCGAGGCTTCGGACGTCGAGTTCGCCCGCTCCTTGGCGAACAGCATGGCCGCTTCGAACGATGGCGCGGCCCGTCTCCGCGTGCTGCAGGCCGCGGCGACCGCCCGCAACGTGGCCGTCGCCCGCGCGGCCTTGCAGGTCTTCGCCACCCGCAATGCGGCGGCTCCCGCCGATCAGGCGACCACCGTCGCCGCGCTGAAGAAGGCCATCGCCCACGGCGACGCCGAACTCAGCCTCGCCGCCGTCACGCTCGCCGCCGCTTGGTCCAAGGGCGACGAGCTGAAGGCGGAATTCGCCGCGGCCGCGCAGAAGTTGCTGCCGCTCGTCGCCGATGAGAAGGCCGCGCCGGAAGCCCGCGCTTCCGCCGCCCGCACGCTCATCGCGCTTCGCCGCGTCGACGTCGCCATCCTTCCGGCCATCGCCAAGCTTCTCCAGAAGGGCACGCCCGACGTGGTTGCCTTCGCCGCCGTCGAAGCCTTGGCCGCCGCGGGCGATGCCGCGTCCGGCAAGGCGCTCCTCAGCGCCTTCCTCAAGGCCGAACCCACGGTCCGCAAGTCCGCCTACGCGGCGCTCATGAGCCGTCCGGAATGGGCGGGCCTCGTGCTCGATGCCCTCGAAGCCAAGTCGCTTTCGCCCATGCAGCTCGGCACGTTGCAGACCTCCCAGCTCACCCGTCACCCGGATGAGGCCATCTCCAAGCGCGCCGCCGCGCTCTTCCTCAAGTTCGATGCCGGCACCAACAGCTCGAAGGATGAAATCATCTCCAAGCTGCGCGCCGAAGTGGAGAAGCCCGGGGACATCGCCAAGGGCAAGGAAATCTTCGTGGGCGCCTGTCAGACCTGCCATATGATCGGCAAGGTCGGCAACGACTTCGGTCCGAACCTGCAGGGCATCGGTTCGCACCCGGCTTCCGAACTCCTCGTGCACATCGTGGATCCGAACCGCATGGTCGACGACGAGCACCGCACCTGGAATATCAAGCTGAAGGACGGCACCGCCTACTCGGCCCTCATCGGCAGCGAGAACCCGGTCGCCATGAAGCTCAAGATGCCGGCTGGCGTGACCATCGAGGTCAAGGTCGCCGACATCGCTTCGCGTACCCGCGTGGAAACCTCCCTCATGCCCGAAGGCTTCGAGGCCCTCGGCGCCGAAGGCCTCCGCAACCTCATCGCCTACCTCCGCTCGACCGCCGTCACCAACGAAGGCGTCACCGTCGGCAACTTCACCTTGCTCGACCTCTCGGCGGCCATGACCGCGGATACCCGCTGGGGTCTGTACGCCAGCCGCGAGGCCAAGGGCGACACCTTGCCGTTCGTGAAGTTCGGCCAAGTCACCGCCAATGGCGTGCCGTTCAACATCGTCGACCCCGCCAAGGCGAAGGACGGCAAGAACGTCATCGTCCTCAAGGGCGGTGCCGGTCGCGCCTATTCGCAGGGCTTCCCCCAGACCGTGGAAATCCCCGTGGGCGTGGCGGCTTCGCGCCTGCACTTCCTGGGCGCGGTCGGTGGTTGGGCGGGCATCGGTGGCTTGCCTGCCATGACGGTCGAAATCCGCTTCGTCGGTGGCCGCAAGCAGGTCGTCACCCTGATGGCGGGCCGTGATTTCGCCGACTACTATCCTGACGAAGCCGAAGTCTCCGGTTCGAAGATCGCCCCGGGCTTGGTGAAGTCCCACCACGTGCGGACGCTCGTCCTGCCGGTGGAAGGCAACGAAATCATCGAGAAGGTCATCCTCACCAGTCCCGGCAACACCGTGGCTCCGACCACCGTCGCGATCACCGCCGAAACCGGTGGGGCTCCCAATCCTCCGAAGTCGGCTACGCCGGCGACCCCCGCCGCACCGGCCAAGGGCAAGGGTAAGGCCAAAGGTCCCACGGTGAAGGATGACGACCTCCCGGCCGACAATCCCCGCACCACGGCCCCGACGGGTCAGAAGTTCGGCGCCCGCAAGGCTGGGCAGCTCCGCGTCCTCGTCGCCGGTGCCGGCAGCTCGCACCACTTCCCGAAGTTCTTCCTCGGTACCGATGCGCAGGTGGCCAAGGCAGCCGGCTACGACGTCGCCTCGACCCCGAACCTGAAGGAAACCCTCGAACTGCTCCCGCAGGCCGACCTCTTCCTCTTCAGCGGCAATCACGCGCAGTTCGGCACGCCGGAGTTCCAGAAGGCCATCCGCGACTTCACCGGCGCCGGGAAGGGCGTGGTGCTGCTGCATGCCGCCACCTGGTACAACTGGCCGCTCGAGACCAAGTATAACGACGAGTTCGTCTGCGGTGGTTCCCGTAGCCATGGACACAGCGAATTCCCGTTCACCGTGACCAAGCCCACGCACCCCGTCATGGCGGGCGTCCCGGCCACCTTCACTATTCGTGACGAAAGCTACAACGTCGAGTTCACCCGTCCCGAAGGCGCCGAGGTCCTCGGCACCATCCCGCGCCAGGCTCCCAAGCCCGGCCAGTCGGCCATTCTTCCGTCCGTCTGGGTCGTCAAGCAACCCAGGGCCCGCGTCGTTTGCATCGCGCTCGGCCACGATGAACACAGCCACGACCACCCCGCGTACCAGAAGATCCTGCTGAACGCGCTGAAGTGGGTGAATGAGAAGTGAGCAGAGTACAGGGCTGAGTGCTGAATCGATTGTTGTATCGATGATGGAAACGATGGGTTCTCTGGTTTTCCTATCCGCCAACCGCTGACCGCATCATACGCAACTTGCAGCCTGCCCCAACCCGCACCCCTCAACCCCCAACCCTCATCTCATGGTCTACCACTACGGAACGTTTGTCTTCAAAGCCGGCACCACCCAGGCCACCATCGATCACTGCTTCGCGGAGATGCGTGGGATGGTCGGCAAGATTCCGGGGCTCCTCACCATGCAGCATGGCGTGTACCAAAGCGATGAGGGCCTGAACGATGGCTTCACGCATGGGTTTGTCATGACCTTCGATTCGCCCCAGAGCCGCGACGCCTATCTCCCGCATCCGGAGCACGAGCGCGTGAAGCTCGTCGTCGTCCCGAACCTCGAACGCGTGATGGTGTTTGATTTTACGGTTTGAGGGTGGGGTAGGGTCGAGTAATGAGGTAGGGACAGCACTGCGTGCTGTCCTAGCGTAGAGGACTGCATCGATGAGTGAGGGTAGGGACGCGACTGCGTCGCGTCCGTTGACCGTAATGAGCTGAGGATAGCCAAGCGGGTAGGCCTTCTCCGTCTGCTGGCGAACGGACGCGACGCAGTCGCGTCCCTACTCGGTTTGCCGTTTGGTGTCCGTCCCGACCCTACCTAGGTAGTCCTGCCTCGAGGGGACTTAACACAGCTAGGGTCGCTTGACTTCCTGGGGAAGGCTCGAAACCTAATGGCAGTGCTCGTCGTCCGTTCCAGATTCTTCTCCTGCCTAGCCCTGTTGCTTTGGGCTACGGTTGGCTTGCTGGCCGATGGGCATTGCGCGTGCGAGGATGAACTCGCGGCTTGTGAGCACGCCGGTCAGGCCTGTGCCCAGCCAGATGACTGCTCGGATTGCTTGGCGCCTGCCGATGTCCCGGACCTTGAAGTGGTGCCGTTGGCGGTGCTTCCCTCCGCTCCGCTCGTCATCGGCGTCGACAGGCTGTCGGAGCCCTTGACCTTTGTCGGTTGCTGCGTGGCGTCGTCGGTCGCTGAATCTTTAGGCGCTGATCGTTCGACCTATCGTCCACCTGCCTTGAGGGCTGGGACGATGTCCCTGCGGCTCTGAGCCGGTAGCCTTTGGCGGCCTATGCCGCCCGACGGCCTCGCTTTCGCGACGGGAGCAAGGTCGTTCGTCTGTCTACTCGTCGTCCAAGGGGGCACCCTGGGCTTGCGCCCGCATGCATTCCATATCCATGAACCTTCCCCGCATTTTTTTCGCTTATATAATCCTACCTGTGGCCGGCCAGGCAGCCGCCGGCAACCTGGCCGGCTCGGTGTTGCCCGCATCCTCTGACGCCGCCGCCCTTAGTCCCTTGGATGCAGGCGCTAAGGCATCGCTCAGTTTGGGAGATGTCCTTGCCCGGGCCGCTGCGTTAAACCCTGAACTGCTTGCCCTTGGTCTTGGTAATCAAGCCGCCGATGGTCGCGTGGCCCAGGCCGGCATGGGCCCTAATCCCAACTTGTCGCTATCGGTCGAGAATTTTGGCGGTAGCAAACTGGCCCGTGGCTCTGAGGTCATGGAAGTAACGGTGCAGGCTAGCCAGCTCATCGAGCGTGGTGACAAGTCCAGTCGACGCGTGGCATTCGCCGAGCGTGAACGTGATGTCGCCGCCGCCTTGTTAGTCCTGCGTAGGTCCGAGGTCCTCACCGCCTCCGCAAGCGCCTTTGCCAAGGCCTTGGCTGAAAATAGCCGTCTCGCGTTGGCAGGAGAACAGCTCGAGCTTGCGCAGGAGACCTTTGTCTCGGCGACTCGTCGCCTGCAGGCCGCGAGCGCCTCGCCTTCCGAGGTAGCCCGCGCCCGCGCTTCGCTGGCGTCCGCCCAGGCTGATTTGGGGCGTGCCCAATCTGCGGTCTCGGTGGCGCGCGCGACCCTCGCTGCCGGTTGGGGTGGCAGCGCCGCTGAAATCGCAGAAATCAAAGGAGCTTTTCATCTGCCGATAATGCCGCCTGCGCTTGATCGTTTTGAGGCCGCTCTGAGCCTATCCGGTAATCCACGGTTGCACTTGGTCTCCTCGGTGGTCGCCGGTCAGCGTGCCGCGCTTGAGTTGGAAGCAGCCCGCAGTGTGGCCGATGTCACCCTGGACGTGGGCGTTCGTCGTCTCAACGAAGGCGCCGCCACTGCCTTCGTTTTAGGCGCGTCCGTCCCGCTGATGTTTCGCGATGATAATTCCGGCAATATCCGCGCGGCCCGTGCGATGGTCCGTGCATCCGAACAATCGTTGCGGGCCGCCGAGTCGGAGCAGCGAACGGCTCTCGCGACTGCTCACGCCGAGCTCCTCGCTGCCCATGCCCAGGCGACAGCCCTGCGCCGCGAGGCCGTGCCTGCGGCCGAAGAGGCCTGTGCCTCCGTGCAGTCCGCCTACGGCGGCGGGTCGCTTGCCCTCATGGATGTGCTCGATGCCCGGCGGGCCCTGATTGCCATGCGCCGCGACTTGCTGGACGCCGAACTTGCCTACGCCCTCGCCCTCATCCGGGTCGAGTCCCTCGCTGGCGCATCTTTCGCCGAGACTAAGGCGCTCTTTGGGCGTCCCTAAGCATCTGCCGAACACTCCCTTTATCTGAAATCATGAATTACAAGAAAAACATCCTCCCGGCGCTCGTTCTTTTGGCTGGGTTGGCGACTGCGGCCGGGCTCTTGCGCGGTCCCCATGCCCACGACGACCACCAACATGGTGCGCATGGACACGAAGCAGAGGAAGCAGCGGAGGCAAAAGGCCCGCACCGTGGTAGGCTGCTCGCTGATGGCGACTTCACGCTCGAGCTCGCGATTTTCGAATCTGGCGTCCCTCCGGAGTTCCGCGCTTGGTTCACCAAGTCTGGTCAGCCCGTGGCGCCTGCGGACGTCAAATTATCCGTGACGCTCATCCGTCCGGGGAAAGTCGAGGATCGCTACACCTTCAGGCCTGAGGGCGACTATGCCCGCGGTGATCATGAGGTGGTTGAGCCTCATTCCTTCGACTACGTCATTGTCGCGGACCATGCCGGCACCATGCATAAGTGGTCTTTCGCTGCGCCCGAGATGCAGACCGTGATCAGCGCTGAGGCCGCCGCTAAGGCGGGTGTGCAGGTCAGCCAGGCTGCGCCGGCGGATTTGGACGAGCGCCTGGAAGTCTATGGTCGGGTTGGCCTCGATCTGGATGGTGTCCGTCGTGCCAGCACGCGTTTTGCTGGTGTCGTCGTCGAGGCCCGTAAGTCACTCGGCGACAAGGTCGCCGCCGGCGAGGTCGTTGCCCGCGTGGAGAACAGTCAGACGCTCGTTTCTGTCGACGTCAAGGCGCCTGGGGCTGGCGTAGTCATCGCGCGTACCGCCGCTGCCGGCGAGGTGGTCGCCGAGGGGGCGGCGCTCTATACCATCGCCGGCCTGGACAAGGTCTGGGTCGATCTGGAGATACCGTGCAAAGACCTTGGTCGGGTGAAGGTCGGACAGGCTGTCAGGCTGCATGCTGAAGAGGGTGCGGCGACCCCGGGCGTCCTCGCTTCCGTTTCGCCGCTGGTCTCCGCCGAAAACCAGACGGCCGTGGCCCGTGTGGTCGTCTTGAATCCAGATGGACGTTGGCGGCCCGGTGGCTTTGTTAAAGGGGCGGTCACGCTCGGCACCTCGCGCGCCCCAGTCACGGTCAAGACCTCGGCCCTCCAGACGCTGTTCGGCTTCGACGTCGTATTCTCCCGGCATGGCGACGTATACCAAGCCCGCCCCCTCGAACTTGGGCGACGGAGCGGCGATCGGGTGGAAGTGCTCAAGGGCCTAGCCGCCGGCGAGACCTATGTCTCTGAAGGCAGTTTCCTCATCAAGGCCGACATCGGCAAGACGGGTGCCTCCCATGACCACTGAGCCTTTGTCTTGGCTTGAGCGTGTGTTGCAGGGTTCGATCCGCCATCGGTGGTTCGTCATGTTGGCCGTCCTTGTGATGGCGTTGGTGGGTGTTTATCATGCCCGCAACCTGCCGATTGATGCGGTCCCGGATATCACCAACGTCCAGGTACAGATCAATACCGAAGCCCCGGGCTATACGCCGCTCGAGGTCGAACAGCGGATCACCTTCCCGGTGGAGACCGCCCTGGCCGGCTTGCCTAAATTGACCGGCACGCGCTCGATTTCCCGTTATGGACTCTCGCAGGTCACGGTCGTCTTCGAGGATGGGACGGACATCTATTTCGCGCGACAGCTCGTCAATGAGCGCATCCAGCAGGCCCGTTCGCAACTGCCCGCGAGTTTGCAGCCGACGATGGGTCCGATCGCGACGGGACTCGGCGAGATTTTCATGTATACGGTCGAGGCCAAGCCGGGCGCGCGACGTCCCGACGGGAAGGCATGGACTCCGACGGACTTACGGGAACTCCAGGACTGGGTGGTGCGCCCTCAGCTGCGTAACCTGCAAGGGGTAACGGAGGTGAACACGATCGGGGGGTTCGAGAAGCAATTCCACGTCACCCCATCACCGGACAAACTTCGGGCCCACGGGGTCACGCTCCAGGACATCATGAACGCGCTTGCGCGGAACAACGCGAACCTCGGCGCCGGCTACATCGAGCGAAACGGAGAGCAGTACCTCGTCCGCATCCCTGGTCAGCTCGGGGGTGTCGTCGACATCGGAGGGGTGGTCGTCGCCGAGCGCGGTGGTTTGCCTCTGCGGCTGAATGAGTTGGCCGAAATCGGCTTCGGCCGCGAATTGCGTAATGGCGCCGCCACGGAGAACGGCCAGGAGGTCGTCCTTGGCACCGTCTTCATGCTTGTCGGCGAGAACTCCCGCGAGGTCTCCGCCCGTGTGGCGGACCGCTTGGCGAAGGTGAACGAAAGCCTGCCTGCCGGCGTCGTCGCCGAGGCCGTCTACAACCGGTCCAGTTTGGTCGACCGCACCATCCGTACCGTCAAGTCCAACCTCGTCGAGGGGGCGTTGCTGGTGATCTTCACGCTCTTCATCCTCCTGGGCAACCTCCGGGCCGCCCTGATCACGGCGGCAGTCATCCCGCTGTCGATGCTCTTCACATTGACCGGTATGGCCGCCAATAAGGTCTCCGGCAACCTGATGAGCCTAGGCGCGCTGGACTTTGGCCTGATTGTCGATGGCGCCGTCATCATCATCGAGAACTGCCTCCGGCGCTACGCGCAGGAGCAGCGGAGGTTGGGTCGTCTGCTCACTCAGCCCGAGCGGTTGGCCTTGGCTTTCGAGGCCACCCGTGAGGTGCGCGGGGCGACCTTATTTGGTGAGCTCATCATCGCCATCGTCTATATACCGATCTTCGCGTTGACCGGGGTCGAGGGGAAGATGTTCCACCCGATGGCCTTCACGGTCGTGGCCGCGCTCGTCGGTGCCATGATTCTCTCCGTGACGTTCATTCCCGCGGCTGTGGCCATCTTCGTTACGGGCAAGGTGCCTGAGCATGAGAATGTCGCCGTGCGCGGAGCCAAGGCCGCATACCTTCCGGTTCTGCGCGTTTTGATGCAGGCCCGGCTCACCGTCGTCGCCGCCAGCGTGGCGGTGCTCGCGATCGCCCTAGCGGCGGCGACTCGACTCGGCAGCGAGTTCATGCCTAGCTTGGATGAGGGGGACATCGCCCTCCATGCGTTGCGGGTTCCCGGGACAAGCCTCACGCAGGCTATCGAGATGCAGTCGGTCCTGGAGGCACGCCTCAAGGCCTTCCCCGAGGTCGACAAGGTCCTGGCTAAGATCGGCACCGCTGAGATTGCCACCGACCCGATGCCTCCGAGCGTCGCGGATACCTATGTGATGTTGAAGCCGCGATCGCAGTGGCCGGATCCGCGCAAATCCAAGGCGCATCTCGTCCGTGAGCTCGAGGCCGCGGCCAAGTCCATCCCGGGGAATAATTATGAGTTCACCCAGCCGATACAGATGCGTTTCAACGAGCTCATCTCCGGGGTGCGGACGGACTTGGCGGTCAAAGTCTACGGCGACGACCTCGATGTCATGCTTGCCTCGGCGCAACGGATTGAAGCCATCCTTGCAGGCATCCCTGGCTCTGCGGACGTCAAGGTGGAGCAGGTCACCGGCCTGCCGTTGCTCGCCGTTCAGCTCAACCGAGAGGCGCTCGCTCGCTATGGCCTGGCGGCTGAAGATGTCCAACAAGTCGTGGCCACGGCCGTGGGAGGTGCGGTGGCCGGTGAGATCTTCGAAGGCGATCGTCGCTTTGATGTCGTCGTGCGTCTACCTGAGTCGGTTCGTAACGATATCGATGGGCTGGGCAACCTTCCTGTCCCGCTGCCGGCCCGAGGGGCGGGTTCGGTTCGGGCCTTCATTCCCTTGCGTGAAGTCGCCTCGATCTCGCTCGCCCAAGGGCCAAACCAGATCAGCAGGGAAAACGGCAAACGCCGGGTCGTCGTGACGGCCAATGTCCGTGGCCGCGACCTCGGTTCGTTTGTGGCCGAGGCCCAAGCCCGTGTGCAGGAGGCAGCGGTGGCTCCCGCGGGGTATTGGGTGGAATACGGCGGCACCTTTGAGCAACTCATCTCGGCGGGTAACCGGCTCAAGCTAGTCGTTCCCGCTGCTTTGCTCCTCGTGTTCGGGCTGCTTTACGCCAGTTTCCGTAGCGTCAAGGACGCGCTCCTCGTCTTCAGCGGGGTACCGCTTGCGCTCACGGGGGGCGTGGCCGCGCTTTGCCTGCGCGATATCCCTTTCTCGATTAGCGCAGGGGTTGGCTTCATCGCCCTCTCGGGTGTCGCCGTGCTGAATGGACTGGTCATCATCAGTTTTATCCGTGCCTTACGCGCGGAAGGCCGTCCGTTGGAGCAGGCGATTGAGGAAGGGTGCCTTACGCGACTGCGCCCGGTGCTCATGACCGCACTGGTGGCTGGTCTTGGTTTCATCCCGATGGCCTTGGCGACAGGGATTGGCTCTGAAGTGCAGCGGCCACTCGCGACGGTCGTCATCGGCGGCATCATCAGCTCGACTTTCCTGACGCTCCTCACGCTCCCCGTGCTTTACCGCATGGTCCATGGCAAGGAGGCATCGGCGGAGGAAGCGCCAAGCGCCACGGTCTGAGGGTGAATGCCAATGGATGATTTCCCTAGGCTCGAACGCGTCATGGTGTTCGACTTCACGGCCTGAATTCCTTAAGGTTCATGCATGAACCTGCATGCCGATCATTCCCAGCGCGTCGTGGTGGACGCCACCGCGACCTTGCAGGGGCAGGGGGTGGTGGTCTTGGAACGCCAAGGGCAGGGCGACCATGCGCAGATAGCGGTGGTTGCGCACCCCGCCGGCGAGGCTTGGACGCACACGGGCGAGCAGCTGTGCGAGCTCCTGGTGGTCCAAGGTAGCCTTTTGATCGGCGAGGACACCTTCGGACCGCAGTCGTACCTCCGGCTCCTCCCAGGCCAAGCCGTGGACCTCCGGACCCAGGCTGGCTGCGTCCTGTATGAGAACCGTCGGGACTGGACGGAAACCGAGGATGGCTCCTTTGCCTTGGCCGGGGATCGCTTGGATTGGCGGCAGGGCATGGTCCCGGGCCTCAAGGTCACCTCCCTCCATCAAGGCCTCACCAAGCACACGGCCCTCGTCCGCTGGGCGCCTGATACCCGGTTCAATCCCCACACCCATGTCGGCGGGGAGGAAATCTTCGTCCTCGCGGGCGTCTTCCGCGACGAGCACGGCGCCTATCCCGCCGGCACCTGGATCCGCAGCCCCCACATGAGCCACCACCGCCCCTTCACCGAATCCGAAGGCGCCACGATTTTGGTGAAGGTTGGGCACCTGCAGGTGCCAGCGTAGCTGGGCGGCTTTGCTTCGAATCCCATCCTCTCTGCCACTTTAATCGATCCTACAAGCATGCCTGATGGGATGAGAACTCGTTCGGAGAGCCGTTAGGCGAACTGGCGATGCCGCCGGCATCGGGCGTAGCCCGGAGCGTAGCGGAGCCAATCCCAGCCTCTCCGCTGGCTTACTCCGCGTAGAGGCTGTTCCGACCCTGAGCCAAATAGCTGAGGGCTTTGCTCGCTAGCCAAGCGGTGAGGCCGCAGGCGGCGGCGTGGGGCGCGTGGGAGGGCCCGAAGAGTTCGAGGGCGAGGCAGAGTCCGGTCAGAGGGACGGCGCCGGCCGCGGCGAAGACGGTGACGAGGCCAAGGGCTGCGCCGATGGCGACGGGGAGGTTCGTGAGGGCAGCGAGGCTGGATCCAAGGCAGGCGCCGATGACGAAGAGCGGGGTGACTTCGCCACCGCGGAAACCGGCGATGAGGCAAAGGGCGGTGAGCGCGAACTTCCAAGCGAAGGCATCCGTGGTCGCGGCTTGGCGCAGGGCGCTGTCGATGAGGCCAAGGCTGAGTCCGGTGGCTTCGAGGTGTTGCGTGGCGAGGGCCGCAAAGGCCAGCGAGAGGCCGACGATGGATGCGTAAGGCATACAGGGGCGTTCATACTGCCCGAGCAGGCGCTTACCCTGATCAACGGCGCGGACGAAGAGCCAGCCGGTCAGGCCGAAGGCGAGGCCGAGCAAAGCAGCGTAGCCTAAGCCCGGGAGGTTGAAGGCGACGTCTTCGGCGAAGCGGTAATTCGCATGGGTGG
>Ga0114982_1000809_pt1 | contig 16396 bp, 13 predicted proteins | sample Shrwel_input2_FT_FD_87183 | JGI IMG/M metagenome (GOLD analysis project Ga0114982, IMG submission 87183) | Subsurface microbial communities from deep shales in Ohio, USA - Utica-3 well 1 S input2 FT | ecosystem: Environmental > Aquatic > Deep subsurface > Shale gas/oil reservoir > Produced... | reverse complement strand
TTCCTGATCCTAATCACTATTATTCTCAGCCAACGTTTTGTCAAAATCCTCGCTGATGCTTCGGAAGGCGAATTGCCGGGCCAACTGGTGTTGACGCTGGTTGCGCTGAAGCTGCCACAGATGGCGATTCTGATTTTACCGCTGGCGGCTTTTTTAGGTGTATTAATCGCTTACAGCCGGATTTATGCGGAAAGTGAGATGACGGTGCTGCATGCCACTGGCATCAGCGAATGGTTTGTCGGTCGGATCACTTTGGTACTGTCGTTGTTGGTCGCCCTGGCTGCGGCCGGTTTAACGCTGTATGTCAGTCCCTGGGCCGCTGAGCGCGAATATCATCTGATGGAAAAAGCGGCGGCTGATTCCGGTTTGTCAACGTTAATTCCGGGGCGTTTCCAGCAGACTTCCAATGAAAAAGCCGTGGTGTTTGTGCATGATATCAGCCGGGATGGCGCGACCTTGTCGAAGGTATTTCTGGCACAACAAGCAACAGAGGAAGGGATGCCACATTCAGTGGTGTATGCCGAAACGGGTCAGGTGATGGAAGACAGTTCAGGCGCGCAACGATTGGTACTGAGTCAGGGCCGGCGTTATTCCGGCGCTGTGGATGCACCTATGTATGATGTGCTGGAGTTTGGTCGTTATGACTTGCAAATTCGTGAGCAGCAAGCAGAGCAGCGGCGACGTAAGCTCAGCAGTTTACCGACGCTGGAATTGTTGCAGCAGTCTGGCGCTGAAGCCCGCGCTGAATGGCATTGGCGTTTAGCCATTCCGCTGTCGATCCCGATTTTGATGTTACTGGCAGTGCCGCTGAGCCGGGTCAATCCACGGCAGGGTAAATTTGGCCGGTTGTTGCCTGCATTCAGTTTATTTCTCGGGTATTACATTTTGCTGATTATCAGTCGCTCGTTGCTGGAAGACGGTAAATTACCGTTGGCACTTGGGATGTGGTGGATCCACGCTCTGGCCGCTCTGTTGGCGGCAGCCTTGTTTTTGCAGCACCGTGCCGGTGCCCAGCGGTTAAAAGCCCGCCTGTTTGGTCGGGGGGATCATGCTTAGTATTGTTGATATCTATATTGGCCGGATTATTTTATCGACTTCGGCCTTGTCGTTGTCGGTGCTGCTGGCGTTGTCCGGCATGTTCCGTTTTATTGACCAGTTGCGGCTGCTTGACCGTGGTGATTTTACCATTCTGACGGCGGCGATTTTCAGTCTGTGCAGCATTCCGGGCGATGTGATGCTCTTTTTCCCGATGGCGGCGCTGATAGGGGCTTTGATCGGGCTTGGTATGCTGGCCAGTAACAGTGAGCTGGTGGTGATGCAGGCTGCCGGTATGTCGCGCTTCAATATCATCATGTCAGTGATGAAAACCTCGGTGCTGATGATGTTGCTGGTGATGGCCATTGGCGAGTGGGGCGCACCGGCGTCAGAAAAATTTGCCCGTGAGCTGAAAACCAAAGCCATTTCCGGCGGTAATTTATTCGCCGCCCAGCAAGGCGTTTGGGCCAAAGATGGCGATGATTTTGTCAATATCCGGCGCGTGTCAGATAGCGGTGAATTAAAAGATGTGACGATTTATGAGTTTTCACCTGAGCTGGTGTTGCAAGCGATTGTGAATGCCAAAAGTGGCGTGTTCAGTGGTGGCGTCTGGCAACTGGAACAGGTCAGCCGCTTGCATTTTCGTGATGATAAAGTCGAGCAGCATCGCTGGCCGCAACAGCGCTGGCGCTCCAGTCTGACGCCGGACAAACTCGGTGTGGTCAGCGTCAAACCTGAGCTGTTGTCTTTACAAGGTTTGTCGAGTTATCTGGATTATCTGCAAAGTAACCAGCAGGAAAGTAGCCGTTATCAACTGGCATTCTGGCGTAAAGCCACTCAGCCGCTGACCATAGTGGCGATGATGCTGATGGCGCTTTCTTTTATTTTTGGACCATTGCGCAGTGTGACGATGGCCGCCAGGGTGCTGATGGGGATCCTGACCGGTTTTGGTTTTTATCTGGCCAATGAAGTATTTGGCCCGGTGGCGTTGGTGTATCAGTTACCGCCCTGGTTAGGGGCTGTGTTGCCGAGTCTGTTATTTATCAGCGTCGCCAGTTATCTGATGCAGAAAAAGTAACTGCAATTCAATGAGTTACAGCAAATGAACATGCTGTTGTTGGTAAGTGCGGATCAGTGGCTGCACTTTTCCTTCAGTTTCTAATTGCTGTAAGGCTTGCTGCAACGCCTGGGCGATGGCGACAGGCACTGCCGGATGCAGTGCCAAATAGTTTTGACCTGCCATGCTTACGTCTAGCACGATTTCGACTTCTGGTGGGTTTTCCTGTTGTTGCAGCCACGCCTTGACGACGAGCTCAGAAGAAATGAGTAAATCAATTTTGCCTTTTAAAAACAGTGGAAACGACTCAGATTTGGTGGAAAATTTCACTAAGTTTTTGCCGTGGGCAAAGCCATGGGCCAGAAAAAACTCTTCATACACGTCACCATGCGCTACGCCAATCGAATAGGCTTTGGCGTCATTGAGGTTTTGTAGCTTGATGTCGGTACGGTGTTTGAGTCGGTACAGATAAGCATTGGATGAGACCAGTGGCCCCACCCACTGAAACAACGGCGCCCGTTTTGCGGTACGGACGATCGAAAAGATGCCGCTGTGCGGATTTTTTTGTGCCAGTTCAAAAGCTCTTAGCCATGGATAAAGCACAAATTCGCACTGGATGGCGGCCCGTTCGCAGGCGAGTCGTAACAAATCCGCATTAATCCCCCTGACTTGTTGCTGCTGCAAAAAGCTATAGGGCGGAAAATGTTCGGTGTATAACGTCAGGCTGGCAGGCGCTGCGGTGAGAGCAAGTGGCACTGCGGCCAGAGGCAACAACAACAACCGGAGAGCGCCAAACCATGGCCGGGGCATGGTTAGCGCCCGCCTGGCGCAAGCTGCGGGCTGGCAGGTTTTAACGCCATCCTTAACAAGTAACTGCTGGCGGTGATATAGATATATTGCCGATCTTCACTCAAGGCCAGATTGGCCGCCGCCACCGGTAACTGCAATAAACCCAGCTGTTGACCGCTGGCGCTGAAGACCCAGATACCGCCAGGGCCAGTGGCCAGGATCTGACCGGATGGCAGCACTTTCAGACCATCAGGTAAACCCGGCTTGCTGCGAACGGCATCGGTGGCGTCGGCAAACAATTCAGCTGCGGCCAGCGACCCATCTGGCTGCACTGCAAAACGCCACCACTTCGCAGCGGCAGGATCCGAGTTAGCGACATATAACCAGCGCTGATCCGGTGACAGTGCCAGGCCATTAGGTTTGCTTAAACTGCGTTCCAGCAATTGCAGCTGTAAATCAGGCGTCAAGCGCCAGATGCCATTAAAAGGTAAATCTTTGGCAGCTGAACGATCGCCTTGGGCCAGGCCATAAGGTGGATCGGTAAAATAATAAGATTGGTCGTTATGTTGTACCAGATCGTTTGGACTATTCAGCCGGCGTTGATCCTGCGCCGTAGCGCCAGCTTGCTGGCTGGTCAGCGTCTGATACCGCGGCTGGCCGTCTTTAAACCCCGTCAGCACAGCCAGCCGGCGGTCGCCATGCTGTGCCAGCACCAGTTGTTGCTGCTGATTAAACAACAAGCCATTAGCGCCTTGTTTTAAGCTGTCATCCGGCCACAGTCCGGTCGCCCCGGACGGACTCAGATACAGCTGTAAACCCTGGCTGGGATGCCAGCGATAGACTTTATTGGCCGGCACATCGGAAAACAGGATGGCACCAGTGCCAGGCTCCGCCACTGGCCCTTCGGACCAGCTAAAACCCTCAGCTAACAGTTCAAACTGGGCATCAGCCGCCACCAGTTGTAACAATTCTGGTTGCAGTACCTGCACGGGTTTGGCCAGAAATTGCGCCGGTAATACCTTGGATTGTGGCAGCTCAGTGCTGGCGGCGTTGCCCGCCAGTACAGTGAAAGGCAACAGAGTGAACAGCAGCATAGGCAATAATATCGGCATCATCAGACTGGCTTGTGGTTAAAACTTAACCAAGCCTAGCATTGTTTCTGGCGTGAAGAAATGGGCCAGGTTGTTTTTCCTGCCAGCCTTTTATGTCATGCTGGGCAACAACATAGGAGAATTGATGATGTCACAACAGGAAGTATGCAGAACACAGGCCTTAATTGCCGAATTTAGCCGGACTGATGGTGTAGATCCAAGCCGGCAACGGCTCGGTAAACATCAAAAAATGACGGGCAGTGCCTTTCGCTTTTTACGCGGCAGCTCAGGTTTATTTTATGCCGATATCGCCAGTGGGCTGTTAGCGTTGCCTCAGAGCCTGACCCTGTGGCCAGTCACCACAGTGATGGGGGACTGCCATCTGTCGAATTTTGGTTTTTTTACCGAAGAAGGCAGCTCTGGTTCTGAGGTGATTTTTGCGCCCAATGATTTTGACGATGCCTGCATCGGCCATGCCGTCTGGGATCTGAGCCGTTTTGCGGTCAGTTTGTTATTGGCGGTGGATGAGTCGCAGCAGCAACTGGCCAGCAGCCCGGCAGCACAACCGCCGTTACAGGCGGCTACGGCTGAACAGGCCGCTGCCGCAGTGTTGTTATTTTTCCGCCAATATGCCAGACAATGTCAGCAAATCGCCGCAAATCCTGAGTTACGCTATCAAGCGCAACCGGCTTTTGCCAAACAGCATGTGCTGCATCAGGCGCAGAAAAAAGCCCGTCGTCGCGCCACGACCGGCGAGCATTTCCTGACCAAAAGTACCCTGGCCAAACTGGTTGACCTGCATACCCGGCCGCTGCAGTTTAACCAGGACCCGGACAAATTTTTACGGTTATCCCCTGAGCACTACGAGCAGGTGGCCAGCAGTTTCCGGCCTTATGTCAATGATGAGATCCTGGATATCGTCAGCCGGCAAGGCGCGGGCACAGGGTCGATGAACTTACAGCGTTATTATTTGCTGGTAGGGCCCAAAGCGCTGCTGACTGCGGGGCAGCAAACAGCCGAAGATCTGATGTTGTGCCATGTGGTTGAAGCCAAACAACAGCGACGTTCGGCACCGTTACACTTTTTTGCCGGGTTGGACCCGGTGAATCAACTGAATGACGCCCACCTGACGGTGGACTGCCAAAGGTTGATGCAGCGAAGGCCCGATCTGGTGTTGGATGAACATTATTTTGCCGGTGCGCATTATCTGGTGCGCTCGCTGCACCATGCCAATGTTGATTTGGATCCGGTGGATATTTGTCTGCATCCGACTGCGCCTGGGCAGCAGTTGCTGGATTATGCCAGCGCTTGTGCTGATGCGCTGGCACTGGCCCACAGTCGTGGTGATCGGCGTTCAGTGCGTTTTGAACAAGCAGTCGCCGCCACTTTACCCGCCCAGGCGAGCGCATTGCTGCAAGTATGTCAGCAATATGCCGGGCAGATGCGTGTTGACTGCGGTTTATTAGCCGGATTGCTGGAGCAGCAATCAGTTTAAACAACGAGCAGTAAAGCATTTAACAAAGTGCTCTGTGCCGATGCTGATGATTGAACCGCAGCGTGATTGGCATTTGGCGTTCTGCAAAATCCAAGATATACTGTTTATATATACAGTATTTTTGGAGGTTGCCATGTCGACAGTTGCTTTATTGGGGCAAGCCAGTCCGCAGTTTGGATTGGCGTTACCGCTGTTTGCCGATCGGGTGGCGGCAGGTTTTCCATCGCCGGCCGCCGATTATATTGAGCAGGCACTGGATTTAAATGAGTTGTGTATCAGCCGGCCTGCTGCCACTTTTTTTGTCCGCGTCAGTGGCGATTCCATGGTCGATGCCGGCATTTATCCGCATGATGTGCTGGTGGTTGACCGGTCGCTGACCCCCCAGCAAGGTGATGTGGTGATTGCTTGCCTGAATGCCGAGCTGACGGTGAAAGAACTGCAATTAACGCCTTGTGTGCGGTTATTACCGCGCAACCCACGTTATGCGCCGATTGAGCTGGCGCCTGATCAGGAGCTGCAGATTTTTGGCGTGGTGACGACGGTGGTGCGGCAATGCCGGCGCCGGCACAGTTGAGCTATGGCTGTTGAACACCACAGCGCTGTTGCTGGCACGGCGCTGGGCATGACTCTGTCGCAGCAACAGCCAGCTCGTCAGACCGTCGCTGCGACAGCGGTGGTGCCGGCCTTTGCGCTGGTCGATTGCAACAATTTTTATGCCTCTTGTGAAAAGCTGTTCCGACCGGATCTGGCTAATAAAGCCGTGGTGGTGTTATCCAATAATGATGGTTGTGTGGTGGCGCGCTGCCCGCTGGCCAAACAGCTGGGCGTGCGGATGGGGATCCCGGCCTTTCAACTGCGTCCTTTGCTACAAACCGGGGCTGTGGTGGCGTTTTCCTCCAATTATGCCTTATACGCCGATATGTCGGCCCGGGTGATGCAAACGCTGGCAGAGCTGGCGCCAGCCGTTGAGGTGTATTCAATTGATGAAGCTTTCCTGGATGTGAGCGGACTGTCAGCCGCGGATAGAGCGCAACTGGGTCAGCAGATCCGGCAGCGGATCCGGCAGTGGCTGGGGATCAGCGTTTGTGTGGGGATAGCGCCGAGTAAAACGCTGGCCAAGCTGGCAAATGCAGCAGCCAAACATTATCCGGCCACCGGCGGGGTGGTGGATCTGACCGATCCGGTACGGCAGCGCAAGTTACTGGCGCTGACGCCGGTCGGCGAGGTATGGGGCATTGGCAACAAACTCAGTCAGCGTTTGCAGACATTGCAGATCAATACCGCTTTGCAATTGGCCACTGCCGATGCCGGTTGGATCCGGCAGCAGTTTTCGGTGGTGGAACAGCGCATAGTGCAGGAATTGAATGGCCAGTCCTGCCTGAGACTGGAAGATCTGCCGCAGCCAAAACAACAGATTATCAGTTCACGTTCTTTTGGTACTGTGATCTGCGATCGACAGCAGATGAGTGAGGCACTCTGTGAATATATCAGCCGTGCTTGCCAGAAACTCAGGCAGGAGCAGCAACAGGCTTGTCAATTGACGGTGTTTTTGCGCACCAGTCCTTTTGCCAGGCAGCCTTATTATGCCGATAGCCGTTCTGGCCGCCTGGCGTTACCCAGTAGTGACACCCGTGATTTTTTCCAACTGCTGCCCGCTTTACTGGCGGCGATCTGGCGGGATGGCCATCGTTACAACAAAGCGGGTGTGATGCTGACTGATTTTTATCCGGCAATGCAGGTGCAGCCTGATCTGTTTGCCAGTGCCAGCAGTGCCGATCCGACCGGTCGTGGTCCACAACTGATGCAAGTGCTGGATCTGATTAATCACAGCGGCCACGGTAAAATCTGGTTTGCCGGTCAGGGCATCCGGCAATGCTGGCAAATGAAACGACAATCTTTATCACCGGCTTATACCACCAATTGGCAACAACTGGCCTGGGTTCGCTAAGGCGTCGCCAATCAGCACAGGCTGTTCGTCGCGAAAATAACAACTGCTGGGCAGAATGACTGGCAGATCAGCCAATGAGCGTTATAGTTTGCCAAGTTACCTCGCGGATGTGAACCTCCCGGCCTTAAGCCGCCGGGAGGTTCACACTAGCTGGCGGAGCGGAACTGCGTCGCAAGCATGCTGACGCCGATGCAGCCTGGCGCGCTTATAAAATCAGGAGGCTCTATGGCATTTTTCCACACTGTTGGCGGGCGTTTGTTATTGATCCCCATGGTGGCTCTGCTCGGTTTTGTCGTGTTGGCTGCGGTGGCACTGAATGCTTTGCAGCATAGTCTGATGCAAGGACGGGAAGCGAAGGTGATGGCGGTGGTGGCCAGTAGCCTGAGTTTGGTCAAGCATTATCAGAGCCTGCAGCAAAACGGCAGCCTGACTGAACCGCAAGCGCAGCAACAGGCTATCGCGGCTATCAAAGCCATCCGCTATGAAGGGACTGAATACATTTGGATCAATGATGTAAGCCGGCCTTACCCTATCATGATGATGCATCCGACTGTGCCGGCGCTGGATGGCAAAGCGCTGGACAGCCCAAACTTTAATCACGCCACCTTATTACGCAATGTCGATGGTAGTTCGCAACAACCGCTGGACAACGCCAATTTATTTGTCAGTTTTGTCGATGCCGCCGAGCGTTTTGGCCAGGGCTTTGTCGAATATCAATGGCCAAAACCTGTTGCCGGTGGTGGTGTAACTGCAGAGCGTTATCCAAAACTATCTTATGTGGCCAAAGAACCCGGCTGGGGTTGGGTGTTGGGCTCGGGTATTTATATTGATGATGTCAAAGCGGCCTTTTGGCAGGTGGCGCGGCAAATTGCGCTGCTGGTGTTGCTGGCGATGGTGCTGACTGCCGCTTTATCCTGGTATATCCGGCGTTGGCTGTTGCAAAGTTTAGGCGGCGAAGTCAGCACCGCCACTGCGCTGGTACAACAAGTGGCCGCTGGCAATTTTGCCGTGCAGTTTCAGTTGGCGCCAGGTGATCAGCATAGTTTATTAGCGGCGCTCAGTACCTTGGTGCAGAAATTACGCGACATTATTGGCCAGCAAAGTCAGTTAGCAGACCAACTGGCCGATCAGTCAGCGCTGCTGGATGATAACAGCCAACAGACGCAACATATTATGCAGGATGTGATACACCAGACGTCGCAGGTGGCGACCGCTGTGCATCAGATGAGCACCACTTGTGAAGATATGGCGCGTAGCGCCACGCTGGCGGCCCGTTCGACCCGCGAGGCCGGCACTGAAGCTGAAGCCGGGGTCAATGCTGTGGCGCAAACCATCAGTGCTATTGATGGCTTAAAAAATCAGCTGGAACAAGTCAGTCAGGTGATTAGTTTGTTATCTAAACGGGGGCAGGAAGTCGGCGCCGTGACAGATGTGATTGGTGCGATCGCCGGACAAACCAATCTGCTGGCACTGAACGCTGCTATTGAAGCGGCCAGAGCGGGCGATATGGGACGTGGTTTTGCCGTGGTAGCCGATGAAGTCAGAACCCTGGCCAAACGTTCACAGGATTCAACCGTTGATATCAGTAAAAAAGTACTCGGTATTCAGCAAGATTCAGCTCAGGCTGTGCAGTCGATGGCACAAAGTCAGCAGGATACCAGCCGCACTATTGAATGTTCACAACTGGCCAATACGGCCTTGCTCAGGATCAGCAGTGCGGTTGGCAGTATTACAGATGTGAACGATCAACTCGCCAGTGCCACCGAGCAACTGGCGGTCGTGTCGGCCACTATTAACGAAAATATGGAAAATATTGCCGGCGCTGTGCAAAGTACCAGTAGTAAGTTCAGTCAGTTGTCGGCCGCCAGTCAGCAATTACGTCAGATGGCTGCGCAAATGAAAACCTCATTAGCAGCCTTCCGGTTATAGCGCTTGCTGTTGCAGATACGCCAGCGCCAGGGCCGATAATTCTGCCATGGAACTGACCCTTAACTGACGATAAATCGTTTTCCGATGGTTGCGCACTGTGCCGCAGCTCAGTTGTAAGCGTTGCGCTATCGCTTGATTATCCAGCCCTTGTAATAACAACTGCAGCACCTGATAAGGCCGGGTTGGCAATAATGCCAGGCCAAATTGTTGCAGCGCAGGCTGCCCCTGAACGGGCGTGGTTGGTTTGACAGTACTTTGCTGAAACAGCTGCTGATGTTGCTGACATAAGGCCTGACAGAGCTCCAGATAAGGTTGTAACGCTGTTTTTGCCCGTGCTGCGGCCGCCGCATCAGGCTGCGCCATCGCGAGTACCCACCAGAGATCAGGCTGCAACTGCAGCAGGCAGACCAGTTCATGTTGCCAGCCGGTGCGCTGATAAAATTGCTGCTGGTAGGGTTGTTGTGCCATTGCCCGCACATCAGTGGCAAAATCAGTGGCGAGCTGGCAGGCAAGATATAAACCCGGTTGGACGCCTTGCCGGATGGCCTGGAACACCGGATCCTGCTGAAAAAAATGCGGCAGATATTGTTCAAACAACAATTCACGTGCCTGTTGCAATTCATCATAAAGATAAAGGGGCCGCTCCCGCGGATCAATGGCCAGCACCACTACTTGCTCCAGCGCAGTCAGGCTGCGAAACCAGCCAACCAGCGCGGCAGCAAAGCCGGGTTGGGCTAATCTCTGGACCAGTTGGGTCAATGCCGTCAGCGCTGCGGCTGAGTCAGTAGCCACTGTGCCCGGCTGACGACTGGCTGAAAAGGGGGGAAGGTTGCTCATACCGAACGCATCTGCTGCTGAAATTCGCCTGAAATGGTTGCTCAGATTATCCCAAATGGGATATCTGGCCAAGGAGCTTTGTTATGGGACACTGCGTTATTCCCCATTTCATGCAGTCGGAGATATCGGATGCATCGCTTGCCATTCCTGGATGATTTAGCCGCTCGCGGCTTGATCGCCCAATCCACCCCATTGGCGCAACTGCAGTCATTGCTGGCCGAACCACAACAACAGCCGGTGCGGCTCTATTGTGGTTTTGACCCCACAGCCGGCAGTTTGCATATTGGCCATTTGGTCCCTTTATTGTTGCTGCGGCGTTTTCAACAGGCCGGCCATCAGGTGATAGCGCTGATTGGCGGTGCCACCGGCCTGATTGGTGATCCCAGTTTTAAAGCCAGCGAACGCGGTTTGCAATCAGCTGCTCAGGTTGCCAGTTGGGCCGAACAGCTACAACAGCAGATCCGGCAATTGTTGCCGCAGGATGGCGCTGGTGCTGTGTTGATCCTCAATAATGCCGACTGGCTCAGTCAGATGACGGTGCCACAATTACTGCGCGATGTTGGCAAACATTTTTCCGTCAATGCATTGCTGCAGCGTGAATCGGTGCGGCAACGGCTACAGCGGCCTGAACAAGGTTTATCCTTTACCGAGTTCAGTTATGTGCTCCTACAGGCTTATGATTTTGCGATGTTAAACCGGCATTATGGCTGCCAGTTGCAAATTGGCGGACAGGATCAGTGGGGCAATATTGTCAGTGGCATCGATTTAACCAGGCGGCTGAATCAACAACAGGTCTATGGCCTGACACTGCCGTTGATCACCAAAGCGGACGGCACTAAATTTGGTAAAACCGAAACCGGCACCATCTGGCTGGATCCGGCGCTGACATCGCCTTATCGTTTTTATCAGTTCTGGCTTGCGGTCAGTGATCAGGATGTTTATTCCATGTTGCGCTGGTACAGCAGTATGAGCATCGAGGCGATTGCGGCCTTAGAGCGCAGTGACCAGCAACAACAGGGCAAACCACAGGCACAACAACTGCTGGCGGCTGAACTGACTACTTTGGTGCACGGCCAGTCAGGCCTGGCGGCGGCACAGCGCATCAGTCAGGCTTTGTTTCAGACCAAGACTGACCAGCTCAGTCGCAGCGACTTAGCGCAGTTACAGCAGGACGGGATGCCGGCGCAACAGGTGGATGCCCGGCTGGAGCTGCAACAATTATTGTTGCAAAGCGGTTTGGTCAGTTCAAAACAGCAATTGCGGCAACTGCTGCAAGCAGGGGCTTTACAGCTGAATGACAGGCAAATCCAGTCAACGCAACTGACGCAGCCACTGGCGGCACAACCGGCGCTGCAACAGCAGTACTGGCTGGTGCGCAAAGGCAAAAAAACGGCCTTGTTATGGTATAGCACTGCCACCGGGTAAGGTGGGCGGTTTGGATTGTCATGTAATTGTCATTCCTTTGTCACTACAATAGCTTGCTGATGAAATGGTCCGCAACAGTGCGATGGCCTGATGCTATGTTGAGAACGCAGCCATGATGACAGATTTAACCCCAGCCGAAGCCGAAAAAGCAGCGCAGCCGGATGGCCGTTATTGGCAAATTTTTTGGTTATTTTGTTGGCTGGGTTGCACCAGCTTTGGTGGTCCGGTGGCACATCTGGAGGTCTTTCGCCGGGTGTTTGTGGAACAGCGCCGTTGGTTCAGCGCCGGCCAATATGCCGATCTGGTGGCTTTGTGTCAGTTTTTACCCGGGCCTGCCAGCAGCCAGACCGGGATGGCCATCGGCTTGCTACGTGCCGGGTACCCCGGCGCTTTATGCGCCTGGTTGGGTTTTACCTTGCCGTCAGCCTTGCTGTTGGCGGCTTTTGCATGGTTGCTGCTGTCACACAATGGCCAGTGGCTAACTGGTGTCGGTCAGGGCCTGGCGGTAGCCACTGTGGCTGTGGTGGCACAAGCTTTGGTGGGTATGAGCCGGACCTTAGCACCAGACTGGCCGCGTCGCTTGTTGGCTGTCGGTTGCGCCTTGTTATTGTTCCGGGCTGAGCACTGGGCCTGGCAACTGTTGTGTTTGCTGCTGGGGACTGCGATTGGTTGGGTTTGGTATCGCCGCAAGCTTGAATCGCCAGCCAATAACAGTGCCGATTGGCAGCAAGCAGATCAGTATTTGCCTGGCCGAAAGGCTGGCGCAGGCTGGTTACTGCTCTGTGCTGCGCTGTTATTATTGTTACCGCTACTGGCACAGCAACAGCCAGTCCTTTGGTTGCAACTGAGCGATAGTCTGTATCGGGCCGGCGCTTTGGTGTTTGGCGGTGGTCATGTGGTGTTGCCCTTGTTACAGGCAGAAGCCATACCGGCCGGCTGGCTCAGTGACGAACAATTTCTGGCCGGTTATGGTGCTGCCCAACTGGTACCTGGACCTTTATTTAGCTTTGGCACTTTTATCGGCTATCTGGCAGGCGGTTGGCTGGGTGCTGTGTTGGCAACAGTGGCGATTTTTCTGCCCGCCTGGTTGTTGTTGGTGGGGGCTTTACCTTTTTGGCTGCAGGGGCTGCGACAGCCCGGACTACAGGCCGCTTGCGCCGGTATTCATGCGGTTGTACTAGGTTTTTTGCTGGCGGCTTTTATCCAGCCGGTGCTCAGTCATGGTATCCGCAGCTGGCCGGATGCAGTGCTGGCGCTGTTGGCTTTTGTTGCGTTGCAGTATGGCCGGTTGCCGGTGTGGCTGGTGGTGCCTTTGACCGCCGGCGCAGTGCTGCTGGCAACTTAGCTGAAATTTGACGGCTTACTGTCAAAATTTTTTCATCAACAGGTCATTAATTTGTCGTGTAGGCCCGGCATCATAGCTATATGACAACTCCCCTGTTGTCTGTGCTGTCCTGGTTGTTTTTGTCCGAATTTGCTTGGATATGGAGCTCAATTGAGCTCCTTTTTATTTGCTAAAAGTTAAATAACATCACGCCCAGGCCAATGCTGTGTTGACGCTGATTATAATCGAGCAGCGTTTCGCCATAACCGGAAAATAGCTGCAGGTGCCAGCGCAGGCCATCCAGTTTCTCGCTGGTAAAAGGGTAGGTCATATCTAATTGCCAGGAGCCGCGGCTTAGATGGGAAAAATCGTTGCGCCAGACCAGACTGGCTGTCGCCAGTCCCGGTAGCCAGGTCGCCGTCAGTTCGTGGCTACCGATATAATCAATCAGATCCGGGTTATCGTCATCAGCGCTATTCTCTGGTAGCCGCTGATGGTAGCGCCAATTCAGGCCAAATTCGTTTTTATCCAGCGCCAAACCAAAACTCACCTTATTCCAGCTGCGCGATAACGGATCGCTCTGGCCGTTAGACTGATGGGCAATCCCGGCCTGCAACATCCGCACCCGCCATCCGCCCGGTAAAGTGCCAAATCTTTTCGCCAGCGGCAGTACATAAATCAGTTCGGGCTGGTAATCGGTGCTGCGAAATGGCGCTGAATCCTGCGAATTCCACAGTTGCCACATCGAACGCTGGGTAAAGGCAAACCAAAGATCGGCATTGTGCCAGAGCAAATGACTGGCGATTTTGGTGCGTAACGAGATCTGTAACTTGGATTCTAACTGGCGATAATTATCGTTGGCCGGACCCGGTTGCTTGACCGGACTTTGTGGCTGGCGGTTAATATTGGAGCTGTAATGCAAGGGCAAAAAGAAACTGGCCTGGTAACTGCGAAAGACAAACAGGTCGCGTTTTTCGGTCTGGGTCAGCTCCCAGTATTTATCTAAGATGGTTGCCACTTCCAGCACGGGTTCGCTACTGAGAGTCATGCTGCCAGGCGCTGGCGGTAAGACGGCCAGCGCCTGTTCGGCCTGCCGTTGTTCAGTGCCGCCCACTGATGTGTGCTGCGGGTCGGTTGGGGCTGGTGGCGGGCTTGCAGTGGCGGCGCTGGGGTCAGCCGCAAACAGTTGATCGTAACAAGCCAGCCGCTGCTGGTCATCGCTGAACTGGCGGCAAACTGCCGCGTCTTGCTGCGCTGCGGCTAATGCGGCCGGACTGAGCGTCAGACTCAGGCCACCCAGCAACCAGGGGGTAAAAAAAGTGGCGCTTTTGCTGTTTAACAAGAGGCGATGTCCCTATGCAAGTTACATGCAGAGCATTGTGGCAGAGATAGCGGTAGCTTACACGAGCTTTTATCAACCTAATGTGTGTTGCATCACTCAAAACGCGGCAATCCTGCCTGGCAGAAATTGCAACACCAGTTTTAAGCTGTCGAAGCAACCAACCCTATCGGTAACCGGGTCAGGCCGACAGGCTCGATAGATAATTTTTGTCGTGAGGCATGTTGGACACCAAGTGTTGGACACCAAGCGTTGGAGGCCAAGCGTCGGACTGCCCGGTGCTTCGCACCGGTCGAGTCCGACCTACTTATGATTAAATCCAAGTTGTTGATTTATATAAGTTAACCGTCGGGCTTGCCACGAAGTGCGACCGGCTTACCGGGCAGGCCGACAGGCTCGATAGATAATTTTTGTCGTGAGGCATGTTGGACACCAAGTGTTGGACTGCCCGGTGCTTCGCACCGGTCGAGTCCGATCTACACCCTGCTGAATTCAAATTACTGATTTATATGTAATTTAAAATGGGTCGGATTCACCATGAAGTGCGGCCAGTGCCTGTCCCGACTTTCACCTTCGCCAAATATTTTTTCTAAGCCACGCACCTGGATCATCAGGCCGTCCAGTACCGCTGTGCACTGGGTTGCACAGTCTGTCATAGCGGGATAATGTTGCCAATCATGGCGGCGCTGTCGGTGTTGATTTTAGGCGGTGGTTGCTGTTGCCACTGTTGTTTTAACTGCGGTAATTGTTGCCAGAGTTGTTGGATCAGGGCTGAATGCTGATCATAGCTGCGCTGGCTAAACACCAGGTAAAGGGACTGGCGCAAAAACGGCGGCTGCAGTTTTTTGATCAGGTGACGCTGTTTGTGCTGTTGCAGAAGTTGATCCATCGCGCCTTCTGCCAGCACAAAACCGTCAATCCGCTGCTGCAAGGTCAGCAATAAACCGGCATCAATCTCGGCGTCGGTCTGTGCCAGTGCGCCGAGCGCTGCCAGTTTATCGGCGGTGATAAAACCTTTAGGTGCCGCAATACCATAGCGCAGTTGCTGCAATTGCTCACCATCCCAGCGCAGCGGACTGTCGACTTTGGTGTAAATATGATAATTCAGCGCCAGCAGGGCTTTTTGCTCGTCAGGCTGACCTTTGGCATCCAGCGGAAACTGGATCTGGGCAGCACGCTCAGCGGTCCAGCCGACGCCAATGGCGGCGTCCAGTTGGCCTGTGCTGACGGCTTTTAGGCACCGCAGCCACGGCATGCGCTGCAGCTGAAACTGCACTTGTTGTTGCTGTAAGGCCGCCACCGTTAAAGCAGCATGTAAACCCGCCACTTGCACTGAGCCAATTTGATACAGCGGCAAATTCGGGCTTTGGCTGGCGGCTTCGTAACAGAGCCTCAGTTCAGTCGCGGCCAGTGGCGTGCAACAGAGCAGTAGCCAGCTTTGCAGCAGCAGACGTCTGATGCCAGCGCATGGCCATGGTTCGGATACTGTCATTCATCAGCCTGCTTGATTGATCTGCTGATGAGCATAGCTGCAATCTGCCCGATCGTCAGCCAACTGCAGCTGCCCGTGGCATGACTTGTACGCGCTGACACCTGAACCAGGGCGGTCATTGTTTTGCCGCCCAGCTATTGACTTTAGCAGGCACAAGCAGCAGTTTTGATCCAGAGCGGGTCGCCACAGTGGCCGCCTGCTGGTTTCGTCTTTTTCAGGAGCATGGTGATGAGTCAAACCCCTTATATCCCGCCGAAAGTCTGGACTTTTAATCAGCCCAATGGTGGGGCCTTTGCCAGTATTAACCGGCCACAAGCTGGTGCCACCCATCAGCAGGAGTTGCCCAGTGGTCAGCACCCCTTGCAGCTGTATTCAATGGCGACGCCTAATGGGGTGAAAGTCACCATTTTGCTGGAAGAGTTATTACAAGCGGGCCATAGCGGCGCTGAATACGATGCCTGGTTGATTGATATCCGTCAGGGCCAGCAATTTGGCAGCGGTTTTGTTGAGGTCAATCCGAACAGTAAAATTCCGGCGTTATTGGATAACAGTGTTGAGCCGCCGCAGCGGTTATTTGAGTCCGGTTCGATGCTGCTGTATCTGGCCGATAAGTTTCAGGCTTTTTTAGCCAACAC
>Ga0114982_1000806_pt1 | contig 16443 bp, 13 predicted proteins | sample Shrwel_input2_FT_FD_87183 | JGI IMG/M metagenome (GOLD analysis project Ga0114982, IMG submission 87183) | Subsurface microbial communities from deep shales in Ohio, USA - Utica-3 well 1 S input2 FT | ecosystem: Environmental > Aquatic > Deep subsurface > Shale gas/oil reservoir > Produced... | reverse complement strand
TTCTTGTGTTGAATAAGTTTGATGTGACAAAAGACCACAAAACTTTTTTCGACTTTATTTCGGTTGAGAATCGTAACGTATTTTGAAATAACCCCTTCTCTTTCTAATTTTTTAATACGCTCATAAACCGCGGTAACCGATAAATTTAGTTTGGAAGACAGTTCTTTTGTTGTACTTTTGGAATCTACTTGTAAAAACTTAAGCAATTTTTTGTCGATACTATCAAAATTCATAATTGAAAATTATTTGGTTTTGAGCCCAAAATTACAAATTAAATTTATTTTTTTTCTACTAAAACTCTAAAAAATAGATTTTTTTTCTATTAAAGCATCCTCATATTGAATTTTTATACGATTTTTAAAACAAAATTGCAGAGCAATTGGCATGCTCCTAAAAAATAAAATGCTTAGTATAGTAACAAGCATTCTCCGCTATTTTTGATCTCAAAATTTTGAAACGAGTACCCGATTATTTTTAGTAACGAATTCATAGCTTTTTTATACTTTTACGTTTCAAAAATTCAAAAATCAATGAAAAAATACATTTTAAGTTTTCTATTGATCGGAAGCGTTGCTTTTGCTCAAAAGTTAACAATTGAAGAAACCGTAACCGGCGGACGAAAATATGCTCCAGCCACACAAACGGCACAGCAATGGCGCAAAGACTCTAAATCCATTACCTATTTAAGTACTGATTATGTTTCTTTATTAGAAAAAAGCGCTGCAACTAATTGGAAAGAAACTATTCTGGCTACCAAAACAGAGTTGGAAACTGCTCTAAAAGCCAAATTTCCAACAGAAGAGTTTACGTTAAAAATGTTTCCCTTTGCCATTACTTGGACTTCTAAAAATACTTTTGAAACTGCCTTGACCGGCAAAAACAGCAATTATAAAGTAACTTATGATGTGGTGAGCAAACAAATTACATCAAGTTTAAGTTATGATAGTAATGGAAGTCAGGCACAAATGGCGAAAAATAACAACGTTGCTTGGTTGAAAGATAACAATATCAATATTACAACTCCAAGTGGTGGTGTAATTGCAGTAACCAATGATGAAAATGGCGGAATTGTAAACGGTTCCGATTATGTGCACCGTCAGGAATTTGGAATTGACAGAGGTATGTGGTGGAACGAAGCAGGAACTCAATTGGCTTACTACCGTAAAGACGAGACAATGGTAGGCAACTACCCTATCATCAATTGGAACGAGCGCGAAGCGGTAAACAAAGACATCAAATACCCAATGGCGGGAATGACCAGTGAAAATGTAACTTTGGTGATTTTTGATGTCAATTCTGGTAAAAAAGTAACCATTCAAACTGGAGAACCAAAAGAGCAATATTTAACAATGGTTTCTTGGGAACCAACTGGAAAATTCATCTTCATCGGAATTTTAAACCGAGATCAAAATCACCTAAAATTCAACAAGTACGATGCACAAACCGGTGCATTGGTGAAAACGTTGTTTGAAGAAAAAGCAACCACTTGGGTAGAACCACAACATCCGTTAACCTTTCTACCCAACAATCCAACGCAATTCATTTACCAAACCGATTTTTATGGTTTTAACCAAATGTATTTATACAACACGGATGGTAAACTATTAAAAAACCTAGGTTACAAAGAGGTAATTGTGAAAGATTTACTTGGATTTGATGCTAAAGCAACAAAGATCAACTACTCGGGAACAGCCAATAACGGTTTAGACCGTCAGTTGTATCAAGTAGATTTAAAATCAGGTAAAACGGTTCAATTAACCACCATTTCAGGAACGCATAATGCTTCGGTTTCTTCAGATGGTACTTTGGTTTTAGACCAATATAGCAATGTAACCACTCCTAATGAAATTTTGATTATCGATATCAAATCGAAAAAAGCAAACACACTTGTAAAAGCGGACAATCCGTTTACCGGTAAAATTGATTTGCCAAAAATGGAATTGGTGACTTTAACTGCTGCTGATGGAATTACTCCATTAAACGGACGTATCATTTACCCGGCTAATTTTGACGCTACTAAAAAATATCCCGTAATGGTATATGTGTATGGTGGCTCGCACGCCCAATTGGTTAACAACCGTTGGATGGGTGGCGGTGGCTATTTTGATTATTACATGGCGCAAAACGGATATGTAGTGTTCACCTTAGACAACAGAGGAAGTGATTCACGCGGAAAAAAATTCTGCGATGTAAATCACAGAAAATTAGGAGTAAACGAAATGGCCGACCAAATGAAAGGGGTTGAATTCTTAAAATCGAAATCGTTTGTAGACCAAGACAAAATTGGCGTTTTCGGATGGAGCTTTGGCGGATTTATGACCACTACTTTAATGACATCTCAAGCCGATACGTTTAAAGTGGGCGTTGCAGGCGGACCAGTGATTGACTGGAAATATTATGAAATCATGTATGGAGAACGTTATATGGATACTCCGCAGGACAATCCTGAAGGTTATGAAAAAGCTTCGTTGTTAGACAAAGCCAAAAACTTAAAAGGCAGATTGTTAATTATTCACGGAGCGCAAGATCCAGTGGTGGTGCAACAACACAGTATGAACTTTATTGAAGCGTCTATCAAAGCCGGAAAACAAGTTGATTATTTCTTATACCCAAATCACGAACACAACGTTTCGGGAAGAGACAGAATTCATCTGTATGCTAAAATTGCCGATTATTTTGATGTGCATTTGAAGAAGTAATCTAAATTTATAATTCTAAATTGTCATTCCTAGTGAGACTAGGAATGACAATTTTTTTTGCAGTACATTTGCCCCATGCCTAAATCTTTATTTCAACCCTTTAAAACCTATATATCAGGAATTGCACTACCTGAAAAATTCACGTTTCCGTTTTATTACGAACCGCATGAATTAAGTATTGTTGCTGCAAAAGAATTACAAAAGTATCTGAAAACACAAACTGATTTCGAGCATAATTTCGGATTGAAAGACCATCAGGAAGGTTTGATAATCGGTAAAATGTTCGGAGTTTTGGTATGCCAAAATCAAAAAGGAGAATTGGGTTATTTATGGGCCTTTTCAGGAAAATTAGCCGAAGTCAATCATCTGGAGTATTTCGTTCCGACAGTTTTTGATATGCTTGAAGAAAATAGTTTTTTCCACAAAGAGCAAGACATTATTAATGCCATCAATCGAAAAATTGAAGCATTAGAATCGGATGAGAATTATTTAAAAACTGTATCCGATTTAGAAAACATAAAAACCGAAGCCGAACAAGATATTCAGCGTCACAAAAATCATATTAAAGTCCAAAAAAAAGTCAGACAATCAAAACGTACTGCAGCTGAAAAGGAATTAGATTCTACATCCTTTGAGCAATTAGCTGAGGAACTAAAACAAGAAAGCCAGCAAGAAGGTATTTTACTCAAAAAAATGATGGCCTATTGGAATTATAAAACCCTCGATGCGGAAAAAGAAGTAGTACATTTTGAAGAAAAAATTAATGAATTAAAAGAGCTACGCAAGCAAAAATCAAATGCCTTACAGCAACGCTTATTTGCTGAGTATGCTTTTTTAAATAGTATTGGACAAACAAAAAGTTTAGGCGAAATTTTCGACAATAACCCGCCGGCGGGTGCTGGAGAATGTGCCGCTCCTAAACTATTGCATTACGCTTTTCAATACCATTTAAAGCCTATTTGTATGGCCGAGTTTTGGTGGGGACAATCCCCAAAATCGGAAGTACGAAAACACAATCAGTTTTATCCTTCCTGTAAAAGCAAATGCGAACCCATTTTGTTGGGACATATGTTGCAAGGATTGGTTATGGATGAAAATCCGTTTGAATACAATCCAGCACAAGGAAAAGATATTGAAATCGTTTATGAAGACGAAGCCATAGCAGTCATTAACAAACCTGCCGAGTTTTTATCGGTTCCCGGAAAAACCATTTCCGATTCGGTTTATGCGCGAATGAAAGCGCGCTATCCAGATGCTACTGGGCCTATAATTGTGCACCGTTTAGACATGTCTACTTCGGGAATCATGCTCATTGCCAAAACCGAAGCAGCCTATTTGAATTTGCAAAGTCAGTTTATCAAGCGAACCATAAAAAAATGTTACGAAGCCTTATTAGATGGTGTTGTTACCGAAAAAGAAGGCTTTATCGACTTGCCTTTACGGGTAGATTTAGATGATCGTCCGCGTCAATTGGTTTGTTACGACTACGGAAAACCGGCACAAACCCACTGGGAAGTTATTGCGATAGAAAATGGCAAAACCCGAATTCATTTTTACCCGGTTACTGGTCGGACACACCAGTTACGCGTTCATGCCTCACACGAATTAGGGTTAAATACTCCTATCGTTGGTGATGATTTATATGGAAGTAAAGCCAATCGTTTGCATTTGCATGCGAAAGCGATTGCTTTTAAACATCCGATGACTAAAGAGGAGATGAAGATTGAGATTGTCCCTGAATTTTAAGCATAAAAAATCCCGATTTCTCGGGATTCTATTTTTTAATCTTCTGAGTAGCTTTAATACTGTTTTTTGTTGAGTTTACTGTTTCTAAACCCATAAGCAAAGTAAACGACCAATCCAATTAGTAACCAAACACTAAACCATTTCCAGTTAGAAACGGCCATTCCGGTTAATAAATAACAGCAGGAAATTAATCCTAACAAAGGGATTAGTGATAAGTTTTTTAGAAACGCTACTACTACCATCACAAGAGTCAATACAAAGAAAGCAAGCATAGGTAAATTGGCAGCTAATTTATCTCCTGAAAAATCAAACACCTCGCTAAAGAAAGTTGGAACATAATAATTAACGACTCCCGACGCTACTACTACCATCAAAGGGAAAATGAACTTGGAATTCACATACGGAATTCTGAATTTTCCTTTGGTGGCACGCTCGGCTAATTCGGCTTCGCTTTGTGGGGATAGCATTAAAACGCCACCACACACTAAAACAAAAGCAAATAAAGTTCCGATGCTGGTAAAATCAAGTACAAAATTTTCATCGGTAAAGAAGATCGGCACACCCACTACAAATCCGGTCACAATACTTGCAAATCCTGGTGTTTTGTATTTAGGGTGAATTTCAGCAAACTTCTTAGGCATTAAACCATCACGGCTCATGGTCATCCAAATACGAGGTTGTCCCATTTGAAATACCAGCATAACACTAGTCATCGCGGCAACCGCTGCAATAGAAACAATAAACAACATCCATTTCATCCCTTTTATAGCAAAAATTTCGGCTAAAGGATCACTAACCCCTAATAAATCATATTTTACCATTCCGGTTAATACCAAAGCTAAGATGATGTAAACCACGGTACAAATAACCAAAGAATAAATCATTCCTTTTGGTAAATCACGTTGTGGATTTTTACTTTCTTCGGCTAAAGTAGAAACGGCATCAAAACCAATATAAGCAAAGAATACTGCCGATACGCCCGCCATAACACCACCAAAACCATTAGGCATAAAAGGAGTCCAGTTGTCAATATCGATATGGAAAGCGCCAACAATAATGACTAATAGAATAATAGCCAACTTTAAATATACCATAAAGTTACTCACGTTTTTAGATTCGCTTGTTCCTTTATAAATCAAATAGGTAATTAATACATTAACTAAAACAGCGGGCGCATCAAAAATAATTTTTAATCCTCCAATGACAGGCGCATTTTGCCAAGCCAATAAACCTTCACCTATTTTGTTTTCTAAGAAAGCGGCGTGAGCCGATTTGTAGTTAATCGTGAGCCATTCCGGAATGTGAATTCCAAAGGTTTCTAACAAATTGGTAAAATAACCACTCCAAGAGAAAGCGATATAGATATTTCCGATAGAATATTCCATTAATAAAGCCCAACCAATAATCCAGGCAAACAACTCTCCAAAAGATACGTATGCGTAGGTATAGGCACTACCTGAAACGGGAACTCTTGAGGCAAATTCAGCATAACACATGGCGGTAAAACCACAGGCAATGGCGCACATGATATACAATAAAATTACACCAGGACCACCTGAAAAACAAGCATTTCCAATAGCCGAGAAAGTTCCTCCGCCAATAATTGCGGCAATTCCAAAGAAAGTCAAATCTTTTACAGTCAGTACTTTATTTAGTCCTGAATGTTCTCCGTCACCACCTTGCTGTAAAATTGTTGTTAATGGTTTTTTTCTAAATAATTTTAAAAAAGACATATAGTTTGTTTGTTTTTTGTTGGTTTTAGCCAACAAATATATAAAACTTGACCAATAATTGAAGTTTTATTAAAGTTTACTTAGCAGTTATCTTAAAATAAAAAGGTAGTCTGAATCAGACTACCTTTGCTGTGATTTTTTTGAATCAATTAAGCCAAATCAAATCGGTCCAGATTCATGACTTTGGTCCAAGCTTTTACGAAATCGTTTACAAACTTGTCTTTAGAATCGCTAGAGCCATAAATTTCGGCAATGGCGCGCAATTCGGAATTGGATCCGAAAATCAAATCGGCACGAGTTGCGGTCCATTTGGGTTCACCGCTAGCGCGATTAGAGCCTACAAATATTTCACCGGCATCATTCGTGGCTTTCCAAACGATTCCTAAATCTAATAGATTGACAAAAAAGTCATTGGTTAAGGCTCCTTCATTTTTAGTAAATACCCCATGTTTTAAACCATCATAATTAGCATTTAAGACTCGCAATCCTCCCACTAAAACAGTCATTTCAGGAGCAGTTAAGGTTAATAATTGCGCTTTATCTACTAACATTTCTTCGGTGGTCGAAGTGCATTCAGCATTTTTATAATTTCTAAAGCCATCTGCTTTTGGTTCTAACACCGCAAAAGAAGCTACATCGGTCTGTGCTAAAGTGGCATCGCCTCGTCCGGCAGTAAAAGGCACTTGTACAGCCTGTCCGGCATTCTTAGCTGCTTTTTCAATGGCTGCATTTCCACCTAATACAATTAAATCAGCTAGAGAAACAGGTTTACTGAATTCTTTCTGAATGGTTTCAAGAGTAGCCAATACCTTTTTTAACTGGATTGGATTGTTTACTTCCCAATTGATTTGCGGTTCCAGTCGAATACGAGCTCCGTTAGCACCTCCTCTTTTATCAGATCCTCTAAAAGTAGAAGCCGAAGCCCAAGCGGTAGATACCAATTCAGACGTAGACAACCCAGCGTTCAGAATTTTAGTTTTTAGGAATTCTATATCCTCATTGCTTAAATCTTTATTGCCCGCCGGAATTGGGTCTTGCCAAATCAATACTTCATTAGGGACTTCTGCTCCCAAATATCGGGCAATAGGGCCCATATCACGATGGGTTAATTTGTACCAGGCACGGGCAAAAGCATCGGCAAATTTATCAAAGTTTTGAAAATAATCTCTTGAAATAGGCTCGTAAATCGGATCCATTTTTAAAGCCAAATCGGCAGTAGTCATCATGGGAGCGTGGCGCTTACCAGGATCGTGAGCGTCTTCCACCAAAGTAGCTGCCGCTTCATCAGTTGGAACCCATTGATGTGCACCTGCAGGGCTTTTGGATAATTTCCAGTCATATTTGAATAAGGTTTCAAAATAACCATTATCCCAAGTGGTAGGGTTTGGTTTCCAAGCGCCTTCTATACCACTGGTAATAGCATCTCCCCCTTTTCCAGTGCCAAAACTATTTTTCCAGCCCATTCCCATTTCTTCTATGTTAGAACCCTCCGGGTTGGCTCCTACTAGTGCTGCATCTCCAGCTCCGTGTGCTTTTCCAAAGGTATGTCCCCCCGCTACTAAAGCCACGGTTTCTTCATCATTCATCGCCATTCGGGCAAAGGTTTCTCTAATATCTTTGGCGGAAGCAAGAGGGTCAGGATTTCCGTTAGGACCTTCCGGATTCACATAAATTAATCCCATTTGCACTGCAGCAAGCGGATCGTCTAGATCGCGTTCTCCTTTATATCGTTTATCTCCTAACCATTCGGTTTCATTTCCCCAATTTATATCTTGCTCTGGTTCAAAAATATCTTCACGACCTCCTGCAAATCCAAACGTTTTAAATCCCATCGATTCTAGAGCGCAGTTTCCGGCTAAAATCATCAAATCGGCCCAGGAAATTTTATTCCCGTATTTTTGTTTGATTGGCCATAGTAAAAATCGAGCTTTGTCTAAGTTTCCGTTGTCAGGCCAACTGTTTACCGGAGCAAAACGTTGGTTCCCTGTGCTTGCACCACCACGACCATCAGCAATACGATAGGTTCCGGCACTGTGCCATGCCATACGAATAAATAAAGGACCGTAATGACCATAATCGGCGGGCCACCAATCTTGAGATTTGGTCATCAAGTCAAAAATGTCTTTTTTTATTGCTGACAAGTCTAGTTTTTTAAATTCTTCAGCGTAATTAAAGCCTTTGTCCATAGGGTCCGACAAAGAAGAATGTTGACGTAAAATCCCCAAATTCAATCGGTTAGGCCACCAATCTTTATTAGAAGTACCTGCACCGGCAGTTTGTTTCATTTGTCCGTTATGAAAAGGACATTTACTTTCATTAGTGTTGTTTTCCATATTTTATTGATTTTTAGTTCTTTAAAATGAAATACTAATTTACTCAATATTCTCTATGCTTTTTTATTTATAAATAGATATTAACTATCCTTTGATTGATTCTTTCAAAAATTGATGGACTGAAAGCAACAAAAGGAAATATCTATAATCAAATAGAAAATTATAATTAAAAGTTTTTCCACAAGACACTTTTGATAGTATTTTTGCCTCATCAAAAAAATAACATTTAAACCATATAGATTATGTCATTAGTTGGAAAAAAATTCCCAAACATTACTGTAGATGCAATTTCTGAAATGGGCGACAATTTAAGAATCAACGTTCTTGAAGAGGCGACTAAAAACAACAAAAAAGTAGTTTTATTCTGGTATCCAAAAGATTTTACTTTTGTATGTCCTACAGAATTACACGCTTTTCAATCGGCTTTACCAGAATTCGAAAAAAGAAACACTATCGTTATTGGTGCTTCTTGTGATACCAACGAAGTACACTTTGCTTGGTTAAACACCGCAAAAAATAATGGAGGAATTGAAGGCTTAACGTACCCGTTATTGGCTGATACTACTCGTAATTTATCTAGAGCGTTAGATATCTTAGATATTGAAGAAGTATACGACGAAGAATCTGGCGATATCTTATTAGAAGGATCGAACGTAACTTACCGTGCGACTTATTTAATTGACGAAACGGGTAAAATTTTCCACGAAAGTGTAAACGATATGCCATTAGGCAGAAATGTGAACGAATATTTACGTTTAATTGACGCGTATACTCACGTTCAGACTAAAGGTGAAGTTTGTCCTGCTAACTGGGAAGAAGGTAAGGAAGCAATGAATGCAGATAGATTAAGTACGGCAGCTTATTTAAGCCAAAACTAAAAAATAGCAGTATTCAAGATACATGGCAATAGCAATTTTTCACGATTTCACTTTTGAAATTTGTAATTGTTATTGCCATTCTAATTTAAAAAATTAATCATGTTAGTAGAATTAAACGACGATAGCTTGCAAAACGTTGTAAACAACAACGAAAAAGTAGTAGTACAGTATTCGGCCTCTTGGTGTGGTAATTGCCGAATCATGAAACCAAAATTTAAAAAATTGGCCACAGAAAACGAAGCCATTACTTTTGTTTTGGTTGATGCTGAAAATGCTCCAGAATCGAGAAAATTAGCCAATGTTTCCAACTTGCCGACTTTTGCTACGTTTGTGAACGGAAAATTAATTGGTGAAACACAAACCAACAAAGCGGAAGTGTTAACAGATTTAGTAAACGAAATCCTGTAAGTATGAAGCTACCCGTTATTAAACATTTGACGCAATTTATTGAGGAAAATGATTCGGATTACATCGTAGAGACGATTGAAGTTTTAGAAGCATTAACCGAAGTGTCATCTCTAAAAGATGAAGAACTAGATGTGATTGGCGAGTTAATTTCCAACATGTATGGTGCTTTGGAAGTTAACAAAATGGTAAAAGAAGGAACCGATAAAAAAGAAGCCTTAAATGCGTTTATGAAACGTGTTTTGGGTGCTATAGATAAATAATAACAATCCCTCTACCTTGAGGGATTATTATTTACAACACGATGATTTTTTGATATTATTTGTAAAAAAAGTACTATATAAATGATTTATTCATAAAAAAGGTTAAATTGCAATACAAACAAATTAACTAGCTTATGAATAAAATTACATTTTATACACTATGGTTTAGTGTATTTTTTATTGCTGTTACCTTTGCTCAAGAAGAAAAATTTGAATATAAGCCCCGCCCTAAGGAGTTTGAATTTATATATAAAAAAGGAGACTCCATTATCAATTTAAAAACTCCTAAAGCCATCGATGAAGAATCCAGATTGGCTTTTCAAAGCAAAATACCCTACCCTATTATATTCATCCACGGACTAATGTCCGATTCGGAAACCTGGAACACCTCTACTGATTTTTTTGATACCCAATACGGATTCACCTTTGGTGGTCGTTTCGATTTTTGCTTAAATGCCGATGGCAATCACGCGGTAGCTAACAAAAACTTCTATCCTAATGCCGGTGCCGATATTGCAGCCTTCGAGCCTGCTATTGCTAATGGTGATTATTACTATGTCAATTTCAATGTAAAAGTTAATGGTGCTTTCGGAACCGATGTCCTGAGCAACCAGGCAGCGGTTGCCAAACAGGGAGCGGCTCTAAAAAAAGCCGTTGAACGTGTTTTACAAATTACCGGAAAAGAAAAAGTAATTTTGGTGGGCCACAGTATGGGAGGGTTATGTTCTAGAGAATACATACAAAACAGTACAAACTGGCAAGCCGACGGAAAACATCATGTGGCTAAATTTTTAACCGCCGGAACACCAAACGGAGGAAGTAATTCCAGCGATAACCCATTAGGAATATTTACCGCAGTAGATGTTCGATCTGAAGCTATTCGTGATCTTAAAATGACCTATTATTACAGTGGTGAGGGAAGTCATTATTTATTTGGTGGAAAAGAAGTAATATCAAGCAGTAGTATGGATGATAACTCTTCGAGCCCAGATTTTTACAATGTTGACATTAATTGTAACGGGATAATTGAATCTACAACAAACGTTACCGGATTAAACCAAAGAACAATCGATCATTTGATTGATTTTTCTAATATAGCCGGTAGAATAACGAATTGGTTGGGGACAAACGTTACCACTGATGGCATCGTACCGGAACCTTCATCCAAATTAAATCAATACTACCCTAGTCTAACCTATCCTGCCAAAATGTTTTATTTTAATTCAGGCTATGATTTAATTGAAAATCATACTGAACTACCAGGCTATTATGATTTAATTATGCAAGGTCTAGACGAACCTAACGTTTACCAACTTGCCTATTTGATGGATATTAATAAACAATATTCGGGGTTTGCAACGGTACAAGAGAATACATCAGCACCAGATAATGATTTCTATAAAATAACAATCGCAGATAACATGAACGTTAATGTTGCGGTATCAGGATTTGGCACTGGATCTGGAGCAATTCTAAATAGTGCCGGAACTTTGGTTGGAGCTACTCAAAACAGCAGTGGAGGAACAATCACTTTTACACGTACTTTGGCTCCAGGAACGTATTTTTTAAAACTAACGACCAATGCTCCAACAAGCACAAGTTACCTAACGCCATATACTTTTACAGCTAATGCAACCTTATCTAATCCTGATAATGAGTTAGATGCCATAAGTTTTTATCCTAACCCAGTAACAACGGTTTTAAATGTCGAAAACATATCGTTCGAAAAAGCGACAATTACTTCTGTTTTGGGGCAAAAAATACTGGAAATAACTTCAGATGGAATACAAAAGAGTCAAACTATTGATATGACTTCTCTTTCTAAAGGAATTTATCTGGTGACTTTTGAAAAAGGAAATCAGTTAAAAACAATTAAAATTATAAAAGAATAAAAAAAGTCCCGTTTAAAACGGGACTTTTTTTAGGGCTCTATCAATCCTTTATAGTGATCCCAATATCTGTAAATTAAAAACAAATTAGCAAAACACACAAAAATAGCAATAGGTAAATTTTCTGGTGTCATAAAAAAGTTAATCAAAAAAATATTCAATGACACTGGTAAAATTACTAAGTTGGCTAATGCAACAAATTTATTGGTAATAAAAGAAATACCACATAATAATTCTATCGCTTTGGCCAAAGGAATTATATACTTTGAAGCCACTAAACCTACATTAAAAGCTTTAAAATCTCCTGTTACTTCTGGCTCTGGGGCCAATTTTAAAAAAAACATAGAAGAAGCAAAAATTAACAGTGCCCCTAATAAAACCCGAACAATTGTAGTTGTTAATTTCATAATGAATTGATTTTAGGTTACTTACTCAAAGTTACTAAAAATATTCCTACAATGTTAAATTTTCGATGGTTGTTTTATTTCTTTATCACCAGTCTAAAGCCTTCTCCGTGAATGTTTAAAATCTCTACATTTTCGTCGGATTTTAAGAATTTACGCAATTTAGCAATGTAAACATCCATACTACGAGAGGTAAAATAATTATCATCTCTCCATATTTTGGTTAAAGCCAATTCACGAGGCATTAAATCATTTTCATGTAATGCTAACATTTTTAACAATTCATTCTCTTTTGGCGATAACTTAATGGGTTCATCACCAGGAAAAGTTAAGAAACGAAGTTTTGAATTGAGGTGGAATTTTCCGATTTCAAATTCAAACTTAGCCTGATCTCCTTTTACTTCAGAAGATTTACGTTGGATAATCGCTTTGATTTTCATTAACAATACTTCCGAATCGAAAGGTTTGTTTAAATAATCATCGGCACCAACTTTATAGCCTTTTAACACATCTTCCTTCATGGTTTTGGCCGTTAAGAAAATCAAAGGCACTTCTTTGTTTTTTTCGCGTATTTCTTTGGCTAGAGTAAATCCGTCTTTATAAGGCATCATTACATCCAGAATGCACAAATCATAATTGTCTTTTTTGAATTTTTCGAAACCCTCCATCCCATTTTTGGCAAGAGTTACTTCAAAATCATTCATTGATAAATAGTCGCGAAGAATTGAACCAAAATTCGGGTCATCTTCTACTAATAGTATTTTTTTATTTGTTTCCATAATTAATAAATTAATGGTAATTTAATTATAAACGTACTTCCTTTTCCTTTTTCGCTTTCAACCATCACTTCTGCGTGATGATCGTCAACAATTCTTTTAACGTAGGCTAATCCCAATCCGTGACCTTTTACGTTGTGAATATCGCCTGTGTGCTCTCGATAAAACTTATCGAATATTTTCTTTTGGGCCGTTTTGCTAATTCCGGATCCGTTGTCTTTTACTTTAATGATTACAAAATTTTTAATATTTTCTGTCGTAACCTCTATAATTGGTTTTTCGGGCGAATATTTCACCGCATTTTCCAAAATATTGACCAATACATTGGTAAAATGAACATCGTTGACCAAAACATTGGTTTTAGTGGCATTTAAATGAGTAGTAATAACCCCTTCTCTATCTTCTACAATCAAATTAACGTGTTCAATAGCTTCTTCCACGATATCATGGAGGTTGCAATTTTCCTTAATAATGTCTAATTCTCTTTTTTCTAATTTTGAAATTCGCAACACATTTTCAACTTGAGCATGCATCCTTTTATTCTCGTCCTTAATCATTTGAAGATAACGGAAGACTTTTTCTTTATCATCTATTACTTTCGGGTTTTTAATAGCATCTAAAGCCAAATTAATGGTGGCAATAGGGGTTTTAAACTCGTGCGTCATGTTGTTAATGAAATCGGTTTTAATTTCCGAAATATGACGTTGTGTGCTTAATTGTTTTAAAGCGGTATAATAGGCTACAATAATGATAGTCGTAAACAACATTGCTAAAATGGCTATTCCTACTAAATCGGATATCAAAAACGATTTTTTCTTAGGAAAACTAACCAATAACTGGTATTTACTTACTCCGTCGTTATCAGTAAAAACAGAAATATCGTACGTATTTTTCTTGTCGTACTTAAATTTTTCCGATTTAACTTTAGTCGCCAAGCCATTGCTGTAAATTCCAAATTCGAAAGGCGTATTAATTCCGTACCCTCTTAATTCCTTAGCCAATAATGCTTGCAATTGCTGATTAGAAACTCGTTGGGTAATTGATCTGGTGGCGGCAATATCTTTAAAATAAATTTCATATTGCACCTTATCCAAAATATCCATCCTTCCTGATTTTTCAATTTTTTCAGTTGGATTAATTTCATTATTAAGTGCCGAATTATCCATGGTACTTTCGTTATACACTTCGGTCACTCTTTTAGATACAAAGTTTTTTAATCTGGTCGAGTCATTTTTTTTATCAAAGAACGAGGCTGAAACCGAATAATCCTCAGGAATTATACTGTTTGAATAAATAATTGTTTCGTTTGTTATTTCGTTTTTTTCAACATAAAAAAACTTCATCAATTCACTTCGTTGTGGCGCTTTTCCAATACTATCCTTCAGCTTGTTGAATTGACTTAAAAAAGAAAACGCTTCCTGCTCTTCTACTTTTTTTGAAACATTGGCAATAACTTGTTTTACCTGGGATTTAAATTGTTCTTCCTTATTTTTGAAAGAAGCATTAATTAAATATCCCTGCACTGCAATGATTCCCAAAAGAGAAATCGTCATTAATAAAATTACAAAGCGAAATAACGTTTTATTCATTAGAACAAAAGTAATATTTTAACATTTAAATGTTAAATAATTAACCAAAGATTAACAAAAACAGGAATTATTACAAATTCCTTAATTTTTTAAGAGTTTTTTGAAATTGCAAGCGGGTTTCTTCTTCATTTTGATTCACAATTACAAAATCACTTTTTTCAATACGCTGAGCATCAGTCCACTGATTTTTTATGCGATCAAGTACCGCTGCTCGCGTGGTGCGATCACGTTTTATAACACGTTCCATTTTTACTTCTTCTGGGGCGGTAACCGTAATTATCTTGTCACAATATTTAAAACTACCACTTTCAAATAAAATAGCTGCTTCTTTAATTACAAAAGGAAACGCTGTGTGCTCTTGTACCCATTGATCAAAATGTTTTTTTACCAAAGGATGAATAATAGCATTCAGTGTTTTTAGTTTTTCAGGGTTATTAAAAACCAAATCGGCTAATAATTTCCTATCTATTTTATTGTCTTTAACTAGGTTTGAACCAAATTCATTGGTCACTTTTTCAATGGTTACCGGATGGTCTAGTATTTTTTTCGCTTCTTCGTCAGCAATATACACTGGAACTCCTTCGGCTTGAAAAAGTCGTGCAATGGTTGTTTTTCCACTTCCAATTCCTCCGGTAAGTCCTATTATTTTTGTCATTACAGCTTAAAAAACAATTCAGGAAAGGCTTCTTGAGGCTTTTTCTTTAAAATATTGATTTTAAAGAACGATTCGATAAAGCCCAATCCGTAACCAAAAAACTGACGCCAAACTGCAATAATAGTATAAAAGCCAACTTTTAAACTTTTATTTTGGTAGGCTGATGTTATAAAGATAATCAGTGTATATAAAAAATACAACTTCAAAATCCAATCAAATAAAAAGACTACGGTAACTACAATCCCAATAAAAAAACCGATCACGAAAAGAGCTGGTAAAAAGAAAGTGGGCTTGGCATATTCCGGATACCATTGATTTAAAATAGGTCTTGCTTTACCAAATTTATTAACTTGAATATAAAATTTTTCCCAATCAATTCGTCGTTTATGATATACAAACGCGTCAGAAATTAATTTGGTTTCAAAACCTAGTTTCCACAAACGGATAGACAAATCAGGGTCTTCTCCAGGATGAATGTTAGAAAATCCTTTGGAAGCTTCAAACGCTTTTTTGGAAATCCCCATATTAAAACTACGTGGCTGGAATTTTTCAATTTTTTCGGTGCCTCCACGAATTCCTCCAGTAGTTAACACGGAGGTCATGGTAAAATTAATCGCTTTTTGAATAGCGGTAAAACTAGGCAGCATATTGTCGGGACCACCAAAACAATCAACATAATGTTCGGCGAGAGATTTCTCTACTTCGGCTAAATATTGAGGAGGCAAAATACAATCGGAATCTAAAATAATATAGTAATCTCCTTTTGCGTACTGCATTCCAAAGTTTCTGGAATCGCCAGGACCAGAATTGTATTTTAAATAATACGTCAAATTAAGTCTTGAACGGTATTTATCTACAATGTGTTCGCAAGGAATGGTCGAGCCATCTTCTACGATTAGCACTTCAAAAGCTTTCGTATAAGTTTGTTTTGTCAAACTCTCTAAAAGCTCCTCTATTTCATCGGGTCTATTATAAACAGGAATTACAAACGAAAAAATCATTTTAAAAAAATTTTGACAAAGTTACGTTTTTAACAAAAAAAGCCATCATATTTGATGGCTTTTTTATTATTT
>Ga0114982_1000804_pt1 | contig 16452 bp, 12 predicted proteins | sample Shrwel_input2_FT_FD_87183 | JGI IMG/M metagenome (GOLD analysis project Ga0114982, IMG submission 87183) | Subsurface microbial communities from deep shales in Ohio, USA - Utica-3 well 1 S input2 FT | ecosystem: Environmental > Aquatic > Deep subsurface > Shale gas/oil reservoir > Produced... | reverse complement strand
GTGCGCCCCTTGCCCCCGTGTCACCGTGCCAGCATGCCCCCCCTCGCGCGAGCGCATACCCCCGTGTCACCGTGCCCACGTGTCCCCTTGCGCTTATGAATTGAGCCTCCATTCATAAGCGCACATGCCCACCCCCACTCTCTCGAAATCTCTCTTCAAACTGGGGTTGGAATGTCCGCTGAGGCTGAAGCACTCGCTCGCACGTCCGGCTTTGCCGCGGCAGGCTGATGAGGACAGCTACATGCAGCAGCTCGCCCGGGGCGGCTACATGTTCGAGAAGCTGGTAAAGGTCTACCATCCCGGGGACGACATGTATGTGCCGAAGGAAAGTCATGCGGACGCCTCCGCCCGGACCATCGCCAAGATCAAGGCCGGCGACTGCATGCTCCACGAGACCACCTTCGCCTATGGCGACCTCATGGCACGCTGTGACATGGTACGCGTGACGGGTGACACCCTCGACCTCATCGAAATCAAGTCCGCCTCCGCTGAGGTCGAATCCAAGCTTCAGACCGACACAAAGGAGCTGCTGAAGAAGGATTGGCAACCCTACGTCGTCGACCTGGCCTATCAGGTCCACGTCGCCCGCCTAGCATTAGAGTCCGCCGGCATCCAAAAGACCATCCGGGCTTGGTTCTATCTGCCCAACAAGCAGGGCTCCGCCGGCCCGGAGGAGGTCCGCGGACTCTTCACTCTCACGGAAAATGGCCCAGGAAGCCGTCCGACCGTCACTTACCGGGGCAAGGCCCAACCGGGCGACGAAACGTCCCTAATCGCCATCCTGGAGGCCACGGAGGCCATCGCCCAGGCCTATCCCGGCGAGGAATCCATCGCCGAGGCCACCAGCCGCCTGGCCGGCTATGTCACCAGCGGCCATTGGCCAGCCCCCGAGCTCGGCATGAAGTGCAAGTCCTGCGAGTTCAACGTCCCGGGCCAGACCTCGGGGTATGACCTCTGCTGGGGCTCCCAAGCCCGCGCCGAACACCACCTCTTCACGCTATGGCATCTCGGCAACCTGGAATACCGCAAGCCCGGCACCGTCTCTCGCATCATCGCGCAGTCCGCCCCGCGGGCGCCTCAGGTCACCGACCTCCAGGAAGAAGACCTTGCGGGCGACGGCGAGCTCCAGCGCGGCTGGAAGCGCCAGATCATGGCCGTGCGCACCGGACGTGCGTTCATCTCGCCGGAGCTCGTCCGTGATCCGGCGACCCTCCTGCGCTGCAAGCCGGAGAACTACCCGCTTTTCTTCCTCGATTACGAAGGCACCCGTTGCGCCCTGCCCTCCGCTCCGGGATGTCGTCCGTACGGACAGGTCGCCTTCCAATGGAGCTGCCACGTCATTGATAATCCCGGCGCCTCGCCCCGGCACGTCGAGTGGCTCGACACCGAGAACGAGAACCCGAACCTCGGCTTCCTTGAATCCCTACGGAAGCTCCTCGGCGAACAAGGCACCATCTATCATTGGGCGGACTACGAGGTGGTCGTCACCCAGGAACTCGCCAACGAGATCCGAGGCGATGCGTCGAAAGCAGACCTCGTCTCATGGGTCGACCGCAACTGGGGGATGAACGCCAAGATCAAGAAGAACATCGTCAAGAGCGAGCGCTGCCTCGACCTCGTCGTCATCTCGCGTGGGCATTTTTACGACCCGGCCATGAAGGGCAGCCATTCGATCAAGAAAGTCCTCCCCGTTGTCTGGAAGAATCCGGCCATCCAGAAACTCTTCCCCAAGTACGCGCTCGATCAGCACGGCCAGCCCGTGAAGAGCCCGTACGACGCCCTGCCCGCCCTTACCCTGCAGGATTCGAAGGATAACGCCCTGGACCTGTCCAAACTCGACGAACTCGACATCGTGAAGAACGGCCCGGGAGCAATGCTCGCCTACGAGCACGTCCGCTATGGCCTCGCCGCCGGCGACCAGGCCGCCCGCCGCTCCATCCGCCGGCAACTCATGCGCTACTGCGAACTAGATACCGCCGCCATGGTGATGGTTTGGAAGTATTGGCTCGGCTAGCCCAGTCAGCCCCTAGTCCGCGGCGTACATGTAGCAGTTATTATCGAACGGAGGGAAGAATACGGGCCACCAGAAGGGCTTATCGTCCCATGAGTCAGACTTTCGACCTTCCTGTCTGGTCAGCAAAAGAACCGGCGTATGCGCCGCGAGCTTGCGACAGTCTACAGTATCCTCCTCAGGGTTATCGGGCGAGTCCAAGGGCAGCTGACCACGTGCAAACTGGTTCGGGCGCGTTCGTCCGAATCTCACAACGAGTAATACTTTTCCTGAGTTAGCTTCAGAACGGCCCGCACTCTTATCGCTAAGATGAAGCATCAGCTGGCACACTTCATCAACATTCCATACATGCTGGTATTCAGGAGCGATTGAAGCAAATCCACGGATAACGTCCTTCAGGATTTCGATAGCATCCTCAGCATCGACCATAACATTCCCATTAACCCCATCCAAGACTCCATGACCCTCGATGATATCGTCAACCTTCAGGGTGATAGCATTAAGCGCCGAAGCTGATTTGAGGGTGAAACCACGAGGCCAAAGCTTCGACTTGCGGTCAATCACACGAATTCGAGATGCCCGGATCTTATCAAAGCTGCAAAGCTTGATATGCTTGGAAGAACCGCGACGGAGAAACTGAACGACGTCGTCGCTTACCCCATGCGTTTCAATACGCCTTCTCAAAATTGTGTCGTTTTCATGCATCTCCTGTAGCACCGAAAGGATGCTGGTAGTGGTGTAAAACCTGGTCACCGCGACCTCCGGACGCAGACGCGATCCGAACATACGACAATGCTGCAGGACGGTGTCTTGCTGAAAAGCCTTCGGGGACCTGCCATAGAAAAATGAAATCAAATTCGGGACAGTGACGCCACGGTCCATGTATTGGCCTGCGATAAAAACGGTGAGGTCGGCCTCCAGGAGAAGCTCCCCAGTGACAGCATCCAGCAAAGAAGATACGTCTTCATCGGAATTGACGACAATATCACGAAGACCGCCACGGGTAAGACAATGCATTGCGCCCTTACGTACCCTATCCCAAGCAGGCATGTCGCTCGTCTCAAGATTAATCGAATTTGCAAGATCATCATAGGAGCTCTTAAGCAAGCCGCCTAGTTCATCGCCCCCACCCAACGCTGCGCAGTCACGCATGAGGGCCAAAAGACGTTGCACAACATGTGACTGCCAAAGGTGAGAACGCTTGTTCGCCTCGGTGTGCATCAACATGGCATAACTACTGATATCCTCCTCGTCGACACCGTCATCCTGCTGCTGAATTCTCCGAATCACGCCTCCGACCAGGAAGTTAGAAAGCGCCAGCGTCAATGAAGGGAAAGGGTTTAAGCCGGACTTGAGAACGACATCGCCAAGGCTCACAGAATTCTGATTTCTAAGCAACTTCATCTCATCGTCAGAAACAGCCTTATGCATGAGGGATTCGGGCTTATTTACGTCACGTGCTATTTCGCCAAAATAGTGATCACCTCCAAAATAGTCGCGATGCACGGGGACAAGCTCGACAAAAGAAGGCCTGAGAGATTTCGTCTTAGGATCACTGCGCAGTGAAGAACCCTTGTTCTGCATCAAGAGGGAATAAGGAGTGGCGGTGACCTGGAGAAAAGAAGGCTTTGTACGAATCGCCCTCCGCAACTGATCAATCTTGCCGGCGACTTTCTTCAAGTCTGCGGCCTCCTTGCCTTTGACGGACCCGCTGAACGACACAGAAGCATTATCGGCCTCATCGTCGATGATGAGAACCTTCTTCTCCTTGAAGTGGGACCCGTCTCCAGACAGAGCGCTGATGACGTAATCGAGATTCTGATGCTGCTTCTTGCAGACCAAGATAAGCTTCGATTCGGCAAGATCCTTCTTCAGTACGCCTCCTACGGAAATAATATCCTTAACGTGGATGGATTTCTTAAACCTAGAGAACTCACCCTTCAACCGGCTTACCGTCTGTCCGGTCAGAGCTTCAGAGTTCTTCGTTAAAACGACGACAAGGTCGTAGCCGTTATCAAAAGCCAGAGCAATCAGGCCTATGAATGACTTAGTCTTTCCAGATTGAATCTTACCGAGTAGAAGCCCCGGCGCACCGGATTTCTGATTGTCCTCAAGTCCGGCCAAGGTTCGCTGGATACAACCCAAGTCCTCAGGCTTATACTTCGAACCACTGCCATAGGGGTTAGGCAAGGACTTCAGATAGCGATAATATTTTCCGTCGATGTCCATGACGTTCAGAACTTAATCCCTCCGGCCTTAAGGTCATCTATGATCTGCTCAGCGAGACGAGAGAAGCCCGAGAAACCGCCGCCGAACTGCGCCGCCCCTTCTCCACCTCGAATCCAGAATTCCGAATTCAAGGCCCCATCCGCCGCAGAGGCCAAGACAGCCCGATAATCACCAACCTGGGGATTCTTAACCTCCTTATTATATCGAAGATAGGAATATACCGGCAGGAAGACGCGATGAAGCGAGACGAAACCGTTGTTCTTAGTGATAAGGTATTTCTTGTAACTCGAAGAAAACGCTTCCGGCATCAACTCTGCCACGGCAGACCAGAACTTGCCCAACTGTTCGGCGACGCGTTCCTCGTTAAGTCCAGATATAACCTGAGCTCCCACAATCGGCTTAAGGGAGTTGTGGAAGCTAAGAACTGTGTTCCAGTAAACGATTCCCTTGGCCTTTGCGCCGATAGAGTTGGCAGGCTTAAGCTTGCCTCGCCATGGAGAGGGATAAACGCCTTCCGCAAGCAGGTTGCTGATCTTCGTCGCAAGGATGGCATGCTTCTGCTTGTCAGGAACCTTGCCGTCGAGATTGATTATAAGCTGATTCGCCAGGTCCACCTTGACCTTCTTCATGGTCGTATTGATCGAGAGGAATTGCTCGATCTCATCCCTACGCTGCATGCATTCGATAAGCACAAACGGGAGCTCGAAATCCTCAACTTGCGTAAGGCCAAGAACGGTCAGCGCATATTTAAAACCTTCTGTTCGATGCTGGCCATCAACTACGTAAAGGAAATCGTCCGGCCCAAACACGGCGGACACCAATTGTCCGTCGGGCTCGGGCTTCAAGTTGAGCTTTTTTCTAGAACTGATGAGAATAGAAGTAGGAATCATTACGGACTTACCCGAGTTGACCTGCCCCTTGATGTAGTTGGCAAAATTCTTATACCTTAAGGAATCAGGATTACGCTGATAACCTTCCGGGTTCTGCTCCTTGTCGTAATAGTCGATCTTGTATTGCCTGATCAGGTCACCCACCCGAATCCGTCCCGCATAGACGGATGAGTTGTCGCCTTGGTTCACCTTCTGAAGAAGCAATTTCATACAAGACTTATCAAATTTAGGCCGAACTCAGACAAGCCCAAAGCCGACGGATATCCCAAGGGCACCCCTTAACGATGCTCGCGCCAAGCAAGGGTTCAGGGCGCACTATCGGGACTGGAACCAGATGGAGGAAACGTACCGTTTATTCAGCCAGTAACTACGCTTAAAACCGGGGTATCGCCGACGATCGTGTGGCCTGACATGGACCGCATAGGTCTCTGCCTCGCGCGGGAGCTCTTCCAGCCTCCGGGAGCGGATAAGGCGAACCGTGTCCTCCCAGACCTCCTTGGTAAGGTCTAGGTGGTCTTCGGGCATGGACCAGAACACCGCCCGGTCGAAGACCGGAGGATTGCCATCCTTGTAGTCACGCAAGAAGACGAAAAGGAACCTTTTGACCAAATCCTGATACAGGGACGATTCCTCCCACTCGTCTTCAGCTGCGACCTGGTCGTATTCAAAGGCAGGAAATGACACTGATTCAGCGGCCTGTCCGTTCTTCAAGATTCGGACGACCTTGACCGTCAGCCCGCTTTTACGGAAATCGGAAAGGCTGCCAATAGGAGTGAACTGATCGCCTGAAGCCAAAGCATTCACGAACTTGTTCATCCGGAGCGAGTGGACGCTCTTGCCGCCGAATTTACCTTCCAAGCAGAGTTTTGCTTCAATCTCCGTGGTCGAAGAGCCGCGATAGCGCTTCGCTTCTTCGGCGACAACCAGTTCGATATTTTTTTTGGATTTCATGCCATAGATAAAGGGCTCGGAAACGACTCCGGTTGACTGGCTTTTGGGCTTATCATCAGAGAGTTGACGGAAGATTTGGGTTACAAACGCCTGCTTCAGGGCGAAGGCACGTGGCTTCGCAAGTTCGCTGCCATAACCCTGGCGCACACGTACGCTCGAGTCAGAACTCTTGGTACATGCCCCAAGCATTGGGGTCAGTCCCTCCGAAAGTTCGTGCGCCCTACCCTGCTTTACGTAGTCACGGATGACTTCCCAGTCCTGCTTGAATGAGACGATGTCCTCAGGCTCAGGCACCCAGAGTCCAGCCAGGCGGATTCGGGCATCTAGAAGCTCTGCCGATTCTGTATATTTGGCGTAATCATAAAACACCAGGAGGATGCTGGTGAGTTTCCTGAATGCATGGCTTTCTTCTGCCGACTCCTCGACGACACAGGGAATCGACGAGACAGCATTACCCCCATAGTTGATCATGCAGATGACCAAGCGTTCCTTGGCCCGATAGCCATCTTCGCCGTCCGGCAGTAGCCCAGTGCACTTCAGTTCAGCCCAGCCTAGATCCGGCTTAGCGGAAGAATTAGGTCGGTAATAAAAGTGCCCTGCCTCGATGGCGTTGCCCAGGGCCCCCTTGCCGCCGGAAGCAAGGATGGCGTTGACCGCTTCAAGGACCTTAGGCTGGTGGGCGACCGGAACGCACAGATGGATGGCCTGTCGAAGCGAACCGGCCTCTTTCAGTTTACGCGCATGGCTAAGGCAAGACTCCCTGTCATCGGGGTCATACGGCAGCGGGTCGAAAAGAAAGTCGCCAGGCACATAAGCGTCTTATGAAAACCTTGGCCGACCCCGCCAGAGTAATAAGTGCCTTATGACACCAAGGCCTTGAGGATACGCTCGACGACCCCGACCACCAGGGCGTTACCCATGAAGAATGCCCGGCGGCCATCGGAGATCCTCAGTTGCTCGCAGGCCTTGGAATGCGCCTCAGAGAAGCCATTCATCGCCTCCAGCTCTCTGGGGAAAAGACGGCGAAGTTGGCCTTCCTTGCCGCAATCATGGGTTAGCTTCTTGCCGGCCTTGGCGCAGTCATCGCAGATGACGTGCTTGAATCGGGAAACAGAGGCGCCGCCCTCAGACGTGATGATTGTGCGCCCGGGTGCGTCGAGCGAATCAGGGAAGGCCATACCTCCCTCTTTGTACCCATAGGCAAAGCTGGCCCCGGAAACCGTATCGCGATCGAGGGTCAGTTTGACCTCGCCGATTACAACTGAGACAGCGGATTTCTTGACCAAGAGTATCGAGATGGCTTCACGAACCTTTGCTCCCAGACCTTTGCGGAGTAGCGACTGGTCTGCCTTGTCCTTAAGGGCGAGCAGCGAAATAGCACGGTCGGCTACAATTCCTGCTACGTAGGCCTCAAGCTCTTTGCACTTAGTCTCACTATCAAGGACAAGCTTGATGTCAGATCGGCTGATTAAGTTTGGGCGAAGAGGATTGGCCTTATTGCCCATCAAGGAAGCGACCTTGTAGTTGAGCTCTTCGCGAGCAAGGCGCACTTTAGCTTTTCTGCCGTGGAAGGAGATGTCCGTCTCGTAATCCAATTCGAGAAGCTCAGGTAGTTTCTTGGCAGCCCCGACGAGCTCGATTTTACTGACCTTACCCTCCCCCTTAAGTTGAGACCTGAGAAAGCTCAGCAGGGCGGCCTGCTTACGACGAGGCTCATTCTTACGCCCTTTTGCATAGGCCCAAAGATTGGCGCTATCGGCAGGAATAACGAATTTATCCTGCGCATTAGGATAGAAAGACTCACCCTTATTGACGATTAAATTGCGAAGGAATTTTGGCTGCTTATCCCATTTCGCTTTGACCTTCAGCGTATGCACTTCTCCCTCCAGCATATACCCGGCGGATAGAAACGGCGAAACGACCTCTTTGTACCGATCCTTTACATCGACGTCAGTTTGATACCTGTTCAAGTCGTAAGGCTCGTGTATAAGCTCATCGGCTTCGACACAAGGGAGCGATTGGGCTAGGACGCCTTTTGAGAGAATCACCACCGAAGACTCCCTGGCCGAAGTTTTCAAAGCCTTACCCTGCGGCGTCTTCAGCTTATAAGCCAAGATGAAGATACGACGGCGCTTCTGAGGGAAGCCGTAATCGGCGGCGTTAACGACACGCCATTCGACAGCGTAGCCAAGTTCCTGGAATCCCTTGAGGATGACAGCGAAGTCACGGCCCCGGTTGTTGGCCGGCGAATTAATCAGCCGGTCGACGTTTTCTAGCAGCACGTAATCAGGTGCACGTTCTTCTAACAATCGCTCGATGCTCCACCAAAGCACGCCCTTAGGGCCTCGGAGACCCTTCGAGACATTCTTAGGCTTCGCCACGGAGTAGTCCTGACAGGGGAAGCCGCCGACCAGCAAGTCGATGGCTGGCACCACGCTCTTCGGGATAGCGCCTTGGATATCGGACACCTTGTGGATGTCATCGGCATAGTGCCCCTCATGGCCGAACTTCTCGAGGTAGACACGGTTAGCAAACTGATCTTCGCCCTTCTTTGCGGACTCGGATGGCTCCCACTGATTAGACCAGACTACCCGGAAAAGCTCAGAACCTTCATTCTCGTTCAAAGCAACCATAGCTTCGCGGAAACCACCCACCCCAGCGAAGAGTTCAGCGACCTTTAAAGGTGACGACTTGTTAGCCATACGACGATGCTGAGGTAACCAGATTGGGGATCAAGAAGAAAGAACCAACTTGGAGACATTATCACCAAACGTCGGCAGGGAAACCACATCAGATATCCTCAATCACCCCGACAATCCGCACCCCACGGGCATGGGCTTTAAGCCTGAAAGACTTAGGCGGCCCAAGGCCGACGACCAGCAACGGCGCCCTTAGCAGGTCATGCATCACTTTGATAGTTTGAATATACCGGTCGTAGGTGCAGCAGGATCCGTCAAAATTACCGGCCTTCTTGAGGTCGCCCTTCATTACCACCAAAACACCAATGGTGGCATCGATATCCTTAGGGATGGTAGTACGCTCACAAGCTAGGGCTAATTTAGTCAAAACCCAGGCAGCCGCCTCCGAATGATTAAAAGCCACCTCAACCGCAAAGGTGCAGCTTTTATGGCGAGTACACGAGTTGGGTAAACGTTTCACGAAGTCGAGCTTCCAGCCGCTGTGTCCTAAGCCAGCCTTATCCTTGGAAAAAAGGGTGGGCTCCAAGTCCCATCCTAATGCGCCCAGCTTCTCGCGCAGCACCTCGTTGATGGAGTGGGAGAGGCTTTTCTGACCTTCTTTCCTTCTGCCCTCACGGCGGGCGCCCAGAGCTTTGAATGCCGTCTTCAAATCCTGATCGCTGACCGAGGCGATGGCTTCCTGAAAGGCTTTCCAATCTTTCTGGAAATTAGGGCTTTCCGCGATTTCCTGCGCATTGCGGTGGCTGTATAACTCGAAGTCCATGGCAGGCATGGTTCATATGTTTAATATTTCAGTCAAACATCCCGAAGCGCTCCGGATAACAACGAGGACGGGCATAAGCGTTCATATTCTTAATAATTACACTTAACAGCGTAGATTACCTGCTTAGAGGTAGGTGACCCCATGAAACACCCCCCCTCTTCGACCGTCGGACGCAAATACTGGCTGGCCAAGGCCTGGCCCCAAGCAAACCAACTCTGCCCGTCACCGGAGGTCCATCTGGCGAACGAGGACTACAGCTTCTCACCGGCTGATTTTAACCCACATGGAATGAGCCTGGCACAGGCGCGACTCGAAGGTAAAGCCACGACCCTATTCCGGCCCTATGGGGCGATTTTCGGGGCCCAAGTCTGGCGAATGGCGCACGAAGCGAATGTCGGAGACGTGATCTTCTTGGAGTCGGATAACCGCCACTTGCACGCATGGGGAGTAATCGCGTCCAAATATGAGCGACGCAGCGGCAAGTATACGCGCGCAAGCCTCTTGAAAGATGGCCTGCACAAAGTCGGTGTCACCTGGCATATCATCCACAAAGGCAAGGATGCATTCCGAATCGGCAAGGGCGATAACCTGCTCTTCCGGGAAGTGACCAAGCGCGACCGACTACTCCCCATCCTGCTTAAGTTCATCGATGGCCCCCTGCCCTCTGGCAGCCGGCAAGGGGGCGATGACGCCCCACAGGACCTAGAATACACCGAAGGCGGCAAAGTCCTCCGGACGCACCTCAGAACTGAGCGCGACGTAAAAGCAGCCAGACTGGCCAAGGAACTTGCCCGCAAGCGGACCAAGAACGGCAAGCTCACCTGCGAGGCCTGCGCATGCGTGCCGGAAGACGACTACCGCGGCCTAGATCTGATTGAAGCCCACCACCGCATCCCCCTCTCACAAGGCATCCGATCGACCAGTCCCCAGGACTTCGCCATGCTATGCCCCTGCTGCCACCGCGCCGTGCATAAACTCATCAACAGCGGAAAAGAACCGGAGGCTGCCTTACAGCTGGTAAAAGTTTACTCATAGTTCTGGCTACCAGCGTTTGAAGCACAGCTCATCCCGTTTTTATATTGAATCAGCATCTTAACAACCTGCACAAACTTTAAAAGTCATCTCAACATGTACGAACCTGACAAGAAAATCCTCGAACTCGTCGAAAAAGCGAAAGTCGCCAACGCTGCACCACCCAAAGTCAAAGTACGCACACTGCTTGGTCACTTTAATGTAAAGTCTCGAAAGCCTCACGTCGTCAGTTCAATCAGGCACTTCCTCAAAGAAAACGGGTTAAGGACAGAGCCTGACTTTGAAACCACCCCTAACATGGACATCCGTGTTAGTATCTGCGCGATACCTGCTCCGACACCTAGCCCTAAAGTCTCCACAGAGAATAAAGAGCCCATCAGATTTCCGGTAGGAATGCTTAGAGCAGCCAACCGAAAAAAAGAAGACCTCGTGTTGATAGATTCGCGAAGCAAATCGGGTGGAAAGGATGACGGTGAAAAGCGGCTCGAAGAGTGCCTCAACCTCATGCTTTCAAAACAAGCCGGTCACTTGATAATCGGCTCAGAGCATGCGCCAAGAGGCATCATCACGTGGGAAAGCTTCATGAAAAAGCGACTCCCTTCGCCGGAAGCGTCCCTTTCACCTGAGGATGTCATGATCAAGAACCCCAGGGTCATGGATTATTACGACTCCATACTGGACGCAGTAGATTATGTCGCACAACAGGGCTTTGTGGTAATCAAAAAAGGGAATTCAATAACCGGTGTCGTTACATCAAAAGACATAGCCAGCGAGTTTACGCCAAGATCAAAGCCTTTCTATTGGATCTGCTTCATAGAGCACGGGCTACGTAAAATCTTGGAAAGTGCCACGCCCGAGCTAACACACGCAGAGTTCCTGGCAGCCATCCAAAACGATAAAGATACTCGAAAAAACAAGGAACGACTTGGAGCAGACGACCTCACTCTCGGCGAAACTATCAAAATGCTCTCAGAGCATAGGACCAAGTTTCCTTACACCTCTTCTGGAACCCTCGCCTCACTCATAAGCCAACTCGAGGACGTCAATAAACTAAGAAATGACATTTTTCATTTCCGGATAGACCCCGTCGACCAAGACGAGCTGAGCACCCTCGAGAAGTGCATGAACTACGTAAACGATATCACATTTAAGATACCCTAAAATTACGTCAACTCATGCACGAGCAGAGCGCGACACCTCAATAATCGTTAAAGGTACAACGTGAAGTCCTACGAGGAGATGCTCACCCCTGCGGCGTTGAAGCTCATGCAGGAGAAGCTACGGACGATGGGCATCGAGGAATTCACCAAAGACCCTCGGATCAACAGAATGTTCAGCCGACACAGGAAAGAGACTGGCGGAACATTGCTGGATCTCATGGAGAGAAAGATGAGGACGAGTCTGCCTAATTGGAACCCCACATCGGAAAGACGCTTCCAGGATGCACTTGAAATGCTCCTGCGCAGGATCGACGCGCACCTGACCATGCCGGAGAAGAACGAAGCCCACAGCCAACTGCCTTCGTTGACGCCGGAGCTTGCCGACAGCCTTAGACGCATCGGGATGGACCAAGTAACTCCAATCGTGAGGCTGAACAACTGCTACAAATCATCGGGTGCACTCAGTCTTTACGAGTTCGCTTACCGGACAGATAGAGTGAGGGTCAGGGGCTGGGGCATGAAATCTGAACGTCAGTTCATCGAAGCACTCAAAGAATATGCATCAATAGGGGCACCATCCTCAATCACGACGGAAGAGCCACCTGCCAAGCTAGGACTAGAGCAAGATATGTCCGCATTGATTAAACTCAGCGATGAGTCACTTAACTTTTTTTACCTACGTTTTTTCGATGAAATACAGAAAGCTGTCCGCGACCAGGGACGCGATACTCTGATCGTCTCTCAGATTACCGCTGAGCTAGGCCTAGCGTGGCCGTTCAAGCATCGCCATAAACAGCTGAAAGACTTTCTGTTCAAAGATAACTCATCCCTATTCCACACGCCGAGGATCGGCAAAAAGAAATACCGCCAGATTATCCTTAGCCTTATCTGGGCGGCGAAGGGCGCCACGCGTAACATGGATAAATTCAGTGAGATGTCCCCGGACGAACTCATGGATGCCAGCCCCCTTTCAGCTAATGAAAAGCAGGCCCTGACGCTTAGATTCCTCGGAGAGGAGCCAAGGACCCTGGAAGAGGCCGGCCGGATCATGAACGTTACTCGCGAACGTGTCCGGCAGCACCAGAAGACTGCCGAAACCAAACTACGAACCTTGGGCATCAATCAGTTCGCGCGGGATTGGTTGCGCCGGAACTCATCCAAGATCTGGGCGATGCTAAGCGACGACGATGGCGCCACCGTAGACCCAGGCAGTCTCAAGGGCGGGGTGCGCAGGTGCGTCCCTGGCGAAGTCCTGCTAGCGACAGTCTTAGCTGGGTGGAGCTTGGACGACGTCCTAAGCCTGGAAGGTGATCCGGTCGACGACTGGTGGGTGAAGAGGGCTAAGGCTTGAAGCCTGCCTTCACGGCAGATTCCCAGAGGGATACGGCCCATTTCAACTGAGGCGCCGTGAAGTCCAATTTCTTCCGAATGATGACGGAGACTCCCTTCATGAACCTACGGGACTTTGGGTCATATTCATCACGGTCAAGCGACCACTTAACCATCTCGAGCCACGCATCGGCATTACACATCTCCTCAGGCAGCTCCCTCGCGCCCGACTTGGGCTTACCCGAACTTCCTGCGGCGGTTTTTTTTGCAGCTGCTCCAGAAGCCTTCAGGCCATCCGCTTCGCCAAGTTCAATTGAGATGCTCTTTCCTGCGAAGGTCTCCCAACAACGATCCTTCTTGGCCCATTCTGTGACATTCTGAGCACCGGTGGTGGCAATGATGTGCTCGTAAGCGCGCTTAGCCAGAACCGTGAGAACCTTCTTCATGTTATCAGTGACTCCTTGGTTCTTCCAGATCTGCTGGAAATCCAAACGTGTGCCGTACTTGGAGTAGAGATAGGCCAAGCCGTAAGCCACCACGTTAGCCTTATAACCGCCTTGTTTGAGCCCCTTGACCACATTCTCCATGCTCCGGACTAGGATGAGCCTGCCTACGATCTCCTTGAACATATCCTCGTCCACCTTGGGATTCTTTTCGGAGATCTCCTCCATGAAGTGGACGAAGTTCTTCTCGCCACCCTTGCTGACGACATGAGGTTCGCACCAGAAAGTGACTTCGGACTTACCTAGATCCACCTTGGTGAACATCTGCTCAGGCGGATTCTGACGAAGCCAAGCAACTCCAGGGTGGTTGCCACGGTCGATCATGTAAGCACCGCGCGCTCTTTCGTAATACCAACGCGTCGGAGCTGAACCATCGCCCTTCACAGGAGTATAGACGGAGCGAGAAAGCTTCTCCAGTTCGACGTGGTAGGGCTGATTGGCGCTGAGGTCAGTCACCTTGACCGCATTCTGGCTATTGGAGTACCTGGAGATAGCCGACACGAGTTCGGCCATGGTCTGGGACGAGAGCGGCACTGTCAGCTTGAACTGCACTTGCAGGCCCGACACATCCCTGCCCTCCTTCTTGAAAGCGTGAAAGATCGACCCTGTGGTCTGGGCTCCGTTAACGATCTGGAGTTCAGTGATCCGCTCAATCTGGCATTGTCCGGATTTATTCAGGCCGCTGATCTCGACGGCCTTTGCGGTAAGCGACAGCCCGTTATTATACGCAAGAAAACGACCAGGTGAATCCTTGATAGTGCCCTGTATGCCCGCATTGACCTTGCCGCGAGCCTGGAGGTACATGCGGACATTCTGTTCTATCAGGCGGGACGAATGCTTGGCGTACATGTCAGCCAGGACAGATCCGCTGATGAAACCTACGTAACAAATGTACCCCCCCTTCGGCTCGAGCATTTTCATGGCAGGCAGCGCGCCCCCGTGCTCCTGCTTGAAGTCAATGACGATTTCTTCCCGCTCGGAACCCGAGATCATCTGCTTGTGCAGACGTTCGATGTCCCAGAATTGAGGAGAAAACGTAAGGCCTTCGATCTCTTCGGGATATAAGCTTATGCGGTCGCACTCGCCGTCGGTGAACACAAAGACGCTGACAACGGTGATGGAGTTGCGGGCGTCATGAATAGCCTTGGCAGCGGCATGAGGAGCCAAGGCTTCATCTAGTTCGTCGTAGAAGGGCGTAACCGTCTTGGCGACGGCGCGCTTGTAGAAACGATATGCCTTATCGATCGCTGACTTTACGTCGGTACTGCTCACCTTGGCTCCGACGACATCGGCTTTCACGACGCTGAAGAGGTGCAACTCCGAGTGGTCATCCGAGAGATAATAGCCATTGATGGAAATCTCGCCTTGGCCAGGAACGGACTCGGCGAAATAAGAACAAGGCTCGAAGTCCAACAGGCCGATCTCGGCGTCCTTGAGGTACTCGAAGAACAACTGCGCGACGGCAGCGCAGTGGAAAGCCTCAGGGGCGTCCCCGGCGACGTTCATCTTGTCGACTTCAATCTGAACCTGGGACTCAAAACTGGCGATGAACTGTTCCTTTTTCATTTGCGGACGCTGAGAGAGTCCAGGACGGCGACTTCTGAAGCCAAGAATGGCTCGCAGGAGCCGGCGTCGACCTCATAAGAGACCTTACCCAACCCGGCGGGCAGCTGACTCTCAATGATTCGTGGGAAACCCTCTTTAACCTCATAGACGAAACGCTCACGGATGGCGTATTCCTCGCCCAAATAGTGCGACTCGTGGTGATCGTGATAGCCGACACGGGTAAGCAGGTTGTTGAAATCGAGAAGCACCAAAGGATGGGACTGCAGCTGGGTTCGTAGCTGAAAAACAGCCCTGGGAAGGGTCACGCCCTGAGCGGGCTTCTCGTCGACCGAGAAACGGATCAAAAATAGGCGGTTCAGGTTGCGCGTCTCCAGTTGCCGCTCGCTGGAAATCTTGATGCGTTGAGGCAAAGAAGAACGGGTAGCCTTGACTTCGATGGCACAGCCTTCGGCTTGGAAGTCCTGGGGGGCGGCCTTGGGACCGGTCCATGCCTTGATGGCGGCCTCTGGACCGAGCGTACGGACCAGCCAATTCTTGAGGACCTCAAGCTCGGCGAAGAGGCCGACACGGGCTTCAGGCCCTAGAGGACCGCCGTTACTGGCGAAGAGATTCTGGAGCTTAAGGATCGAGGTAATGATCGCCTCGGCAGCTTGGCGCTCCCCTACTCCCTTGGGTGCCTCATGTGCGACAAGGAGCAGCACCGCTTCGGCAATCTTCGCCAAATCGGTGCCATATGCATCTACTACCGAGATGGCGATATAGTCGACACCGTTGAAATGAACCGACTTGGCCTCGAAACCTCGAAGCGTGGGAAGCTTACCACCCTTAGGTTGGTTAGCCGGCGAGCAGCAGACCAGCAAGTGCGCCTTAAGGTCGTCTGACGACACCGCGCAGACGGTAAGACATTCAGGGTCTTGAGAAGAGTTACGGATGATGAACCCGGAGCTGATGCCTTGGGTTCGGATTTCATCCCGGAGGGTTTCGTACATGTTCATCGGTTAGTCCCGGAGCTCAGAGGTAGTAAGTTCACCCTCTTCATAATAGCCTTCGTCGATATCCGCGATGCCGAGCATTTCGCGTTCGAAGATCGCGTTGGTAACGTATTCGACAGCTGCGACGTTGTCTGAAGCGGCAAAACTGATCGCAACTCCTACCACCGGGGCGGGGACATCGTAATCTTTTTCACCGTCAGTTGGTGGGATAGTACCGCTTTTTTGGTCCAGTTGAATGCAATTCTCAGGGGGTGTTTACAACCCAACCCCAAAACACCAGAACACCACCAAGATGGCTCACAAACACCACCCGAAGGAGGCCCGGAT
>Ga0114982_1000803_pt1 | contig 16457 bp, 18 predicted proteins | sample Shrwel_input2_FT_FD_87183 | JGI IMG/M metagenome (GOLD analysis project Ga0114982, IMG submission 87183) | Subsurface microbial communities from deep shales in Ohio, USA - Utica-3 well 1 S input2 FT | ecosystem: Environmental > Aquatic > Deep subsurface > Shale gas/oil reservoir > Produced... | reverse complement strand
TTCATGCACGTGTAGCAGTCCTCAACAGATTTACGGAATTAGGTCGACCACTTACCCAAGTTACGCCTTAAATTTGGCTCAATTAGGGGCGCTTTGCCTTTCAAATCTTTGTGCAACAAAGCCACCCCAGACTAAAAGTTGCAGATAAGTATGGGCGATGTCGAATCCCCAAAGCGAATCGATTTAAAAATTGCTGCATTTCATACCTTGTTTGGTCATTTTATTTTCCAAGAGAGTGTTGTTTTGAACGCAACTCTATTTTTATACATCTAATTTCTAAGTTATATTTTACCTTAATTAAACAAAACAATATGTCTCATGTTATTTACTTCGGACAAAAATGTCCGTTAAATATCATTTAAGTTCCTTAATCCTTTGCTCCTATGATCAAACGTCAGCAATTGGCAGCACATAATCGTGATGAATTACTCAATGCAGCGGAAGAAATCTTTCGTAAGCAAGGCGTTCATGTACCTTTACAAGCCATTATTGATCATGCAGGTGTGGGACGAGCAACCTTTTACCGTAACTTCGCAGATCGGAAGGCTTTAATTGCTGCATTACTCGAAAGAGCGATCAGCCGTTTAGAGCAAAGGGCGGAGGCTTTACTTGAATTTAATGACGGTTTTATTCGCTTAATTGAAGGACATATCGAACAACTCCCCCATCTGGTCGTACTGATTGATTACTGGCGCATCATTGATCGTGAAGACCCAATCATGCTAAACATTTATGAGCGACGAGATAAAGCATTACAACCTTTAATTGATAAAGCCATAGAGCATCAATTGTGTCGTGCCGATCTGACACCACAAGATTTTGGCATGATTACCGCGATCTTAGGCTCTTCATTTCAAGGGCATCATGCTTCTGATCAAGTTCGACTGGCAAAACGTGCAATAGAATTATTATTAAACGGCATTAAAATTTAGTTCGAGGAATAATATGGATAACAGCCCTCGCTATCTTGAAACCCCACCAGATTGGTCAGCCGATGAACGTCCTACGCTTCCCGGATCACCTGCGGCAATTGCCCATGCTAAGCCAAAACGTTTTGCTTATTTTATTATTGGGCTATTTATATGTATTGCTGCAAGTTTAAGCAATGGTTTTATCATCGCTAATTTACCGATTTTCCAAGGTGAATATGGTCTTACACCATCACAAGCAGCTTGGTTACCCGCCGCCTATGTGATGGCAAATGTCAGTTCAAATTTAATTCTGTTTAAAGCTCGGCAGCAATATGGCTTACGTCTATTTTCAGAAATTGGCCTATTAGTTTTCATTGCTGTATTAATCTTACACATCTTTGTCAAAACCTATGAAATGGCTTTATTTGTCCGTTTTATTGCAGGTTTAGCCGCTGCTCCACTTAGTTCATTGGTATGTATTACACCATGCAAGCTTTTGGTAAAGCAGATATGGCAAAAGGGATTTATTTGGCTTTCGGCTTTCAGCAACTCGGTTTGCCTTTAGCATGGATTATCTCGCCATTTCTACTAAGCGCGAATCAATGGGATGTGATTTATACATTTGAACTAGGTTTGGCAATTTGCTGCTTTGCAATGGTGGTGGCATTAAAGCTGCCTCGAAGTATGCGTCTCGCTGTTTTTGAGAAACAAGACTTTTTTACTTTTGCGCTACTCGCTCCGGGTTTCGCGTGCCTATGTATCGTTTTAACACAAGGCCCTATTCATTGGTGGTTTGATAGCCCTTGGCTGGCTTATACCTTAATTGTCGGCTTTTGTTTAATTGTCTTTGGTTTAACCTATGAACATTACCGAACCAATCCCCTGATTATGACTCGTTGGCTCGCCGCAGGTGATTTACTCAGCTTTGTAGTGAGCGCTTTTGCTCTGAGACTATTAATGTCAGAACAAAGTTATGCTGCTGTCAATTTTTTAAAAACAGTCGGTATGGGTCCTGATCAATTTGTTCCATTGTATGTGGTTATTTTCTGTGGAACGATTTCAGGTTGTGTATTCAGTGCTTTAACCTTTCATCGTGAACGATTGATTTTAAATTTATTTCTTGCAGAAATTTTAATTCTGATCGCCTGTGCTTTGGATTATCACCTAAGCAGTGATGTACGACCTGCCAATTTTTATCGTAGTCAATTCTTGGTGAGTTTTGCAGGTGGTGTATTTATTGGTCCACTGCTATTGATGGGTTTTATGCGTACCTTACAACGTGGTCCTCAATATGTTGTGACCTTTATTGTATTGTTCTCAGCCACACAAAACTTTGGTGGTTTGGTCGGTTCATCATTTTTTAATACCTACCAACAACGTCAAACATATGATTATAAAGTTGAGATTAATAGTCATCTCAATCCTACAGATCCACTGGTTGCACAGCGTTTGCAAGCCTATCAACGAAGTGCAATCCTCAGTAGCAATGATCCTGTTTTACAAAACAATCAAGCCTTACAGAATTTGAATAAAGTGGTGACGCGTGAAGCCCAAGTGCGTGCCTATAACGATGTGATTGTACTCAATGGCATCTTTGCCGTTGTTTTACTGTTATGGGGCCTATTTAAATATGCGCGTAATCAGTATAAAACGCGAAAAAACCTGCAAACAGCAAGTTAACTTTCATCGTATTTGATTGAGAAAGAAATTATGTCTGAACAAGAAAATTCTGAAAAGACTGAGCAAAATATCAATGCTCAGACTAAAAAAGCAGCCGAACCTGTGCCGCAAATGCCACCACCGCCCCCACCTACAACCAGCAAATTGATTAAAACCAAACGCTCAACCTTATGGTGGATGCTTTTAGTTCTAATCGTGGGCGTTACGATTATTTTATGGGCGTGGCGGATTGGTCCGTTTCATACGGCGATTGAACAAACCGACAATAGCTACGTGAAAGGCAAAACTACTATTCTTTCTTCACAGATTAACGGCTATATCAAAGATGTTTTAGTCAAAGACTTTGATCAAGTCAAACAAGGTCAAGTCTTGATGCATATTGATGCGACCACCTATGACCAAAAAGTCACACAAGCTGTTTCAGGTGTAGATCAAGCTGAAAATAGTCTAGCCAATCAAACTCAAGCCATCGCTCAGCGGCAAGCAGATGTTGTCGCTGCACAAGCCAAAATTGATCAAGTCAAAGCACAATATGATTTATCCGTCGCACAACTCAAACGCTATCAGCAACTTGGAGATAGTGGTGCAGCCTCAAAATCTGAACAAGACAAAGCTGCTGCGGATGCACAAAATAATCTAGCTTTGCTCAAACAAGCGCAGGCGAATATCCTCGTGGCGCTAGAAGCATTAAAAACGGCACAAGTCGCGCAAGCTGGACTAAAAGCACAAGTGAATAGTGCACAAGCGCAACTAGATCAGGCCAATACCACAAAGGATTACAGCACGATTGTTGCACCACTAGATGGACAACTGGGTGAGGTCAATCCACGAGTAGGTCAATACGTGGCGGCGGGAACACAGTTATTGTATTTAATCCCGAAACAAACATGGGTGATTGCAAACTTTAAAGAAACGCAAATTGCCAATATGAAAATTGGGCAGAAAGCGTATTTTACTGTAGATGCTATGAATCATCAGAAATTCACTGGTCATGTTGAGCAAATTTCCCCTGCGGCTGGTTCAGAATTTAGTGTACTAAAACCTGATAATGCAACAGGTAACTTTACCAAAGTGGTGCAACGGATTGCAGTGCGTATTGCGATAGATCCAAACCAAAAAGGCGTCGAAAACTTACGTCCAGGTATGTCCGTGATTAGCTCTGTAGATACCGACTCTTAAGGCAGCACTGACATTCTCAGTCAAATACATTTACAATGTGATCAAATCCAATTTTAGTTTATCCCAATGTTTGATCACATTGCTTTTCCAACGCCTTATCAAACATTAGACACTCCATTTCCAGTGCAATTAACGGTGAAACGTCTTGATCTCATTCATCCTCAGATTTCAGGGAATAAATTTTTTAAACTGAAATACAATCTCCTTGCTGCAAAGCAACAAAATCTAAATCAAGTGCTGACATTTGGCGGGGCTTACTCTAATCACATCGCTGCAACAGCTTATGCAGCACATTATTTTGGTTTCCAAAGTATTGGCATCATTCGTGGTGAAGAATTAGAAAAGCAACCATTAAATTCAACCCTGCAGACTGCACAAGATTTTGATATGCAACTGCATTTTGTCAGTCGAGCTGAATACCGACTTCGCCATGAAGTTGAGTATTTACAACAATTAAAACAGCGTTATCCAAATACTTTTATTATTCCAGAAGGCGGGACTAATCAACTTGCGATACAAGGCACGAAAGAAATTCTGTCTGATGATGATCGAGAAAATTATGATGTGATTTGTTGTGCTGTAGGTACAGGTGGCACGATTGCAGGGATCATCGAAAGTAGTTCTGATCAGCAACATATTTTAGGTTTTTCGGCACTTAAAGGTGATTTTCTCAAACAGGATATTCAAAAGTGGATCAATAAAACCAACTGGTCTATAACAGATGCTTATTGTTGTGGTGGTTATGCCAAAACCAACTCCGAATTGCTGCAATTTATGCAGCATTTCGAACAACATTATGCTGTTCCACTAGAGCAAATCTATACAGCTAAGATGATGATGGGACTATTTGATTTAATTCAACAAGGGCACTTCCCTGTGAACGCGAGAGTCTTAGCGATTCATACAGGTGGGCTACAAGGACGCATAAAATAAAAGTCACCCTGAAGTGGCTTTTGATCTATTGATTCTAAGGGCTTAAAACCATCCATCACCGATTGGTTTATTGTCCATAAACACCACAAGACCTTTTACGATGCGATAAATAAACCAAATCGACACTGCAAACAAGATTGGAATACCGATGAGGACAAATGACAAGATGAAACCAATCACAGCACCGATTAGCGTGAACCAAAAGGTTTTGATTTGCCATTCAAAATGACTCGCCAACCACGTACCTTGTACTTCATTACGTTTCATGTAATTCATGATGACAGCCGCAATACTAGTCAAACCTACAAAAATACTGGCTGCATATAAACCATAGGCAATTAACGTATATTGTCTCAGTTTGTCTTGGTTGTTGGGCTGAATTTCTTTTGAGAATGTATTATCGTTCATTATTTTCCCCTCTATAGAACTCAACTTTATAGCATGCCTTGATTTTAAAGGCATATTTTTAATCAAACAATCGACGTACTCAAAAGGCTTTAAATCTTCTATAATTGCCCGCTTTTCGTATTCTATCGAGTAATGCTCATGGTTCATCAAGTTGATGTGGTTGTTTTAGGTGCAGGTGCATCGGGCTTGATGTTGGCTGCTGAGGCAGGCAAACGTGGACGTTCAGTCGTCGTACTTGAAAAAGCCAATAAAGTCGGTAAAAAAATTCTGATGTCAGGTGGTGGTAAATGCAACTTCACCAATTTGGAGGTTGAGCCTTCCAACTATCTTTCAGAAAATCCGCATTTTGTGATTTCCGCCTTAACTCGTTATACCAATTGGGACTTTATTGGTTTGGTCTGTGAATACGGCATTGAATACGAAGAACGTAAACACGGTCAGCTGTTCACCGTGAAAGGCTCTAAAGAAATTCTGGAATTATTACTTTCGGAATGTAGTAAATCAAAACACGTAGAAATTCAAACGCACTGCGAAGTTGAACATGTAAAAAATAAAGCAGATTCAGGTTTTATTATTGAAACCAACCAAGGCACGTATCACTGTGAATCATTAGTGGTTGCCACAGGTGGTTTATCGATTCCAACATTAGGTGGTTCAGGTTTTGGCTATGAACTGGCAAAGCAGTTCGGACATCATGTATTTCCAACCCGCGCGGGTCTTGTTCCCTTTACTTTTTCAGATCAATTTAAAGAAGTCACCACTCGTTTAAGTGGTAATGCATTAGATGCAACTTTACTCAACGATCGACATCAATTTACTGAAGCACTTTTATTTACCCACCGTGGTTTAAGTGGTCCAAGTTCCTTACAACTATCTAATTACTGGCATGTCGGTGAAAGTTTTAAAATCGACTTCTTCCCAAGCCAAGATTTTGCGCAATTTTTTAAAGAGAAGAAAAAATCACAACCTAAAGTTCTACTTAGAACTTTACTTAGTGAATTTACTGCCAAAAGTATTGTTATTGAATTACAGCAATTGATTTGGGCAGATCACAGTGAAACTGCTATTGGCAATATCAGTGATGCTCAACTTGAGCACATTGCAGCACAATTACATGCTTATACTGTCAAACCATCAGGAACAGAAGGTTATCGAACTGCTGAAGTCACCCTCGGTGGTGTAAATACCAGTGAAGTCTCCTCCAAAACAATGGAAAGTAAAAAGCAAAAAGGCTTGTACTTTATTGGAGAAGTACTCGATGTCACAGGGCATCTTGGCGGATATAACTTTCAATGGGCATGGGCATCAGCTCAAGCCGCAGCTCAATTTGTCTGAGATGCTTTAAACTCAATCAAATTCAATATCCGTTGAAATCTATGCAACAAGTTTTATTTTTGTTTGATTTCTGAAGAGTTCGCCGCCTCTGTATCGGATATTTTTTGAGTACTGTTAAGAGGCTCCTCTTTGGAAGAGTTCGATTTAGCAACGACAAATTTATAAGCACTCGCTAAGAATCCAACAGTTATGCCGGCAATAATAATAGGTGCGAATACTCGATTTGGCCTCTTCATTTCATTCTCCTATCGACTTTTTATTTAGAGACTATTGATAATTTAGATATAAATGAATTGCTTTTGAGGTCATTTTTTCAGTAAAAGCATTGAGCTTGGCTTAAAAATGCGCACTACAGTCCTACAATTAATGACGATAGTATTGATACAAAAAAAACGACCACTCTGCTTAGAGTGGTCGAATTGCTCAAAAAAATCAAAGATTATTTTGACTATTCATCCGAATACGGTGGAGATGGTGGCGTCGGATTAACTGTATTGGTTGGGGTTGGTGAAGTTGGATTGACAGAAGTCGAGGTGGTCGTTTCAGTTTTATGTAATGGATTTGGTTGTTTAGCTTCAGTTTTTGCTTTATCTAACAAATCTGTAAGTAAACGTTCAGCAGGCTGACGTCCGCCTAGACCAAATGCCAATGCAAATGCGACAGCTACAGAACCTAAAGTTAAGCCAAATGCAAGATTCACAATCGAGTCCGCAATACCCATTGCTTTGAGACCCATCGCAATCACTAAACCCATAATTAAAATACGAACGAGATTACCTAACCAACGTGAGCTATTGTATTCACCACGCTGAACTACATTGGCAACCACATTAGCCAGCCAGAAGCCAATCACTAAGATTACAGCACCTAACAGAATGTCTGCACCGAATTGAATAAACATCGCAATCAATACGCTGACTTGTTCCAAACCAAGTCGATTTGCTGCTTCGGAAACCGCAAATAGCATTGTAAAGAATACGATCAAGTAACCGATAATATCAGAAACGCGCGTTTGACCAAGGAAGCGTTGCAGATCAAGCTTCATTGGTACTTCATCTACACCTGCGCCTGAAATTAACTCAGCAACCAAGCGTCCAACAAATCGTGAGACAATATAAGCAACAATCAGGATTAAACCAGCAGCGATAATTTGTGGAATAGCGTGCATGATTTCATTAAGCATTGCCGTAGCTGGTTGTGAAATTGCATCAATACCAAGTGCTTCGAATGCCACGATCAAAGTGGTAATGATGATAATCGCAAACACAAACGAACCTAAGAATTTAGAAACATTTGAATTTTTGAATAAACCCACTTTTTCTGCTTGAGCTTGTAAACCCAAACTATTACTTAAACCTTCAACAATACCGCGAACAATTTTTGCAAGAATATAGCCCACAAAAATGATCACACCCGTGATGAATAGATTTGGTAAATAAGCAATCGCTTCATTCACCATATTCTGTACGGGAATTAATAAACCAGTTAAGCCTAAAATTGATAAAACGATTGGCAAGAAAAGTAATAGAACTAACCAATAAATAATCTCGGCGATGTTAGAGCTAACAGAACTAACGCCAACTTCATTGCTCAGCTTTTCATCTAACTCAGTTCTTGCTAAAACATTAGTCAAGCCCGCTCGAACTAAACGCGCAATAATCCAACCGATGAATCCAACAGCAACTGCGGCTAATAAGTTTGGAATATAAGCCAGTACACGACCGACCATATTACTAAACGGATCACTCACTCCACTGATATTTAAAACGTTTAATGCGCCAACTACAGCAAGAATCATTACAAACCAAAAAACCAGCTTCGAGACTAGATTTTCAATATTGGGCGTTCGACCTGTTGCAGAAGATAATCTATGGTTGGTATCAAGTTTTTGCAGTAATTTTTTTACTCCAGCAGCCACAATTAAAGCAATAATCCAACCTAATAAAAGGATGACAATTGCAGCAAGAATTGGCTGAAACTGATCCCAATAATACATCGCGTCAAACCCTCCTCTTTGGGAGGGATCACTAAAAAACTCATTCATCATTGTTATCCTTATATTGTGTTTTTAACTCTTGATAAAACCACTTATGATTTATCTATAAATAAAAATTAATTTATAGGTGCTCCAACCTTAATTTCTGTATTTTTTTCAATCAACAAATGGCATCACTAATACAACAAAAATTACTCATAATTTTGCAAAAAAGCCCACCAGTTCACACCAATGGGCTTTTAAAAACGAATATTGGTCTTAAAAGGTGTCTATGCATCCAAAAGTACCGACTGCAAATTAAGCATAATTGCTTGAGCAGCAGGATTAGCTGAATGATCAGCCACCATGTATACAAGTAACGCAACGAGAAATATCCCAACGATAATTAACATATAAACTGGAAGTTTCCTTTTGCGTGCAACTTCTTCCTTACTTGCCACGTGAGGTTGTGGCTTACTGAAATCATGCATCGTAGCTTGCCCTCATCCTTTTATTTTCTTAGGCTTTTATCTTAACAATACACTGTGTTGCTTTGTGTGAAGAAGCTTCGGACTATCGTTGTTTTGGTTGCAGAACTCTACTATTTATCTTTAGATTTTTTGTTTATTATATAGGCGATTTTAGAATGTGGTAAAAATAAGCTATAATATGCGCCCTCGTTTCTAAATTGTCCCGCTTTATGTCCTACAGCCAAAAAAGTGTTTCTCTTGAATTAGACACTGATGTTACACATCAATGTTTTTTACATCACACACGTGACGAACATTTAATTGGAATTATTGAGTTCAATAAGCCGAGCTACATCTTAAAATGGGGAGACTTAGAGTATTTCCGTCGTCGCACTGAAGAGTTTTCAGTCATGCCATTGCCAGATTGTATTAATGCGATGATTGTAGATATTCGTAATGTTCAGCCTTTCTTAGACAACGAAGTACCAATTCTTCCTTGGCGTTTACTTGAAGAAGATTGCCCTGTCAGATTGGTTGTCCCCCAAGATCGATTAGAACATTATATTGGTATATTTGAACCGACTTGGTTAAGCACCGATGTGGATACAGCGATTCAAGAAATTCGCGAATTTGTGGATATGTTTGTTCACTAAAACATATCCTCCCCGACATACCAATACTACATTTTCAATTTTACTGTTTTAGTAACATCTACGAAACGACAATCACTGCTCATTACCAATAATTTTCTACCGCAATATTACCTTCGCCTCGACGATTCATCACCAACCCACGCCGCTTTAACGCTTCTTTGGTATCTTCAACCATTTGAGGATTACCACAAAGCATGATGTGGCTACTCGCTGGATTAAATGCTAAATCTGCAACTTTTTCTAGCTCACCATTCTCAATTAAAATTGGCAATCGATCATGCAACTTTGCATTTGGATCACGAGTAATAATAGGGATAAACTTAAATCCAGAATGCTCGGCACCAAAAATATCCGCAATTTCTTGGATTCGATCTACATAAGCAAGTTCTGATGCAGTCCGCACGCTGTAAACTAGATGAATATGTTGATATTTAGTCCATGTTTCAAAATCTTGTAGCATAGATAAGAAAGGTGCTAAACCTGTTCCAGTTGCTAACAACCATAAATCCTGCGGTAAAGGCTGCTGATAACGGGCTAAGGTTAAATAACCATAAGAGATTTTCTCTAGATAGAGTTCATCACCCACTTTTAAATGCTGTAAATTTGAGGTAAATGCGCCATCTGGAACTACAATTGAAAAAAACTCCAGTGTTTCATCAAATGGTGAGGAAACAACCGAATAGGCACGTATCACTAGTTCACCATCAACCATTAAACCAATACGAGCAAATTGCCCAGCAGTGAATTTAAAGTGAGCTGGACGAGTCATGGTGAAACTAAAGAGATTATGTGTCCAACGGTGTACAGATAAAACTTTTTCTACGCTAAATTTTTCAATTGACATGATTTGAACGTGGCACGAAACAGTAAGCTCATGTTAGCATGATCAGATAATTCATGAATACTTTTAAACGTTAAGGCTTTTACCATGCGCATGACATTACGCCAATTGGCTGTTTTCGTGGCGGTTGCTCAAGAGGGAACTGTAACCAAGGCGAGTGATGCTGTCCGACTCACACAAAGTGCAGCAAGTATGGCTTTAGCTGATTTAGAAGATGGTCTTGGCGCTCCATTATTTGACCGTTTAGGCAAACGCCTACAATTAAATGATTTAGGACGTTTCCTGCTTCCGCAAGCTTTAGAAATTTTAGGACGCTGTGACTCATTTGAACAAGCTGCAAAAGGTGAATTACAAAGTATTGATTTGCGCTTAGGTGCAACACTAACGATTAGTGACTATTTGATGCCTGATTTAATGGCGGAATTTTTACAACATCATCCTCAAGCACATTTACAACTTCAAGTCGGCAATACTCGCCAAATGATTGAGGCAGTCAATCAGTTTCAACTCGATTTAGCCTTAATCGAAGGTTCATGTCACTTACCGCAATTACAATGTATCCATTGGCGTGATGATGAACTCGCTGTTTGCTGTGCCCCGAGTCACCCTTTAGCGCAATTAGACCGCCCTATCACACCAAGTGATTTTCATCATGTAGAGTGGATTTTACGTGAAGAAGGCTCGGGTACTCGTGAAGTCTTTGATAATGCCATTTTACAAGACTTACCCGATGCAAATATTCGCTTAACTTTGGGTCATAACGAAGCAATTTTAAAAATTGTGGCAGGTGGCTTAGGGATGTCATGTGTGTCTAGACTTGCAATTGAACCTTTGCAAGAAAAAGGTCAATTGGTAATTTTGGATACACCTTATTGGCAATTAACACGACCACTCTACATGCTTGTTCATCGTCAAAAATATCAAGGACCCGGTTTAAAAGCATTTTTACAGTTTTGTGAAGATCAGATTTAAACCTGATCTTTTTTATCGTCCAAATTGTCTTTCACAAGGTACACCGTCTCCATCCCCATCCATTTGGGTATTTGGACAATTTCTCAAAAAGAACAGAGCCTCATCATAAGAACGCATTTGTGAGCAATGAATTCGACCATCACAATTGAACTGAGCTTTGGCGGCAATCGGTTGTTGTGATGATGCAGATGAACCAGTATTAGTTTTGATCGCATCTGTAGTCTTTTCTGATCGTTTAACTTCGGGCAAATCACCAATTGCTTCACGTTGATGCGCTATTATTTGTTTTTGTTCTTCAATCAACCGAATGGTCTTTAGCTGCTGAGCTTGCTGATAAGACTGATATTTTTGAAAAATAAGTGCTAACAAAATTGCGATAACGATTAAGCCAGCCACTGTGAATGTTATCCCTTTTTTATCTTTTGTTTTCGAATAAGTGTTGGAATTGTTTGGTTCAAATTGTTGTTGGGCAGCACTTGGATTTTGATGATCAGGTTTTAAATCTAAACGTACAATATTGGCAGCTCTAAATTTTCCGTGATCTTCAACCATTAAGAATTTGATTATTTCACCCACTTTAGGCTCACCACCTAACTTAGGAAAATCTTTGATGTGGAAGAACACATCGGCTTGTCCATTATTCAATTCGATAAAACCAAAACCACGATCTGAATTATATTTTTTTATTTTTCCCTCAAGAAACATGATGTATACCTTTCTCTTTTCTTCTCATAAAAACAAAGGAGGCTAAACTTAACGTTACCCTCCTTCGCCTTAAAATTTTAAAAAAATTTAACGGCGAAAATTTGACAGTAATTCAGATGTTATTGATTCATTATGAGCCAATATTTTATTTTTCTTGGTTTTTGCAGGATTCGGGTCTACTCGTTCAATTTTAATTGCTTTGAACTTACCCTCATTTTCCTGTACTAAGAACTTCACTTTTTCATTTCTTTTCGGCTCACCATCCATTGCAGGATAATCTGAAATATGAAAAAAAATTTCTCCTTCAGCCGTTGCAATAAAACCGAAACCTTTTTCAGGATTATATTGTTTAACTTTTCCGTGATAAAACTCTTGTTTCATAACGTTTGCCCCTCATTTAAAAAGATTCTAATCATAGTATATAGAATAAAAAAAGAGACTGATGAACCATCATTAAATGTTATGAATAGATTCAGTCTCTTTATTTATCTTCTAAGCCATCAATCTTTTTGCACGCTACCAAAAATTTTATCGCCCGCATCGCCAAGACCTGGAACAATATAACCTTCTTCATTTAAACCTTGATCAATAGAAGCCGTATAAATACGTACATCTGGATGGATTGCTTCAACTTTAGCAATACCTTCTGGCGCAGCAACTAAGATCATTACGCGAATATCTTTACAACCACTGGCTTTTAAAACATCAATTGCAGCAATTAATGAATTTCCTGTTGCCAGCATTGGATCGATAATCATAGCTAGGCGGTTGGCAACATCTGGTACCAGTTTTTTATAATAAGTACGAACTTCTAAAGTTGCTTCATCACGTTCTAAACCAAGTACACTGACTTTTGCACTCGGAATCAAATTAAGAACACCCTCCAGCATTCCAATACCTGCACGTAATATCGGAACAATGGTGATTTTTTTACCTGCAATTCGCTGTGTTATGACTTTGCCTGTCCAACCATCAATTTCATGATCTACGACAGTTAAATCTTTAGTTGCTTCATAAGTGAGCAACATCGTAACTTCTTGTGCCAATTCACGGAAATTCTTGGTACTAATGTCTGAACGGCGCAACAAACCAAGTTTATGGCGAATAAGCGGATGACGAATTTCTTGAATCGACACGATTGAGTACCTAGCTAATATAAATCTTCGTCTATTATAAAGTGTTTTTTTACTCATCAATAAAAAAGCCCCCATTTTTGGAGGCTTTTTTGTACAAATCAGACGATTACTGTTGTTGTGACAACATAAAGTGCAATGGAGAAAGAATCTCAGACTTCAATGCCAAATTGATCATTGGATCTGGATAGATACCGAGCAACAATACAAGTAAAGCAGCACCTAACACCATAATCCCACCAACCTTGCTTCCCCAATGTGCATCAGCATCAATACGAGGTACATCTGGTGGTGTCATATACATCACAACCATCACACGTAAATAGTAATATAAACCGATACCACTACCCACCACGATCATCGCAGCCAAGAACCAATGTTGCGTTGTTACAGCAGCCATTACCACAAGGAACTTACCAATAAAGCCCGCAGTTAATGGAATACCCGCTAACGACAACATCATTACCGTTAAAGTGGCAGTCAACACTGGACGGCGCCAGAATAAACCTCGGTAGTCAGCAAGGCTTTGAGCTTCATCGACGTTGTTATATGGACTCGACATCAAAGCAACCGCACCGAATGCACCGATTGTGGTGAGAACATAAGTAATCACATACACCGTAACGCTACCAAGGCTCGCATAAGTCATGCTAATAAGAGCAATCAGCAAATAACCAAAATGTGCAATCGATGAATAACCGAGGATACGCTTTAAGTTAACTTGACGTACTGCGAGTAAGTTACCAACTAAAATAGATAACACAGCAATCACAGTTAATACTGTTACTAATGATTCGACTAAGATTGCACCAGAAGTCAATAAATAACGAACGAATAAGCCAATCGTTGCAACTTTCGCAGCCGTTGCCAAAAAGGTTGCCATAGGTGCAGGTGCACCTGCATACACATCTGGCGTCCATTTATGGAATGGTGCAAGCGAAAGTTTGAATGCAACAGCAAACACAACTAAACCTAAGCCCAAAAGCACCATCGGCTGTTTGATTGCAGTCATCAATGCCTGAACAGAATCATAGAATGATAATGAACCCGTGTAGGCATAAATATAAGCCATACCCATAAGCAACATTGCAGATGCAGTCGCAGAAAGTACAAGGTATTTAATCCCCGCTTCCAAAGACTGACTACGTTGATAGGTATAAGCCAACATGCCGTAAACTGGGATTGACATTAATTCTAAGCTAATGAAGAAAGCCGCGTAGTGAGAACTTGCAACCAATAGCATTGCACCTGCTACTGATGACAGTAGCAAGATATAGAGTTCTTCACGATTGTCTTTATAACTCTCGATATAAGCATGAGATAACGTACAACATGCCAATGCAGCAATCAAAATCAGGAATTGATAAAGCATGGTAAATGGATCAACCATAAACATGTCCATCACATTCACAGGCGCAAACTTACCACTAAACATGGTGTAAGCAATAAAAATCGCAGCAAGGTTTAAACCTACAACCGAAGTTGTCGCAATCAGATTGTGATTACGTTTAATCGCAGTTAATAACATCACCACGATTGCAGTTAATGCCACAATCATCACTGGAGCAAGTGGCATTAACTCAGAAAAAGAAATTGTGAAGTTCATGATTTATTGCATCTCCACATGTTCAAGTTGAGTTGCAGCCTGTTGAACAGTTTCAACAACTTCTTGTACTGGCATATAACTATTTACTAACCACTGCATGCTTGAATGAGACATATCCAAGAACGTTTGTGGGTAAAGTCCTAACCAAAGTAAACCGATCGCACAAATCATCAAAATACTGACTTCACGAGCAGATAAATCTTTAAGTGGGCTTGTATAATGCTGCTTTTGTTCAGGATTTGGCTCACCAAATAATGCTTTGTGAATCAGAATCAGACCATAAAGACCAGCAAATACCAAGCTCACTGCCGCAATAATTGTGAAAGTTGGGTAAGCCTTGAATGAACCCATCAAGATCAGGAATTCACCAATAAAGTTACCTAAACCTGGTACACCAACAAGCGCCGCAACAAAGAACATCAAGAAGAATGGTAAGTATTGAAGTTGACCACGTAGACCGCCCATTAAGCTTAAATCACGTGTATGTAAACGTTCATAAACTTGACCAGACATAATGAACAATGCAGCAGATGACAAGCCATGCGCCAACATCATGATCATTAAACCTTGGAAGGTCAAAATGTTACCTGCATAAATTGCAAGTAAGATGAAACCCATGTGCGAAATAGATGTGTACGCAAGTAAGCGTTTCATATCTGTTTGTTGATACGCTAAGAATGCACCGTAGAAAATACCAATCAGACCCAAAATAATGGCGATATCAGCAAATTGTGCTGATGCTGCTGGGAAGAATGGAATTACAAAACGAAGCAAACCATACGCAGCTGTCTTAATCAAAATACCCGCTAAATCCACAGAACCCGCTGTTGGAGCTTGCGCATGCGCATCAGGCAACCAACCGTGTAATGGGAATACTGGTAATTTCACCGCAAAACCAATAAAGAAACACAGCATGAATGCATAAGCAACTTCAGGCGGCAAGTGGTTGGCGACAGCCAATAAATAGTTATAATCGAAACCGATCATACCTGTCATCATGTATCCATAGACCACAAGGCCTAAGATACCGATCAACATGATCAAGCCAGCGATTTGAGTATATAAGAAGAATTTGGTTGCAGCATAAACACGCGAACGACCATTCGAGCCTGAATGACCCCATAACGCAATCAAGAAATAGATTGGTACAAGCATCATCTCCCAGAAGAAGAAGAACAAGAATAAGTCAATCGCTAAGAATACACCGATTACCCCACCTAAACTCCACAGGAGGTTTAAGTGGAAGAAACCTACATTCTTTTGAATCTCACCCCATGAACAACCTACTGCAAGTACACCTAGTAATGCAGTCAGTAATACCATGAGTAAAGATAAACCATCCACAGCTAAGTGAATGCTAATACCTAGTGATTGAATCCATGGAAGATGGAATTCAGCGGCCCAAGTCGGTACTTTACCGCCGATCTCATAGCTAAATGTACCACTTTGCCACAGCGCAATCCCCAAACCAAAGGTAATGAGCATACCAATCAAGGCAATCCAGCGTGGTAATTGTTGATCGAATTTATCAACCAACCAACAAATAAAACCAGCAATGAAGGGAACTAAAATCAGTGCGGGTAAAATTAAATTGTTTTCCATTTTATTTCCCCACAACCTGAATCACGATCAAGATCATCAATAACACCACTACAC
>Ga0114982_1000802_pt1 | contig 16459 bp, 11 predicted proteins | sample Shrwel_input2_FT_FD_87183 | JGI IMG/M metagenome (GOLD analysis project Ga0114982, IMG submission 87183) | Subsurface microbial communities from deep shales in Ohio, USA - Utica-3 well 1 S input2 FT | ecosystem: Environmental > Aquatic > Deep subsurface > Shale gas/oil reservoir > Produced... | reverse complement strand
TCGTAACACAGCCACTTCCGGTGGTCCGGTCAGTGCAGTTGTTTTTTATTTTGGACGTCTGAACATCCTTTGACTGGATACTAAGCAGCCTTTACATAATTAAAAAGCACGAAATAAAGATTACATATTCTAATTTGGAATATGTGGAAATGTATTGGGTACATGGCTAAGTTGCAGTGGCGTCCGAAGGATACTGCAGCGCTGAAAATTTCTAATTTTTTATATTAAGTAAATGAAATAAATCATTATTTTTAATTGGTGGCAGATTTTTTAGCACTGGGCATGATTAATTTTTAATTCCTTTTTGGAATATAAAAGCAATTTAATGATATTTATGGTTATTGTTTAGCTCTGCTTTAATGCTGACACCACAACAAACGGATAGTGATAGCAGCATGAAAGCATTGGAATCGAATAAAACCAACCACCAGCAGCAGCTGGTGGCTGAACTGCAGCAAAAAATCGAATTACTGCTTGGCCGGGTTGAATTTGGCAAGGTTGAATTGGTATTTCATCAGGGCAGACTGGTCCAGGTGGAAAAAAGTGAAAAAGTACGCATTGAGTGAGCGGTATCACCCCTGTGACGCGCTGGGCACCAGGTGCGCGGCACCCGGACTGGGCAACATAAGCAGCAATGAAGCAAGGTAATGTGATGAGTTTTCCCATTTATGAATTAACAGTCCCGGTATTTATCATAGGATTTACCAATCTGATCCATTTGCTGCAACAGGCTGGTCATCAGGCCAGACAGCGCGGTTACCCGGTCGAGTTGTTGCTTCAAAGCCGGTTTTATCCGGATATGTATGAGCTGTCACGGCAAGTGCGGCAAAGTAGCGAGATTGCCTTAACCGCGGTGGCCTTACTCCTGAACCAGCCCAAAGCGGTGAATGAGTTGGATAAAAACAACCTGCAAGGCCATATCGGCTTATTGCAACAAAGCAGCATTCTGCTCAGTACTTATCAGCCTGAGCAGTTTGTGGCGGCAGCGATCCAGCCGATCACCGTGTTTGATGAGCTGGGGCACCGGCAATATCCGGACGGCAGTCAGTATTTGCTGGTTGAGGTGTTGCCTAATTTTTATTTCCATCTGACCACCTGCTACAACCTGTTGCGGCATAACGGCGTGGCGATTGGAAAAAAAGATTTTCTGGGGGAAAATTATCGTTTGATCCAACATGATTTTCAGATTTAACGCTAATTTGCAATGCACAACAACGGAGAGCAGAGATGAGTCAGTTTCGTGGTCGCTATCAAAAGCCACCAACCGCTGAAACGGCGCTGCAGGCCGTGGATAAACCGACAGTGATTTGGTATCAGTCCGGGCAGGAGCCTGGCGCTATGCAACTGGCCGGCCAGTTAGGCTGGCTGGAGCAGGAATTCAGTCCCGATGCGATCAGTTGTTGCGCACTGCAAGTAGCAGGCGCGATGTCTGGTTATGCCACTTTTGGTCAGGGGGAATTGACGGCGGTATTGCAGCAACAGGCCAGTGACTGGCAACAGGGTTTGCCTGGCAGGTTTTTGCTTGGCTTGATCCCGAGCCGCAGACGTTGGCATTTGTTGTTAGCACCGGACAAAAGCGGCTGCAGCGAGGCGGAACTGGGTCAAATGCGTTTTGCGGTGCTGACTGAACCAATCACTGCAGTCGTGACCGATCTACCGATGCAGGGCTGGGCCACTGAACAGTTACTGGCCGGATTGCAGGCCTGCCCAGCGTTGCAATCTGTCAGTATTGCCGCAACTGAACTGAGGAATGGCCTGTTATATCAGCGTTTGATGGCTAGTGACATCGACGCAGTATTGCTTGATCAATCGCAATTACAGCAGTTGCAACATTCCGCCGCTGCTGTAGCGGCAACCCTGCCTGACTACGAGTTGGGGCCGCACCAGTTGGCCTTGCAATTGGGCAGCCCATGCACGGTCGATAGTCTGTTCTGGCGCCGTTATCCGCAGCTGGTGCTGCGTTTTCTTAGTCGGGTGCTGGACACTGAAGACTGGGCCGTGCGGCATCTGGCAGCCAGCGCAGATTACCTGGCTCTGACCTCCGCCGGCAGAGCCGAATTGCAACTCAGTCAGAGTTTAGGCCTGCCATTTCAGCAACTGACGGCGCTGGACAGCTATAAAAATTACCTGTTCCGCCAAGGACGACTGACGAATGACTTTGCGTTGGCCGACTGGATTGAAGCCTTACCGCTGCAAATCTTACGCACTGAAGGTGGCCGTCAGCAGGTGAAAACCAACCGCAGCCGTCAGCCGCAGCTGCTGCAGGCAATCGCGACCTTGTGGTAATCCATGGCGGCTGCTGTCAGCTGTTCGACATGAAATTGTAACCCTGCTTTAACGCTGCATTTTTTCTGTTCCCTTTTATCTCAGACATATTGATCTTCCGGTTGAATCACCATACCCTGTGTAAGCGCTTTCATGGATGCGTAGCCAACTAAACACCTGAAAGTACACAGCATGATGTACGGACAGCGCCGGTGCAGCCGGGCTGTGGGATAATTTAATCAACAGGACAACTTAGATGAAAATAACAACACCTTTGGCCGGGGCCTGTCAGGCAGGCTTACTGTCTGCGCTGTTAGCAGGTTGTGGTGGCAGTGAGACTAAAACCGATATCGCTGCTGTTGATCTGACACAGCCCGCCACTGGCTGGACTTTAGTCTGGAGTGATGAATTTAACGGCGCCGCGATCGATGATAAAAAATGGAATTATGAAATCAATTGCAGTGGCGGTGGTAATAACGAAAAACAATGTTACACCGCGGACAAAGACAATGTGTTTATCAGCGCGGGTATGCTGAATCTGGTCGCCAAACCTGCCCCGACTGGTGCGGAAAAACCTTATACCTCAGGCCGGCTGACCACGAAAAAGAAAGCCGACTTTAAATATGGCCGTTTTGAAATGCGTGCCAAACTGCCATCCGGGCAGGGCAGTTGGCCGGCATTCTGGATGATGCCAACGGATGCTGTGTATGGTGATTGGCCGCGCTCGGGCGAAATCGACATCATGGAAGCGGTTAATCTGAAAACCACGGCTGCAGATGGCAAAACAGAAGCCAGTGTGCATGGCACTTTGCATTATGGCAAAGTCTGGCCCAATAACGTCAATTCCGGTAAAGCCTATACCCTTCCTGGCGGTAAAAACCCAGCCGATGACTTCCACACTTATGCGTTGGAATGGCAAGAAGGCGAGATCCGCTGGTATGTTGACGGTTATTTATATGCCACGCAGCGCCAGTCAGAAGTACGTTACAACAGTAAGCAAGAAGCTGTTGGTCTGAAACACCGTGGCTGGTTTACTGAATATTATGATCAGAACGGTGGCAAGCTGAACACTTATTGGACCAGCGCACCTTATGATCAGAAATTTTTCCTGATTTTAAATAACGCTGTTGGTGGTAACTGGCCGGAAAATGTCAATAACAAAGGGGTCGATGCAGCGGCTTTTGCCAAGGGTCAGGCTTTTGTAATTGATTATGTCCGGGTTTATGAATGCGCTGCCAATCCGTCTAACGGTAAAGGCTGTGAAACCATCCGGGCTGGTTATGACAAAACCACAGACGCCCTGGTCGAAGGCAAAGCGCCAATCCCGCTGCCACCTTCAGATGGGGTAGCGCGTAACCTGAGTATTTTTGACAAGTCGATCAATCCAAGCTGGCCTGCCTGGGACTGCTGTGGTGGTTCAACCCCAAGTGTGGTCACTGATGCCAACCGTGGTGGCGTGATGGAATTTAAGGTAGGAGCCACTGCCACCGTCAATGGTTTTACCAACAGATCTGAATTTATTAAAGATCCAGCCGGGGTGGCAGCGCCATTTGACGCTTCGCCACTGGCACAGACCGGTAGTTTAAGTTTTGCCATGCAGATGGTGTCGGCCCCGAATAATGCTGCCGCGGTCTGGAAACTCAAAGTTGAAAGTAATAAAGCCACCAGTGCCGTTGAGATTGATCTCACCACCAGTACTGAAGGCAAAGCGCCAGTTGTTGGCCAGTGGCAAACCTATACTTTCCCGCTGAAAAAGTTGGCTGATGCCGGTCTGGATTTATCTGCTATTGACGTGGTGATGATTTTCCCTGCCTGGGGTACTGGCGCAGGTGCAGTCTATCGGGTCGATGATGTGAAAATCGCGGCGCCGGTTAAATCGCTGCTGCTGTTTAAAGATCAGAAAAATGCGGATTGGCCAATGTGGGATTGTTGTGCTGGTTCAGTACCGACCGAACAAATAGACGATGCTGAGCACGGTATGACGGCTGAATTTAGCATTGGTGCTGCCCCGACAGTGATGGGGTTTATCAGTAAAACCGCCAATGGTGGCGCCGGCAAAGCTTTTGATGCCACCGCATTATTAGCAGGGGGTGTCGTCCGTTTTGACATGAAAGTCACCAGTGCACCGTCCGCGGCGGATGCAGTGTGGAAATTTAAAGTTGAATCCAATAATGCCAAAGAATTTGTGGAACTCGATTTAACTGCGAGTGTGGAAGGGAAAGCGCCGGTGGTGGGTCAATGGCAGACTTACACCTTCAAGATTGCTGATCTGGCCGCCAAAGGTCTGGATCTGAGTGCGATTGATGTGGTGATGGTGTTCCCGGCCTGGGGCAAGGGTCAAGGCGCTGTTTATCGGCTGGATAATGTCAGTATCAGTGCGCCCTGAGTCATTTGGCGCTCAAGTGAGTCATTGCAATATCTGCAACTGATCCGCTGCGTAATACAGCGGATCCAACTTAGCATTACAACAACAGGTTTTATCATGCAAACAACAATGTTTACCCCAAGCCGGCTCGCCACGGCGTTATCACTGGCGCTGGCTGGTAGTTTATCTGTGCCGGCACTGGCACAACAAAGTGCGGTCAACGCCGGAGAGAAAGCGAATAATAAAGTTGAAGTCATTGAAATTAAAGGTATTCGTGGCAGTCTGATCCGTTCGATGGATGTCAAACGTGATGCCAGTGGTGTGGTTGATGCTATTTCAGCCGAGGAGATGGGCAAATTCCCGGACACCAACCTGGCTGAATCTTTACAACGGATCACCGGTGTCTCTGTCAGCCGCTCGAATGGTGAAGGCAGCCAAATCACAGTCCGTGGCTTTGGGCCAGACTTTAACCTGGTGACATTAAACGGTCGCCAGATGCCGGGTACTGGCAATACCCGCTCTTACAGTCTGGAAAACTTATCTTCCGAAGGTGTCAGCACGATGGAAGTGCACAAAACCGCCCGCGCTGAAAATACCAGTGGCGGTTTGGGGGCAACCGTTAATATTATCACGACCAGACCACTGAATAAGCCAGGACAGCATGCATCCTTCTCGGCCAAAGGGATTTACGACAGTTCCAATGTAAAGGGTGATGATGTCACGCCTGAAGTGGCTGTGGTTGTCAGTAATACCCTGCTGGATGACAAATTTGGCGTGTCCTTGTCGGCATCACATCAGGAACGTGATTTCCAGAAGCAACAAGCCGGTATTCAGGGCTGGCAGGCTAACGTCGGCTTGCCGGAAAAACTGGCCGCTGGCAAAGCCATCGATGCCCGGCCCAAGGGACCGGATGGTAAACCAAGCGGGAATTATTATTTTCCAAAAGATATGAGCTACAGCATTGAAGATCTGCAGCGTGAACGCAGCAATGCGCAGTTGACGCTGCAATTAGCACCTAGTGATGACTTTACCGCAACTGTGGATTACACGGTCAGTCGTGCTCTGACGGGCAGTGAAAATCTCAGCTGGGGGATCTGGAACGAATTTGGCAGCAATATCAATGCCTATGAACTGGATGCTAATGGGACTGCACTTTATGCCGACATTGGTGGCAATGATGGTTCTTTTTCAGTCAGTAAAGGCAGCACGGAAGTAAAAGCTGCATCGGTTGGTCTGAATCTGGACTGGCAACTGCATGAAGATTTTAATCTCAGTCTGGATTACCATGACTCAAACAATAAAACCGATAATGGTGCCGATAAAGGCCTGGGCAGTCGTGGTCAGGTGATCCTTGGCTCTGATCAGCTGGTTAGCAAAATTTATGATTTCCGTCAGGGCGACGTTCCGCATGCGTTGGTATTATGGAAAAATGGCACCGAGCAACTAACACCCGCTGAAATAGACTCAAATTTCAGTCAGTTCACCCATTCACCAGGTGAAACTACCATTAAACAGGCGCAGTTAGACGGGCATTGGGTCAACAACAGTTTTCAGATCCCCTTAACGAAAATTGATTTTGGCATTTCCCGGGTTGAACAAGCCATCGGCGGGCAGCAGGGCTGGAGCGGTTTACGTGGCGGTCCGGGCTTTAATCCGGCCTTCCCGCAAATTTTCCCGGATTCAATGTTTGTCAAACACAGCACGGCCAATTTCCTGAACAGCTTTAAAAGCGGCGGTGCGGCGCTGAAACCTGATTATTATTACAGCTATAACTTCGATGAAGCCGTAGCACGGCAACTGGCGTTTTTAACTGCCGGCCTGATGGGACCAGATGTCTATTCGATTGACCCGTATTTTGATGGCATCGACAGTCAGAGCAGTGTGAAAGAAGTGACGGACAGCCTGTATCTGCAATCGCAGTGGGAAAGTGAGGTTGGCAAGGTGCCAGTCTGGTTGAATGTCGGTGTCCGGTATGAAAAAACGGATGTCGACAGTTCAGTGCGCCAGCGCGTGGAAACTCAGGTCAACTGGGAAAGCCCGTCTGAGTGGATCACCAAATACCAGCAAGGCAATAATGCCAACTTCCTGGATCAGCAGGGCGAGTACAATGTGCTGTTACCGATGTTGGATGTGAAAGCTGAGCTGACCGATGATGTGGTCGCACGTTTATCCTGGGGCAAAAGTATGTCCCGTGCTCCACTTGGTTTTCTGGCGGGTGGCAGGAGTTTAAGTGGCAGTCCAAAACCAGGTTCACGTAGCGGCAGTCAGGGCAATACCAATTTGTTGCCGTTTGAATCGACCAACCTGGATTTAAGCCTGGAATATTATTACGCCGAAGGCAGTTACGCTTCTGTGGGCTGGTTTAAAAAGGATGTCGACAACTTTATTCAGACCAATATCACTGAAACCACAGTGCCTGGTATCCGCGATATTCTCAATGGTCCGCGTTATTTAAAAGCAGTGGCGGATGTGACAGCCCGCGGCGAACAGGCCACCAGCAGTGCGGTATTTGCGCAGATGCTGGCCAATGGTAACGGCAATGCGGCTGGCAAAATTGAACCGGCTGCTGATGATCCGTTGATGGTGTGGAAGGTTAGCCAGCCGATGAACAGCGACAGCAAATCGGTGGATGGTTTTGAAATAGCAGTGCAGCATTTGTTGTCGGATACCGGCTTTGGGGTTGGTGCCAACAGCACTCTTGTGGATGGTGATACCAAATTTGATGTCTATAGTCTTGTTCAGCAAGCGCCGCTGACGGGTCTGAGTGACTCGGCCAATCTGCAGTTATTTTATGAAAATTATGGCTGGTCGGTGAAAGTCACTTACGCCTGGCGTGACAAATTTTTACAGGGGGTGGGTCAGTCGCAAGGCTCGTCAGATAATCCACCACAGTTTGCCAAAAGCTTTGGTCAATGGGATTTAAGCGTCAATTACGACGTGACCTCTGAACTGACCGTGTTCTTTGAAGGCATGAACCTGAACGATGAAACCGAACGCGGTTACGGCCGTTTTGAAGAGCAGTTCCTGTACGCCCGTCAGTACGGACCACGGCTGACCTTTGGCATGCGCTATACGCTGGATTAATGGCTGTGATTGCACAGCGTTAAACTCAAAAGCCGCTGCTATCAGCGGCTTTTTTCAGGCGCATTCAGGTGGATTATTCAGTCTCTTGCTCTATCAAAACTTATCATGCCGTTCGTGTTCAACCTAAACCATTATCCGTATCCAACCATCCCGACCGCAGTTTGCTATCCGACTGACGCTGATCTAGCAAGCCAATAAGCTTCGGCGCCGTTAGCACCGAATGTTGATTTAATCCAGAACAATATTTTCAGAAAATACAGCGCTTTGGCTTGGCATTTTCCGATATCTGAATCTATTTTTTTAAAGTTATTGGTAAGTTTTATCAGTCAGGCTGGCGTTGCGCTGCAGTGGCATCTTTGCATCCTGCGGCATGCCGGGGTCGGAAATTGGAGGCATTTAGTGGCACTTGTCAAAAAAACCGGCAGCAACAGTACTGCCTCAGATGTGGTTAGACCCGCAGCAACTGCATCCCGTGAAGCAGAAGCACAGCGTAAGCGTGCCAGAACACTGGCCAAACAACAACAAGCCGCTGAGCGGATTGCTGCGGCGACGGCACAATTATCTTCAGGTATAACCGAAGCGTCTTCTGCTTCTGAAGAGCTGCGCCGGGCCTCTGATTTAATTGCCGCCGGAGCCGAAGAAGCCGCCGGCGCTGCTCAGGAATCTTTGCAGGCCTTTAAACAGGTGACGCAGGCCATCAACCGGCAACTGGACAATGCTAATCTTAGTCAGACCAAAAGTGAAATTGTGCAGCAACTGGTGCAGCGCACTGCGGATGATATCGGCCGGCTCATTAACAATGTTGGGTTAGCGGCCGTGAAGCAGGAAGCTTCGGTGCGTCAGGTGGTTGAGCTGGAAAAACAAGCCGCCAATATTGGTGATATTGTCAAAGCAGTGGTCCGGATTGCCGATCAGACCAATTTATTGGCGCTTAATGCGGCAATTGAAGCTGCTAGGGCTGGTAAACATGGTAAAGGCTTTGCCGTGGTGGCAGATGAAGTCAGAACCTTAGCCGAAACCTCGGAAAAAAGCGCCAAACAAATCCAGGATTTGGTTGGGCAAATTCAGGGCGAAGTGAAGGGAATTGCACAAGGCATCAATCTATCCGCCAGTAACATTAGTGGTGAAGTGGAAAAAGGCAAGACCATTTCACAATTGCTGGATCAGATCCGGCTTGATATCACTGATGTGGTCAGAGGGATCCAGGATATTGCAGTCGGTGCAGCCCAATCTAATGATGCAGCCAATCAGGCGCTGCGCGGGGCGGAAGAAATTGCCGCGGCAGCCGAGCAGCAATCGGCCGCTGCAGAAGAAACGGCAAAAACTGTCAACGAGCAAACGCAGGCGCTGAATGAAAGCGAAAAAGCGGCGCAGGATTTATCCGATATTGCCGATGATTTGAAAAACTCTACCGATGTCGCCAAAAGTGCGGAAGATGTCGCATCGACGGCGGAAGAATTGTCCTCTGCCGTGCAGGAAATTAATAGAGCCGCCAGTCAGATTATGACCGCCATCGAACAAATACGGCGTGGTTCGCAAACTTCAGCCGCTGCTACCGAAGAATCTTCTGCTGCCGTAACGCAAATCAAACGTGGTTTAGATATTGCGCTGGATCGGGCCCGTTTAGGCTCAGACAAAGTGAAGAATGTTGCCAATTTGCTTGGTCGCAACAAACATGCGGTGGAGCAATTAATTCATGGCATCGTCGCTTCGGTCACTTCGACCCAAACCAGCATCAGGCAGGTCAAAGATTTAGAGCAGGTGTCACGTCGGATAGACAAAATTGTCGAAGCTATTACCACAGTATCCATTCAAACCAATATGTTGGCGGTGAATGGGTCTATTGAAGCGGCAAGGGCGGGCGAGTTTGGAAAAGGTTTTGTTGTGGTCTCCACTGATATTCGCAATTTAGCCCGCGATTCTGCTGAAAATGCCGATCGGATTAAAGATTTAGTCAAAGGAGTCCAGGATCAAATTAGCTTAGTCAGTGCCGACTTAGACGAAATTATTAAATCAGCAGAAGCTGAAACTGAGCAAGCCAAAGTCGCAGCCAGTAATTTGCAATCAATTGAGGTTGATATCGGCGATATTGAACGCAGCACAGTGGAAATTCTGGATGCGGCCAACGAAATAGCTGCCGCCATCAGTCAAGCGCAAAAAGGGATTGAGCAAATTTCAGCCGCGGCACAAGAAGCGGAGCGGGCTTCGACCGAAGCATCAGGTGCAGCTCATCAACAGTCACAAGGTGCTGAAGAACTTGCTGCTGCGATTGAAGAAATCGCCTCATTGGCGGATGAATTGCAAAGTCTTTGAGGTGTCTGATGAGCGCAGAGCTGGCAATATCAAAGGTTGAAGCTGAAACTGCTGAACAAAATGAACTGAATCAGCAGTTTGTTACCTTTTACCTCAATGGTGAATTATTTGCAGTTGAAATGGCGCCGGTACAGGAAATTATTCGGGTACCGACGGCTGTCAGAGTCCCTTTGGCACCAACTGCCTTAGAAGGACTTGCCAATTTACGCGGTAAAATTCTGCCGATTATTTCACTACGCCGGATGTTTCAGTTTGCCGAAGTTGTTTATGACGATGCGACCCGCGCTTTGGTGATTGATTTGGGGCTGCCGCTTGGTTTTGTGGTGGATAAAGTCAGTAGTGTCATCAGTGTCGAGCCTGGTCAGATTGAAAGTGTCGACGGTATTCGCAGTACCATTGATACCCATTTATTGTCAGGTGTGCTGCGCTTACCCGATCAGCACTGCATGATTATGGTACTGAATTTCAAACAATTGATCGCGGATGAATTTCGCCAGATCAGCGAACTTAGCAGCCAAGCTGCGGTATTTGACAGCGCAGAAGTTGCAAAGACTGAAGATGAGGATAATTCAGACGAACGACAGTTGGTAAGTTTTAAAGTTGCAACACAGGAATATGCTATTGATATCAATGATGTGCAGGAGATCGTCCAGATCCCTGAAAACATAGTGCTGGTGCCAAAAGCTGCTGATCATGTGCTAGGCATGATGACCCTACGCGAGCGTCTGCTGCCGTTGGTGAGTTTACGGCAGATGTTCCGCTTGCCATTGCATGCTTTGGATGAACGAAGCCGAGTGGTGGTGGTCGCCGTGGAAGGTGGCGCTGTGGGGATTGTGACTGATGCCGTGTCGGAAGTGCTGCGGGTATCACAGTCGCTGATCGAGCCGATGCCGTCATTGCTCAGTCACAAGGCTGATTTTGCCGAAATCAAACAGATTTGCCGGCTGGAACATGGGCGACGCCTGGTATCCGTGATCGATGTCGCTGCATTGTTTCAATTGAGCAGTATCAGGCAAGTGTTGGCAGAGGTACAAACCATGCAAGATGACCACTGGATAGAGGCTGAGGAAAGTCAGCTGGCCGATGAAGACGAAGAACAGGTAGTGGTGTTCCACTTAGCTGACGGCGAATTTGGCGTGCCAATCCATAGTGTGCAGGAGATTGTCAGGATCCCAGACGAACTGACGCCAGTCCCTAAATCACCTGATTTTATCGAAGGTATTATCAATTTACGGGGCTTGGTGCTGCCTGTTGTTGATCAGCGCAAGCGGCTCGGGCTGGCGGCAATACCTCGTCACGACCGGCAACGCATTATGGTTTTCTTATTTCATGGCATCCGCACAGGTTTTATTGTGGACGCGGTGACTGAGGTGCTGAAAATTCCGAAAAAGGCCATTAGCGCTGCGCCAGAATTATCGCCAGAGCAAGCCAGATTGCTTGGCCGGGTTGCCAATCTGGAGCAACAAAAACGAATTATTCAATTGATTGACCCGCTGCATCTGATCAACACAGATGAGCAAAATGATGTGGACAGCATGTTGCAAGGCTCACAGCAAACACGGTGAAACGACTGATGACGATCAAAGTATTAGTGGTCGACGACTCTGCGCTGATGCGTAAAAAGATTACGGCCTTATTGCTTGGCAGTGGTGACTTTGAAGTGCAAACCGCGAGTAATGGTGCAGAAGCCATAGCGCTAAATCTGAGCTTTGAGCCTGATGTGGTGACGTTGGATATTAATATGCCTGATTTGGATGGTTTGACAGCGTTGGCAGAAATCATGCTGCAAAGACCTGTACCTGTGGTGATGTTGTCGTCGCTCACCAGTAAAGGAGCATTGGCAACACTAGAGGCGCTGGCACTGGGTGCCGTGGATATTATCACCAAGCCAGATGGCACCATCTCGTTGGCACTGGAGCAAATTGAGCAAGAATTGTTGAGTAAGGTAAAGGCTGCAGCTCAAGCCAGGGTCCGACTGAAAAAACCATCAGCACCGGGATTGGATGCTAAGACAAAGCTGACAGCTGTTTGTGTCAACACAGCGGCAAAACAGATGCATGTGTCCAAACCTGAGCGCTTCAGAACAGTGATCCCAACCGAAGCTGAATTACCCGGTGTGGTGTTGATTGGTGTCTCGACCGGAGGTCCCGGCACGCTGGAATTGATTTTACGTCAGTTACCGGCAGATTTTCCTTACCCACTGGTGGTGGCACAGCATATGCCCGGCGCTTTTACCGGCCCTTTTGCCAGTCGTCTTAATACGCTTTGTCAGTTGACCGTGCAAGAAGTCAGCAGTTTACAGCGGCTGGAAGTTGGTTTTGTTTATATCGCGCGTGGTGATGCGGATCTGGTTTTTATCCAAAGAGCCGGTCATTTGTATTTACAGCCCAAGCCCGAAGATCAACGTTATCGCTGGCATCCTTCGGTGGATTTGCTCGGTCGTTCAGCTTTGGAATGTTGCCATGCGCAAGCCATTATTGCCGTGTTATTAACCGGGATGGGAAACGATGGTGCTGAAGCATTTAGTCAAATCCAGGCTGGGGGAGGTCGCACTATTGCTGAGTCGGAAGCATCGGCTGTGGTATTTGGCATGCCAAAAGAATTGATCCAGCGGCGCGGTGCTACATTAGTACTACCTGCCGACAAAATTGCGCAACAGCTACAACATTGGGTATGTAGCTAAGGAGTGGTATGGGATTCGTCAAAAGTCAGCCTGCTGACCCCAGCAAAGGCGAGGACCGTAAAGTGCAACGGGATCTGGCAGGACTCACTACAGCGCTTTGCAGTGCCGATCCAAAGAGTAGACGCTGGGCGGCACGTGATTTGGCCCATTTTCCAGCCGCTGTAGACGCTTTATTAACTCAGTTAGCCCGCGAAACTGATCGTGAAGTGCGTGAGGCTATTTTTATCACCTTGGCACAATTTGATAATTCACAGGCTGTGAACGGTTTAATTCATTGTCTGCGCAGTGAAGATGCGGCTTTACGCAATAGTGCCATCGATGCGCTAAAGTTGATGCCAGCAGCAGTCGCGCCGATGATGGCGCAACTACTGCGAGATCCGTCCGCCGATGTCCGGATCCTGGCGATAAATGTGTTGGAATCATTGCGTCACCCTGAAGTAGAGGCCTGGCTGATTGGTGTGATTGCACAGGATACCCATGTCAACGTCTGTGCAACAGCGGTGGACTTACTGACTGAAGTCGGCACCAAAACAGCTGTTCAAGCGTTATTAGCGTTAAAAAGCCGATTTGCAGAGGAGCCTTTTATGCACTTTGCCATCGATGTTGCGTTGCAACGGATCCAGGGTGAATAAGTGGCTAAAACAGACATCAGTCTTGACGAATTTCAAAAATTCCGAGAATTCTTTTATCGCAAAACCGGTATTCAGTTTGATGACAACAAGAGATATTTTGTTGATAAACGACTACTGGAAAGGATAGAAGCAACCGGTACTGAATCCTTTCGTCATTATTTCACCATGTTACGCTTTGAAGCTTCAGGTGAAGAATTGCAGAAACTGACCAATTTGATGACGGTCAATGAAACGTATTTCTTCCGCGAGGATTATCAGTTCCGCTGTTTGGTTGACTCGATGTTACCGGCAGTTTGCGCCCGTAAAAAACCTGGTGCGAGGATCCGCATCTGGTCTATTCCTTCTTCATCTGGTGAAGAACCTTATTCTATTGCTATTTATTTGTTGGAACACTGGCCAGAAATTGCCAACTGGGATGTTGAACTGATTTCTTCTGACATAGATACCGATATTCTGAAGCGGGCACGGTTGGGCTGTTATTCGCCGCGGTCGGTACAACATGTCAAACCGGCGTTATTAGACCGATATTTTGTCCGGCAGAAAAATGGCGATTATCAAATCAGTGATGAACTGCGGGACTCGGTTGAATTTACCCGGGTGAATTTAGCTGAAATGACAGACACCCGCTCATATCGTAATTTTGACATCATTTTTTGTCGCAATTTGCTGATCTATTTTGATGATTTATCCCGACGCAAAGCCGCTGAGGTTTTTTATGATGCACTCAATGCGGGCGGCTTTGTTTGTCTGGGCCATTCCGAGTCGATGAGCCGGATCACATCGCTATTTAGTGTGAAAAAGTATCCGGAAGCTATTGTTTACCAGAAGCCGGAGCAGCCATGAGCCAACATCCAAAACATATTCTGGTGGTTGATGATGCCGCAACAGTCAGAATGTATCACCGGCAAATTTTGCAGCAAGCTGGTTTCGCCGTTGATGAAGCAGTTAATGGCGTGGAAGCTTTAGAGAAAGCTTTGCAAACACCTTACGACTTATATTTGGTTGATATCAATATGCCTAAACTTGATGGTTATGGCTTTTTGCAAGATTTACGTAGCCGGGAGATAGTGCAGGGGCCAGCTATTATGATTTCGACCGAAGCTGAAGCGCAGGATAAAGCCCGGGCTTTTGCTGCTGGTGCGAACCTCTATATGGTCAAACCGATTAAACCTGCGGATTTGCTTAAATATTGTGCCCTGTTGCTTGGGGTTGAGGCATCCTTATGAATCCGTTGCTGAACCAGTTTATCACCGAAGCCCGTGATTTCCTGCAGTCAATTAGCCAGCAGTTACTGGCACTGGAACAGCATCCGGAGCAACGTGAACTTATTGTCGAATTATTTCGCTTGGTGCATACCCTCAAAGGCAATAGTGGTTTATTTGAATTTTTGGCGATGAGCCAGGTGCTGCATGCAGCAGAAGATTTGATGGATGCGGTGCGTGATGGCAAGCTGGCATTTAATCCAACCTTGGCTGATCAACTGCTTGAGGCGATGGATTTTATCGCTCAATTGGTCGATGTGCTCGCAGAGCAGCAGTATGATGAAAGCAAATGGGCGGCACCGGCGCTGTCGCTTAGCCGGCAGTTGCGTCAGTTGTTACCTGTTGCTGCACAAGCAGAGCCGACGCAGTTGGCCGATCAAGCAACTGAAATCCTGGCTTTACCTGCGGTCTTTGCGCAATTACCAGCGCAGATCCAAGCACTAGGGCAGCTGCATCAGCCTTGTTATTTTCTGCTCTATCAGCCTGATGCCGATTGTTATTTTAAAGGTGAAGATCCGTTTTACTTAAGCCAACAAATCCCGATGCTGTTATGGGGTGCTGCTATAGTCCCTGCGGAATCAACAACTGATGACCCTTATGATTGTTTCCGATCTGTCAGCTGGTATCTGGCTGTGACTGCGGCGAGTCAGGCTGATTTGCAACTGCATTTCCGTTACGTGCCGGAGCAGGTTCGCTGGTATCCAATGCCAGAACAACAGGGCTCCGCCAGTCCTGTCATGCCCAAGATTGAGCTTGATAGCGCTATTATTGATATTTTGGCAACCCAGCAACAAATTCTACAGCTGCAGATGGTCGCTGAACCTGCCGTAGGTGTTGTTGCTGCGGTGCGAAACAGTTTGCAGGCACTCCAAAAACAACTGCCTGAAAGTGCCAGGTCTGCCACGCTACCACAACAGCCTGCTGCATTATTGGACTGGTTGCAGCAACTGTTGCAGGCCTGTCAACCTGCTGAAACTATTGAAGCTTCACTTTCGGTGATAGCAGATGATGTCAATGATAGCAGTCGTGAAACGACAGAACCGCAACCTGAGCAAAACAGTGAAGGGCGATATGGTCGCCGGGCTGAAGATCAACTAGCGGGTAAGGTCCTGAAAGTTGAACAAAGCAAAATCGATCGACTGATGGATTTAATCAGTGAAATTGTGGTGGCTAAAAACAGCCTGCCATATCTTGCCAACAAAGCTGAAGATCATTTTGGCGTTCGGGAATTATCCCGCGATATTAAAGCCCAGTATGCGGTGATCAACCGGATAGTCGAAGAGATGCAAGATGCCATCATGCAAGTGCGGATGTTGCCGGTCTCATTTATTTTCCAGCGCTTTCCGCGGTTAGTGCGTGACATTGCCCGCAAGTTAAACAAAGAAGTTGAATTGCAAATTCAGGGCGAAGACACCGAAGCGGATAAGTCCATTATCGAATCACTGGCAGATCCCTTAATTCATATTCTGCGCAATAGCCTGGATCATGGTCTGGAAACTGCGACTGAGCGTGTGCAGCAGGGCAAATCAGCAGTTGGTGTCTTGAAAATCCGTGCGAGTCAGGAGGCAGACCGCGTCATTATTGTGATTGAAGATGACGGGCATGGCATTGACCCCGTAGTGATTAAACGAAAGGCCTGGGAAAAACAGCTGATTAGTGAAACGCAATTGGAAAGCCTGACCGATCAGGACGCTATTCAGCTGATTTTTGCTGCCGGTTTTTCCACAGCTGCACAAATTACCGACTTATCCGGTCGGGGAGTCGGCATGGATGTGGTGAAAACTGCCGTCGCAAGGGTTGGTGGGACAGTGCGGCTGCACTCTGAAAAAGGTCAGGGCACCAGACTGACCTTATC
>Ga0114982_1000791_pt1 | contig 16600 bp, 16 predicted proteins | sample Shrwel_input2_FT_FD_87183 | JGI IMG/M metagenome (GOLD analysis project Ga0114982, IMG submission 87183) | Subsurface microbial communities from deep shales in Ohio, USA - Utica-3 well 1 S input2 FT | ecosystem: Environmental > Aquatic > Deep subsurface > Shale gas/oil reservoir > Produced... | reverse complement strand
GCCAGAGCAGAGGTCGCTGCCGCTGCCGATACGCTGGCACTACCACCGACGGTGCGGGGCCTGACGGTCATTATTCAGTTTCCGGATCAAGCCGGCACTATCAGCAAAACCCAGGTGGAAAGTTTCCTCAATGATTTGACCTACACTGGCTTTGGCAATGCACAATCAGTGCGGGGTTATTTCCGCCAGGTGTCCGGCAATAAACTGGATTACCAGAATACCGTCACCCGTTATTACACCGCGAAGAAAAACAAAAGTTATTATGCCGATAACAGCCAATCAGCCTCTGTCCGCTCGCAGGAATTGATCAGTGAAGCGCTGAACTGGCTGGAATATACCGAAGGTTTTGATTTTTCGACCCTGACCACCGACAGCAGCAAGCAAATTCTTGGCCTGAACTTTTTTTATGCCGGGGAAGCTGACAGCGCCTGGTCAAAAGGGTTATGGCCACATATGGGCGGTTTATCACCACGCTTTTGCGCTGACGGCGTTTGTACCGCCAAATACCAGATCACCAATATGGGCAGCAGCATGGCGATCGGCACTTTTATCCATGAAAGCGGCCATTTATTACTCGGCTGGCCAGACTTATATGATTATGACGGCAGTTCTGAAGGCTCAGTGGCGTCTTTCTGTCTGATGGGTTATGGCGCCATTGGCGCGCAGAATAAATTTAAACCCACCCCACCGGTTGGGGTATTCCGTCATCTGGCGGGCTGGGATAACGTCACTGAACTGAACCCGGCGCTGAACGGCCAGGCACCCAGCGGCCAGCTCAGCCACACCTCAGGTGCCCGCCAGTTGTATCGCTGGGGCAATCCGGCCAATAACAAAGAAGCCTTTTATATTGAAGCCATCCACCAGAGTGGTCAGAACCAGTATCAGCCAGATCAGGGACTGGCGATTTGGCACCTTGATCCCAGCGGCAATAATTCCAACGAATGGAAACCTTATATTCAAATGGAGCATGCCGATGGCAACCGGGATCCGGAAAATAAACGCAACCGTAGCGATGCCACCGATCTGTACGACGGCAATACCACAGCAGAATTTAATAAAAATCTGCCCAATGCGCTAACCAGCAAAGGCACCAATGCCTTGTGGTGGAATGGCACTGATTCCGGACTGAATATCAGCCAAATCAGCAGTCCGGCCAGCACGATCAACTTCACGGTTGCTGCTGCCAGTAGCGGTGAGACTTATAGCGGCAGCCTGAGCACAGGTACCCAGGCGATAGTGCCCAACAACAGTTATTTCCAATACAACGGCGGTACTTTGCGGCTAAACCTGAGCGCAGCCACCGGCACCAACTTTGATTTGTTTTTACAGCGCTGGAATGGCACTAGCTGGGTGAATGTGGCGCAAGCGACCGCCGCCAACTCCAATGAGAGCTTAAGTTATGCGGCCAGCAATGGCTATTACCGCGCGCTCGTCAAAGCAGTGACAGGCGCCGGCAGTTATCAGCTGAATATCCGCAAGTAAGCGAAGGACCAAACAAAAAGCCAGTCAGATCAACTGACTGGCTTTTTGTCGGTCGTGACGCTTACTGATGAGCAGGCGCTATCAGAAGCGGTAACGGGCGCCAATTTCAAAGGAGCGTTCCGGACCGACATAAATGCCTTCGCGTAAGCCGGTGATATAACGTTTGTCGGCCAGGTTTTTCACACCACCAAACAGCGCAACATCACTGCTGAACTCATACTGGGCTAATAAATCGACCACCGTATAAGCTGGGATTAACCCGCCCCAGATACCGCCGGCAGCATTGGTTGGCAATGCCATCAGATTGGTTTGATCGCCAAACTGCTCGCCGCGGTGATGCAGATTCAGCGATAACTGTAACTGCTCTAAATCGTAATTCAGCCCCAGGTTAGCCACTACTTTGGGTGCATACGGCAGGCGATTACCCACAATAGGCGTTTTCGGATTTGGCTCTTTTTCCGTCAGGAATTTTGAATAAGGCACCCAGGTCACATTGGCGTCCAGCGCCCATTGTTCGGCCAATTGGTAAGCACCGCTGAACTCCATGCCATAATGGCGGGTTTCGCCGGCATTGGAACTGGACAGATTCGGGTTACTGTTGCCGGTGATAACCTGATTATCAAAATCCATCAAAAAGGCTGCCACTTCATAGCTCAGACCTGGCTGACTGCCACGCACACCCGCTTCATAGTTGACTGAGGTTTCACCTTCCAGTTGCTGATCGGTTAAACCATTCAGCGCCACGCTGTTGGCTGCTGGTGAAAACGCCCGGTACAAACCTCCGTACAGCTGGGCACTGTCCGTCAGTTCATAGGTTAAACCAACACCCGGCAGCAATTCAGTATTGCTGGTGTTGGCTTCACTATTGTTTTGCGTCAGATTCAGCCGGGTTTGTTCATAGGATTCAACCCGCAGACCTGGCGTCAGCGCCAGCTTGTCATTGAACTCAATACGGCTTTGCAGATAACCGGCCACACTGTCGGCGGAGTCTTGTAAATGCGCGGCCAGCGTCCCTGTCCGATCGGCGGCGCGGGTAGCAGTGATGCGTTGATCATCGGACTCTTCTGTCATATACCGCAAGCCAACTTCAGTGCTGGCAGCCAATCCGGCCAACTGATGTTCAGTGGTCAGGCGTGTTTCCAGCCCAAAGCGCTCAAAAGCACGGTTGTTACCGGTCAGAGCATTGGTATAGACCCAACGTCCGGCCTTGTTCGATTCAGCGCTGTTGACACCGTAACGCCAGTAATCCCGCGATACATCGCTCCAGTACAGCAGGGTTTTTAACGTGCTGTTGTTGTTGATTTGCAGCTCATGATTTAAGTCAAAAGCAGTGCGGTCGATCAACAGGTAATCATCGGGTGCCGGGTTATGGTCGGCACCGGCCTGATATTCACCCAGCAGCAAACCACGGTAAGAAATATTGGCATCGTTGCTGTGACGGGAAATTTTCACCCCGACTTTCTGATTATCAGCAAACTCAACCCCGGCTTTGGCCATCAGATCACTCATCTGATAGCCTTTGTCCATAAAACCATCGCTATTGGCATAAGTGGCGACAATACCGGCAAAAGCATCACCGCTGGCGCTGCGATTACCGGCTTCAACCGTCATTTCACGGCTGTTAAAAGAACCGACCCGACCTGATAATTCAACACCATTGTCTGGTGTTTTGGTTTGATAGTTCACCACACCGCCAATGGTCGACGGACCATACCGCAGTGAAGCTGAGCCCTTGAGGACTTCTACCGCGGCCACCCGTTGGATCCGCGGATTAAAATAACGTTCATTACCAATAAACAAGCCTGGCGCCACCGGTACACCATCTTCCAGCAACAAAGATTTAGATTCACTGGCTGACAAACCACGGATACCGAAGTTCGCCACAACCGCAGACTCTTCCTCGGTTTTAATATTGATACCAGGCAGACGGCGTAACACGTCTTCGGTCGAAACCGGCTGCACCCGTTGGATCTGGACTAAATCCACCAGCGTGACACTGCCGGTTTCCTGAAACTGATGGGCTTTCTGGCTATCGGTGATGGTGATCACTTCCAGCGCTGGCATTACAGTTTTAGCTGGTTTTTTTTCAGTGGCAGCATCCGCCAGCGTCGGCGTGGCAACAGCCATTAACGCCACAGTCGCAGCAATGTGGGACAAACGAAAACGTGCGGTCATCGGTAAAACTCCTGAAATAGATTTACTTATCTTAACACTAATGGTTTGCATTTGTAGATTGACGCTTTTACGTTTATTCCTGACTAAAGATCAGGTTTAAGCTGAATTATCAGTTTTATGACAGATTTTACCTGTTTAAGGGAAGGCTAAAGTGCGCCAGCTGCCAGCAGCATCGGACTGCGGTCGGTCGGTCGGTTGGTTGGTGTAGCAGATTCATAATGGGGTCGCGCAGCGGTAACGACATGCGTCGCTCAGGCTTGTGCTAGGCCAGCGCCCTTCGCCTTACTCCGGCAATCGCAGCTGTAACCACTGCCGCAGCGCTGCGAGCATCAGCTCAAGCTGTGCCACCGGCCAGGGCGCACAAGCAAACTGCGCCGCACTGCGACCATCAGCGGTCAGCGCAGCGACCAGCGGCAAACCGGCCGTCGGGGTGAATTGCAACGCCTGATAATGCCGGGCCGACATCAGACGATGATCCAGTACCAGCAATAACACGCCTGCCAGCAGCGGATCCAACTGCCCCGCCAATAAGCGTTGTTGTAGCGCCAGACCCAGCGGTTGGCTGACAGCACCAACATACAAAAATGGCGTCAGATTTGGATAGAGTCGCAGTTGTTGTTGTAGCCTGATTGCTAAGGTCTCAGGCCGCTCCGGTGCGAACGGCACCACTGCTGCAGTAATTTCCAGCGTATGCGGATGAAACAGTTCGCGTACCTCCGGCAGTTGAGCAGCTGGGGCGATAGCGGCGCTGGCCACCTGTGCACAGCCAGCATCTGCATTCTCAACCATGGCATCCAGCCAAAGCACCGGCGCAGCTGGCAATACCCGCGCTGTCAGCCATGAATGAGGAGCCTGCTCAATCTGCTGTAAATCGGCAAAATACTGCTGCAGTGCAGCCCGACAGGCGGCTTCTGAATCAAAGTGGCTCAGTTGCAATTGCAATAGCTGGCCACGTTGGGCGGCCAGCCAACGGCTAAAACTTTCCAGCAATGACGCCGAGGCCGGGCCAAGCCACTGCAATAATGCCGGTAATCGCCGTTGCCAGCGCTGCTGAGCCAATGGCAATGTACAGCTCAGTTGCAGAGACGCGGCAGCACTAAAATCGGTCAGCTCAAATAAACTCAGCCAACACAGCGGAATTTCCGCCTCAGCGCTCAACAAAGCGAAGGGCGGTACTGTGACATCAGTCTGGCGGACCGCCAGATAAATCTGCTTGGTCATGACAACATCTTCCATGAAGGTCAAAGGATCCTAACGTTTGCTAACCCAACGAGCCCGGCAGCAGCCAGAACTCAGCGAAGGGCTGGCAATGCCGCTGACTGAAATCTTGCCAGACGGTTTTTGCCGCGCAGTCAGGTCCAATAAAGCCATCGCAACAGCATAGCCATAAACTCACAAAATATCATAATTTTTAATGACATGCAGCAAGAACGGCCAGTGCAGTTAGCAACCAAAATGCCAAATCCAGCCCTGTAGCCAATGCCATGCTGATCGGCTGCACAGCCAGAGGCAGCCGCGACTCAGGCGCTGCTATTCCCGATAAAGTAAACACGAATTTGATTGCGTTCGCCAGTGCCGTGGTCAAAAATCAACCAGGGCTGAGCCGGTGCGATCAGCCGGATGAAAATTGGGTTGCTGCGGTGCCCCATGGCACAGCAGCTGTTACGTCAGGCAACTAGTGCTGAGGCCACGTGGTTAAGTACAGCGGGTTTATCAGCAGTCATTGCGATTTGAATTGATCAATTTAATTGATTATTCTGATGAAAAACCAGCTAAGCGGCAGCATACTGTCGTCATCATCTTGTCATCGGTAAATTTATTTGTTATCAATTCAGCCAGTTATCACTGATGAATTGTTACATAATGAAAAAGGTACTGATGTACGTCGCCAACAGATTTTGGCTGATTTTGTGTTGTTATCTGCTGAGCCTGACTTTAGGTGCACTGACCTTCTCCTGGCTGGAAAGCAAAAGCATCGCCGATGGTTTCTGGTGGGCCTGTGTCACCTCACTGACCATAGGTTATGGTGATTTAACCCCGATCACGCCGGCAGGACGGGTGGTCGGCATCTTGTTTGGCCATTTTTGGATCTTCGTGGTGATCCCGATGATAGTCGCCAATATCATTATGCATCTGGTGGAAGATAAACATTTATTCACTGATGAAGAACAACGCGAGCTGCTGCACCGGCTGCGCCGGGTGGAACAGTTGCTGGAGCAAAATGCGGCATCGAGCGTGCAAAAGTCAGCAGCAGACTAATTTAGTGATCGCTGTTATTTGACAGCAGGTCAGATCTTTTTCATGCTGATAAAATCTGCTTGCTGAGGGTAACTGTCGACGGAAGCCGGCAGACTCACTGATCCGGCGCAGATAGTTGATGCCGAAAACAGCAACACTCAGTACAATGCCTGAGCGATTAATCAGACATTCTCCGGTGACAACAGCTGGATTTATTCATTTATAACCAGCCCTCAGGCTGGTCATCTAAGCAGCAGGAAGAAAAAAATGGCAGCATTTGGTAGTGTATTTATGCCTGAAATGGCAATGGCCCGTTTTGATGGAAGCGCCTGGCAACAGCCGGCCATAGCGCCGTCTGATAGTATTAGCCTGCATCCTGGCGCCCATGTGCTGCATTATGCCAGTACCTGTTTTGAAGGTTTAAAGGCGTTCCGGCATGATGATGGCACTATCGCGCTGTTCAGGATTGGATAAAAATATCGCCCGGATGCGACAAAGTTCACAACTGCTATCGCTGCCGGATTTTGAGCCTGCATTATTAAGCCAGATGATTCTGGATATTGTGCGCCATTTTGCCGCGGACGTACCGACACCACCGGGTTCCATGTATATCCGCCCAACCCATATCGGTACTGAACCAGCCATTGGCAAAGCGGCCACCCCAACACTGACCTCCTTGCTTTATGTGTTGTTATCCCCCGTTGGTGATTATTTCGCCGGTGGCAGCCGTGCGCTGCGTTTACTGCTGGAAGACAACGCCCGTTGCGCACCGCATATGGGTATGATTAAAAGCGGTGGCAACTACGCCAGTGCGCTGCAACCGACCATGCAGGCAAAAGCTAAGCATCAGGCCGATCAGGTGCTGTTCTGCCCGCATGGCGATGTGCAGGAGACCGGCGCTGCTAACTTCCTGCTGATCGATGGCAATGAGATTATCACCAAAGCGCTGGACGCCTCTTTCCTGCACGGCGTGACCCGGGATTCGATCCTGACCTTAGCCCGGGACTTGGGCATGACCGTCTCAGAACGGGATCTGACGGTGACTGAATTGCTGGAACGGGCTGCTAAACCAGGCACTGAAGCAGCATTATCCGGTACCGCCGCTGTGCTGGCCCCTGTTGGCACCCTGATCCATGCAGGCCAGGAGTTTAAAGTCGGCTCAGGCGAACCAGGCCCAACCACAGCCCGGTTACGCCAGGCGCTGAATGATATTCAGTGGGGCAAAGCCGAAGATAAACATGGCTGGTTGACCAAAATTTAACAAGCTGTTGCTAACACAGGGCTGGAATCATATTAAGAGTCAGTGTATTCAGCCCTTTATAGCCAAAGCTTTTAGTAAGGTTTTGGCAACTTTTAGCCTACGTCGATAATAGGCAAAATCTACCTCGAACCCGTGATCTGAATTCTGCTGCCGCAACAGTAATAACACCTGACCATCCCCATCAGGCCAGCGCTGTTATTTTTCTCCATCATCGGATGGAACTTCCACCAAACACTACCCATACTGGTTAAACCTTCATCCCTGTTTAATGATTGCCACGACTGACGGAAGGCTTATGAAAGGTATTATTTTTAATGTGTTAGAAGATATGATTGTGCAGCAATGTGGTATGCAGGTCTGGAATGAGTTGCTGCAACAGCATGCCCCGCAAAACCGCGTTTATATCAGTGCAAAAAGCTATGAAGCCGCTGAATTGTTTAGCATTGCCCAGGATGTTGCCACCAGACTGAATCTACCGCTACAACAGGTCGTCAAAGCTTTTGGTCAGTTCCTATTCCACGGTCTGGCCAGCCGGCATCAGGATGTCGTGGCGCAATTCACCGATTTCACCAGTTTGGTGCTGGGTATTCATCATGTGATCCATACTGAAGTGAATAAACTTTATCACGACCCCTCACTACCGACCATTAGCGGTCGCTTAATCACAGCCAACCAAATTGAACTGCACTACAGCTCGCCGCGCCAGCTTTGTTTTTGCGCCGAAGGCTTATTGTTTGGCGCTGCTGAACATTTCAACAAACACATCAGCATCAGTCATCCGGTCTGCATGCATCATGGCTCTCCCCACTGCGTGCTGCTGGTGGACATCCAAGATGAATCATGACGACAATCCCTATTACGTCGCTTTTTTACGGGAAAAACAGGCGAGGACTGAAGTGGAGCAGTTGCTGGAAGCCAGTACCAGGCAACTCTATGAAAAAAACCTGCTGTTGCAACAAAAAATCAACCAAATCCAGCAACAACAGCAATCGATGATCCAACAGGAGAAAATGGCTTTGCTCGGCACTTTGGCGGCGGGGATCGCCCATGAAATCAATAATCCGCTGGCTTTTATCCTGAGTAATGTCGAAACTTTTGGCAACTATAGTCAGTTATTGCTGAAAACTGTACAGGATCAGCAGCACAGGACGACTGAACATATCATGCTGGTAGCAGAAGATCTGCCGGAACTGATCTCTGAAACCAGCGAAGGTTTGGCACGGATTGAAGCCATCGTCAAAAACCTGCTGTTTTTTGCCAGAGCGGACAGCGATAGTCCAACCGATATTCAATTAGCAGAAGCGCTGGAGTTCACGCTGCAACTGTTACAACCTATGCTGCATCACACTGAATTACATAGAAACTTTTTGCCAGTCGCGTCGGTTCGATTTCAATTGAATGAATTAAACCAAGTACTGCTGAATATCATCGTCAATGCAGTACAAGCCTATGAAGCTGTGCCTGAGCGGGCTAATCTGATTCAACTCCACCTGAGTCAGACCGAGCAGCATGTGATCTGCAAAATCTGTGATAACGGCTGTGGCATGTCGACGGATACCCTCAACCGCATGTTTGATGCTTTTTTTACCACCAAAGACGTAGGTTGTGGCACAGGTGTCGGCATGGCTATCGTCTTGCGGGCGCTGCAACAGCATCAATGCAAAATTGAGGTCCATTCCGAACTGGGCCAAGGCACAGAGGTGGCCATTTTCTTTCCGCGCTAACAGCAAAAGTAAGCACTTAAAGCCTTGGCCAAAGCGTTCTTCTGTCTAACTGACCTGCGGTCAATTGGTTAAGCGCTGCCGCAAAAAATCGAACAACAACCTGACCCTGGTCGGGACCGGACCACGCTGCGGCCGATATAATGACAAGGGCCAGGGGGTGGGTTCAAATGCAGCTAACAGCCTGACCAGCTCACCGCTTGCCAGATAAGGGGCCGCCAGAAAATCAGCTACCTGGCCGATGCCAAGTCCGGCCCTGATGGCCGTCAGTTCTAATTCCGCATCGTTCACCAACAGCCGCACCTGCGCTGGCAAATAACTGTCACCGTCGCGAAAAAACCAAACCCAGGGCCGGCCAGTGCCAGCATCCAACAGGCTGACTTGCGGATAATTAGCCAGCTCTGCCAAGGTAGTTGGATGGCCATGTGCCGCCAGATAAGCCGGACTCGCCACCAGGTACAAAGCCACTTCCGACAGCTGCACTGCGACAAAACTCTGATCGCGGAGTAAACCAGCGCGGATGCCTAAATCAATTTGTTCATCCACCACATCACTATGTTGATCGGACAAGCGTAGATCCAACCGGATCTGCGGCTGCATGGCGGCAAACTCCAGTAACAACGGCGTCAGCACAGGCCGGAATGCCGCCGGAGCGGCCAACCGGACCAATCCTGACAACTCCTGGGAAGCCTGCTGTGGACTGAGCAATTGGTCCAGCTGTTGTAGCTGTAACTGCCCCTCCTGATAAAGTTGCTCACCAAAGCGGGTTAACCTGACCTGACGGGTATTGCGATGAAACAACAACTCACCGGTCAATTGCTCCAACTGCTGAATAGCACGGGTTACCGCTTGCGGCGAGATAGCCAGCTTGACCGCACAGGCCTGAAACTGACCTAACTCGGCAGCGCCACAAAAAATCCGTAATAGTTCCAGCTTATTCAGCGCCATCACAATTATTCCTAATTTTGGAATTCTGAAGTCTTAATTATTCCATTTTAAAACAAATGAGTCCGCCCTACACTGCTGTTGTTGCACAAACTTAGAACACTCTGGAGATTTTTTATGCAGACCCAAACGACAAATTTTGCCGGCATCAACGATAAAGTTATATTAATCACCGGCGCCAGCAGTGGCTTGGGTGAAAGCAGCGCCCGCTTACTGGCCAATCGTGGTGCCAGGCTGGTGTTAGTGGCACGCCGGGCTGAGCGGTTAGAGCAGTTGGTGAACGAAATTCGTGCCGCCGGTGGCGACGCCGTCTATCAGGTGGCCGATGTCAGTCGCGCTGCCGATTTAGTCGCCGCTGTGCAACTGGCCGTTAGTCAGTATGGCCGGCTTGATGTGATGATCAATAATGCCGGTCTGATGGCGATTGCGCCGATGAGCGAATGCCGGACTGACGAATGGGACCGGATGATTGATATTAATATCAAAGGCGTGTTGTATGGCATCGCCGCAGCACTGCCGGTGTTTGAAGCCCAGCAAAGCGGCCATTTTATTAATATTTCTTCGGTCGCAGGCATCAAAGTATTCAGCCCGGGCGGTACTGTCTACAGCGGTACCAAATTTGCCGTCCGCGCCATCAGTGAAGGCTTACGGCATGAAGTGGGTGGCCATATCCGCACCACCACCATTTTACCGGGCGCCGTTGAGTCTGAACTGAAACATGGCAGCGGTCATAGCGCCAGCGCTGAATTTGTGCAGGCGTTTTATCAACAAAACCAGATCCCGGCCGACTCGGTGGCCCGCGCCGTGGCCTACGCTATCGAACAACCGGCTAATGTAGATATCAACGAAATTGTGTTACGGCCAACAGTGCAGGAGTTTTAAAGCCTCAGCCTTGGCTCAGACAAGGGGCGCACTGCAGATCCAGCGCGCCTCTTGTTGACAACGCACAGCGGCTTAGGCCCGCAACCCCTTGTTTCAGGCTAATCTTTTTATGCTAAGCTGTGCTTTTTAGTGACTGGAACTGCTATGAAAATCGCGTTAATCATATTTGCTATCGCTTGTATCGCTTATTACTTTTATCAAAATGCCAACAATCAGCAAACTGCCGGCCTGAATCAGGAAAAAGGCCAGGCCTTTTTAGCTGACAACGCGAAAAAAGAGGGTGTCACCACCACAGCTTCGGGCTTGCAGTATCTGGTATTGCAATCAGGTGACGGCGAGCGCCATCCGAGCGCCACTGATACAGTGCGGGTGCATTATCATGGCACTTTAACCGACGGCACCGTATTCGACTCTTCCGTGGAACGCGGCGAAACCATCAGTTTCCCATTAAATCGGGTGATCCCGGGTTGGACCGAAGGGGTGCAATTGATGAAAGCCGGCGACAAATTCCGCTTTTTTATCCCGGCGAACCTGGGGTATGGTGCCCGCAAAGCTGGCAAAATCCCACCGGGTTCAGTGCTGATCTTTGATGTTGAGTTGTTTGAGATCCAATAACCAAAGCACCGCCTGGCTGTCGATGCTGAAGTTGGCAAAAGGACGGTGTTCGCCAGCCTTTTGCCATCGATGATCGACTCGCTGGAGCCAGTTAATAAAACTGCACAAACCGCAATGTCAGCTGATTGTCAGCCCTGGTTTGGCCTATCACCCGGCTCCATTGCCAGTGCACCGCCTGATCCTGCTGGCCAAACCAACTCAGGGTTGCTTCAAATTGCTGATAAGCAGAAGCCCCGCGCTCCTGCCCGGAATGCCGCATATACTGCAACTGCAATTTGCTGTCGGCCGCTAATTCAAACAACAGCCCGGTTTTGGCATAAAGAAAAGCCTGACTGTGGCGCCAACTTGAACTGACCCCAGCGCCAGCTAAACCGTAGCCAATTACATCCGGATGCAGCCGGTAACTTTTACCACCCGCGGCGGCAATTTCGCCTCTGGAACTACGACCAGGCTCGGGTTGGTACACCGGGCGATACCCCAGATACAATTCTCCCGACCAGACCGGAAAGGCTTGTGAATCAGGCGTTAAAGCGCGCACCGAATATAATGCCAGCTCTTGCAGCCGCAGCGTCATGCGATCTGGCGCCAGGGCTAACCTGGTATGGCCAATTAATAATTCCGATTCTGCCAGATATTGCCGGTTGTCTCCCGACAACCAGTGACCAGCCGGCAGCCAATCGAACAGTAATTGATTGCCGGCTTCATCCTGCTGCCAACTCAGCGCGATAGCAGAATCTTGTGGCGTCAGCGCCGGATGTTTATAACGGCTTAAATCCAGCTGTGGCGCGGCAAACACAGGCAATGCCTGACGAATTTGCCTGGCCTCGTCGACAGAGAGCTGCTGTTGCGCAACCAAACGCTGCAAACGAATATCGGTATAAGGCCCAGCCAATGGATGCTGTAAAGCAAAGTGCGCCGCGGTTAAGTCGGCCTTAGACGTTACTTGGTCCAGCTGTTGCACCACAGCCGCTGGCATAGAGTCGGCCATCGCGTAAAACAACCAAGGCTGAGCCGGTTCGATCAAGGTGGATTGCACCAAATGCTGCTGACTGACAGCTTTGACGACATCGGCCGGACTGACAATGTTGCCCCGCTGTTGTAACAGGTCCGGTGCTAACAGCGCCAGCATTTCCAGTGTCAAAGTAGCGCAGTTAAATGACTGAAAATAATAAGTTAAATCTATCTGATGCAATTCCCAAATGTGTAATTGCAGTAACTGACGGCGCTCTGCACTGGCCGTTAACTGAAATTGCCAGAGATTGCGCTGTTCCACATCACGGTACTGCCGCAAGTCTTTCTGAAAAGGCCGTACGCTAAAAAAGCCGGGCATGCCGGTCACGGTACTTTCGATCAGCAAACGGACCGGATTCAAGGTGGTAATTTCAGTAAAGTAGGCCAGTGAATGCGCGACTTCGACCCCACGCTGATTCTGCCCGCTGGCTTTGATAAAAATATGCCCCAGCATACTCGATGCAGAAGACAACACTTCTGAGGCATAGACTAATTCGAGGGTGCTAAATGGGACATGGTCGAGGAATTTTTGTAATTCCGGGCAATGTGACCAGCGGTCAGCCGGTAGTGTTAATTGCTGTTGCGCCGCTAAATAAGTGAGCCTGGCCGGAAAACGACAAAAAGCGCGATAAGGATCTTGCCGAAACAGCGCCACTGTTTTGGCTTGCTCTGCAGCGGCGGAAAAGTGATCTGCAGACAATAAAAATTGTGGATGTTGGATTTGCGGCTGTCCCTGCCAGACATGCAACAACAGTGACCAGGTCTCATCAACTGCCGCAGTCTGGTCAGACTTTGCCAAAGCACTGGCACTGAGCATAAAAAAAAGAGCTGGCAGCAACCAGCTCTTGCAGCGGTGAAGTCTCAACAAAATGAATTATTGCGCTGTGCAGCTAACTTCAACAGTGTCGGCGTAATCCCACATTTTGCCGGTTGAACTGTCAGTGGTTGAACCTAACAAACCACCAAGCACAATGTTACCGAAAAATACCGGTGTCACGGTCTTTTTGATTGGGGTCGCGTTCTGACAATTGGCAGCAGTGCTGGTCACTACTTTATCTTTACCGTCGCGTAATACCACAACTGTACCTGGTGTTGTGGTTTTTTTATCATCGATAGTCACTTCGATAGGCGTACTGGTAGATGACGTCACTTTGATGGATTGTTCTTCTGCAGTCATCAGACTCGCGCAACCAGATAACATCAGCACAGCAACTGACAGACAAATAGTTTTCATGATGATTCCTTTATTTTATTTTGATTCCAAAACCCGCCACAATTTATCCGTTGTCAGTATTTACAGCAATATTTTGTAAACAAAAAAAACTCATTCGATCAATTAATGAACAAAAATTAACGAATCTGATTGAACCACCGGCCAGCGCTGCATTACAGCAGTGCCAACACCAGTCTGATCTGATCCGACTGCCCGATCATTGCACGATGTTTGCCAGCATGTTCGCTATTTGCAGTTGAGGCTAAATGCAAAAATGTGACTAGAAAATGTAACCCTGAGGTATCAAATATAATTGACACTGATACCTAAAGGTTTCATATTGATACCTCAGGGTATCAAATTAAGGAAAAAATCATTTCAAACTGGACTATTCAGGAGCAAGAAAACTCGGTGAAAGCGGCGGCAACATGTGCTTGTTTTGTCAGTTGGCTCAGCGGCATTTGGTTGCTGGAGCAAATCAGTTTGTTTTGGCCTGAGCTAAAAGGTGTTAATACTACTCTGTTGATAGCTCTGCTGGTCACTGTCGGCTGGTTTCTACGTAAACTTTCGCAACAACCCAGCCTGCTGAGTTATGGCTGGCGCATGCGTGAGATTTGTGGCGAATTTCAGGACGAATATTTGCGTACTAGTTTTCAGCGTGCCACTAGCCGTGCTTTTTATCTGATGACGCTGATTGCTTTTATTGGGCTGGTTACACCGGATGTGGTGGCGAAGTTTACGGATCCAGCCGTTCTATCCAACCAGCTATTTCCGCTGCTGATTTTGTTGAGCGGCAACCTGAGTTTTTATTTGCAACTACGTGGGGTGCTGGACGATTCGGCAGACGAAACCAGCACAGGAGCTGCAGACTGATGGCGGAACAAGCCTTGTATAACCGCATTGCCGAACTGCGCGCAGCCAGAAATCTGTCGCAACAACAACTGGCTGATGCTATTGGCGTGTCACGTAAAACCATCAGCACAGTAGAAACCAGCAGGTTTACCCCCTCAGTGCAGATCGCATTGCAACTGGCCCGCTATTTTGCGGTGCCAGTGGAACAAATTTTCAACCTGGAGCCTTTTTATACGATGCCAACAGCGCAATAGCAGAAGACAGTATTGCACAGGCGTAAAGCGATACCCCGCGCCCGCCACATGATTAATTTTATATAAATCAATAATTTGGTTTCTAAAACCAGTAGGTCGGACTCGACCGGCGCGAAGCGACGGGCAGTCCGACGCTTCGTGTCCAACATGGCTCACAGCAATCTTTATTCATCACGCCATGTCGGACTGCCCAGCCAAAGCTGGTCGCACTTCGTGGTCAATCCAACCTTGGTTTTCGATTGACCATCAACTACAGCTTATTTGGCCGTTGGTTCTTTACCATGTTTTGGCGAACGCGGGCCATATAACAAACCATTTTTCGCCGCTGGTGATAACAAGCGCTCAGATGCAATACCGGCGATCTCGAAGCCCGTATCCATCACGGTTTCCATAATTTGCGTCACAGCGGCTTCCACCAACATGCCAACAATACCACCACTACTGCCGTTGTCTTGTTCACTACTGGCGGCGCTGGCACTGCCTTGCCATAAAATCTCGTTGGTTTTGCTATCCGTCAGTTTCGCTTTCACCTCGACCACAGTATCACTGGTCAGTACATTATAAGAAGTGCCGTATTCCTGCACCTCGATGTACATCACAGCATCAGCCCCAAAGATCTCGCTAAGCTTGTTTGATGAAACGTTATGAATGTCTTCGGCCACGGTAAGGCCATTATTTTTAAAGGTTTCATCGACCAACGCCACCGGAAACACATAATAACCTGCTTCCGCCAATGGCACAGTGACATTGGCTAACACGCCGTAAGGCGCAATCACTTCGGTGGTATGGTTGATCGGTGGCAACACCAAAATTGATTTTGGATTACTCTTTTTAAATGCGGTGTAATCCATTGGCGCCTGGGTGCTGGCACAACCAGACACAATCATCGTCAATGCTGCCGCAGCAAATAATTGCATCTTTCTCATGATTTACCTGCTTTCGCATTCTTCAGTAAAAAGTCGATATATTGGGCTGATTCCGGATACAGCTGCTTCTCTTTTAATAAATAAGCAATGCCGGTATCCATTTGACCGCTTTCAATATACAAATAGCCTAAATGCGCATACAGCCCTGGACCCACCGCCAGCTTTTTCGCCACACTCTGCCCAATAGTTTGTTCCAGCGCGCCAATTTCTTCGGTCACGGCAGAATCTTCATTTTTAAAATGTTCATACACATTGGTCTGGTAACTGCCGTAGTGGTATAACGGCTTGGTCGACTGACAACCACTCAGCGTTGCGACCAGCACTGCCAGGCCAGTAAAAAGCTTTAATTTCATCAAAGTGGTCTCACTGCGGTTGCCATTGATTATTTTGGATGCCCAACACCAGGTTATTCACTGCTTCGCGCATAGCTAAATCCAACACTTTACCGTTCAAAGTGGCGTCATAGCCGGCAGAACCACCAAAGCCAACCACTTCACGATTGGATAAACTGAACTCACCGGCGCCCATCACTGAGTACACGACGGCTGAGGTTTCAACATCCACAATGTTTAACGCCACTTTGGCATAAGCCACTTGTTCTTTGCCTTTACCCAGCAGACCAAATAATTGCTTATCGCCGGTCTGTTTGCGGCCGAACTCAGTGACATCACCAGTCACCACATATTTAGCCCCAATCACATTTTGTTTGGCGCCGGCAAACTGCGCTTCCTGCGATAATTCGGCCATATTGGCGCGATCCATCACAATAAAACGATTGGTTTGTTGTAAGTGGGTCAATAAAATTGTTTTAGCTTGTGAACCAAGCTGATCGACTTCAGCATTAAAAATGCCATTTTGGAAATTAGAGCGATTCTGAAACTTACCGACCACCAGTTTACTTTTCTGGCCCTGGTAAGCTTGGTAGCTTGCTGCAACTTTAGGAGCTTCAATAGTGCGGGATGATTCGGTCGCGGTACAACCAGCTAAAACGATCAGCGGCAGTAAAAATGCAAAATGATGGAATT
>Ga0114982_1000790_pt1 | contig 16608 bp, 15 predicted proteins | sample Shrwel_input2_FT_FD_87183 | JGI IMG/M metagenome (GOLD analysis project Ga0114982, IMG submission 87183) | Subsurface microbial communities from deep shales in Ohio, USA - Utica-3 well 1 S input2 FT | ecosystem: Environmental > Aquatic > Deep subsurface > Shale gas/oil reservoir > Produced... | reverse complement strand
CTTGATTAAAGCTTGGTTATACGAGGACCAATTGGTTGTACGGTAGATTTTAGGGGCAGGCTTCTTCATCTGGAAATTATATTGCTGAAGAAACCTTCAAGAATAGCTTTGTGCAACAAAGCCAATTAGAACTATAAAATGTCAACAGACCCAATTGATTGTTAAATTTTTTCTAAAAAAGTCTGAATAACTTCACGAGATTTGCTCACTAATTTTTTTGCATAAAGTTTGTTATCTTCTCTTAATTGAGGGATTGATAAGCCTGCATATCGTATCTCACAAGTATGACCAATCAACCACTTCTCAAAACTTTCTTCAATCATTTCAAGATGAAATTGCAAGGCTAGAATTTTATTTCCTACTGAAAATGCCTGATTCGGATAAATGGTTGAACTAGCGAGTAAAGTCGCATTATTTGGTAAGTCAAAAGTATCACCATGCCAGTGTAAAACTTTGATACTTTCAAGTGATGTTAAGACATTACTATCACTATCTAATAACTTTATTTCTAATTCGTTCCAACCTATTTCCTTTTGATGTCCTGCATATACTTTAGCACCAAGCGCATGCGCAATAAGTTGTGCACCTAAGCAAATACCTATGGTAGGTTTGTTTTCTAGCAATCGCTGCTTCAGACCTTCAAGTTCATCCTTTAGAAAAGGATAGTCCTCTGTTTCATATACACCAATTGGACCACCTAAAATAATCGTGAGTCCTTCATAATTGAAAGCTAGTGTTAGATCATCAACACCAGCTTCAAAATATCGGACACGAAAACCAAAATCATAAAAAATATCTTCTAAGGAACCTAAATCTTCAAAGGCAAGATGTTGAATCGCATATATTGTTTTAGGAAGAGATGTTTGTAGGCTCATATCAATACTTCTTGTTTATTCAGGGTAAATCATAACGGTTCAATACATGATTATATTCAAAAATAAATAAGTATTAATGTTGTTTAGTCGTATTCCAATCAGATAATAATAATCCGTATTGTAATAAATCATGGTGTTGATTTGACCAATAGCCAGCTTCTCTAAGTAAGCCTTCATTCCTAAAACTTAAATTTTCGATTAAACGAAGAGATTGTACATTTTTAGGATGAATGAGCGCTTCGATTCGATTTAACATCATTTCAGTAAAACCCCACGGGATAATTGTATTTAGTGCTTCAAACATGTAGCCATTCCCCCAAGCAGATGAAGCAAGTTCATAGCCAACGCTACATTTTTTCCAATTTGTGTCCCAACGGAACAGACCACAAGTTCCGATTAAATGATCTTCTCCTTTTAGCTGTATACCCCATCTTGTACCTGAATTAGCCTGAATTCTCCAGTTTGCAAAAAGTTCGATAATGCTTTGTGCTTGTTCTGATGATTGGATTGGATTTGTACCAAACCAACGCATTGCTTCAGTATCACTGTAAATTTCAAAAATTTGTTGAATATCAGTCTGAGTAATTTCACGTAGAATCAGTCTTTTGCTTGTAAGCGTAGGAAAGGGAGTCGATGGCATCGTTATTTGTCTTAAAAAAGTAATTGAGATGAATCTGTTTGTTGAATGCTAGGAACTTGATGTTCATCTTTTAAATCAACGCCAGAAAAACCAAGCTGTTTTGAATTTTTCATCAACTTAATCAAGCGTTGTGTTGCAATTGGGATACTCAGTCCAGCGGTTCGAACATTTGAAATACAATTACGTTGGGCATCTGTCGAACCTGTATGCGCATCCCATGTATAGTACACGCCCATGCTATCTGGAGAGCTCAGCCCTGGGCGTTCGCCGATGAGCATGACCAGCATAGGTGCTTTTAAAATTTCCGCGACATCATCTCCTAAAGCGACTCTACTGCCAGTTGCAATGATGACAGGAGCAAGTGCCCAATCTTCTTGTTGAATTTGTTTTGCTAAAGACAGAATAAAAGATATTGCATTTGATTCGATTGCACGGGCAGACAATCCATCTCCTACAACAATACAAACATCGTATTTCTCAGCTTTATTGCTAAATTTATTTACTAAGCGTTCTTTTGAGTCTTTCGATAATTGTCGCCCTAAATCAGGTCGCTTGAGATATGTTTGTTTGTCTTTAGCATTACTTTCTACATGGATACTTTCTATAAACTGCTTAGATAAATGTTCAGATAAATAATGAGTATCTAATTTCTGGTAAACAGCATCCTGAGCTTGAGCATGCGCTAATTGAAAATCTAATAATACTTTGGTTGGCAAACTACATCCCGTACGACCCAAAGCGATTCTTGCATCTGTAAATTGCTTTAGTTTTTCCCATTGGTCTTGATGTGTTGATGATGGGTATTGAATATCAGGACTCAGCTTCATCGTATTGCTCCTAGTTCATGAGTAAACGAGAGAACTGTTCAGGCATTTGTTCTGCCCAATGAATATGGGCATTTTGCTGTTTAAAAATACCTTGTTGTTCTAGCCATTTAGAAAATTCAGGGGCAGGTTTCAGGCCCAATAATTGTCTTAAATACAATGCATCATGGAAAGATGTCGTTTGGTAGTTCAACATAACATCATCCGAACCAGGTATACCCATAATGAAGTTCAGACCAGCAGCACCAAATAGAGTGAGTAATACGTCCATATCATTTTGATCAGCATCAGCATGATTGGTATAACAAATATCACAACCCATTGGTAAGCCCAGTAGTTTTCCGCAAAAATGATCTTCTAACCCAGCTCGAATAATTTGTTTACCGTTATAAAGATATTCAGGTCCAATAAAACCAACAACTGTATTGACTAATAAAGGTTGATATTTTCTCGCTACTGCATAAGCCCGTGTTTCTAGTGTTTGCTGATCAACTCCATGATGAGCATTACTTGAAAGCGCGCTGCCTTGTCCAGTTTCAAAGTACATGACATTATTTCCTAAAGTTCCTCGGTTTAATGCCAAAGTCGCCTCATAACCTTCTTGTAATAACGTTAATGAGATACCAAATCCTTCATTGGCACGTTGTGTTCCTGCAATAGACTGAAACATCAAATCAATAGGTACATTTCTTTCTGCTAATTGAATTCCTGAGCTAATGTGGGTGAGTACGCATGATTGAGTTGGGATTTGATATTCTTGAATCACATGATCCAAAAGCTTTAAAAGTTCGGTTAGATTATGTAAGTTATCTGTTGCAGGATTAATCCCAATAACAGCATCGCCATTGCCATACATTAGCCCATCTAAAATACTTGCAGAAATACCTAATACGTCATCCGTTGGATGATTGGGTTGTAATCGAGTGGAAAGATGACCTTTTAAACCAATTGTATTTCGAAATTGTGTAATTACTTCGCACTTGCTTGCGACATAGATGAGGTCTTGATTACGCATTATTTTACTCACAGCAGCAACCATTTCTGGAGTGAGTCCAGATGCTAAAGCAGTAAGTGTTTCTGAAGTTGCCTGCTCGCTAAGTAACCAGTTGCGAAAATCTCCGATAGTAAAATGTGAGATAGGATTAAATGCCTGAGCATTATGCTCATCGATAATCAATCGTGTCACTTCATCGATTTCATAGTCGACGACAGCCTCATTGAGAAATGTTTTTAAGGGAAGATCAGCCAATGCCATTTGTGCGGCAACACGTTCAGTTGCATCGAATGCAGCAACACCCGCAAGTTCATCACCTGAACGTAAAGGTGTTGCTTTTGCCATAAGTGTTTTCAAATCTGCAAAATGATATTGTTGATTGGCAACTATAATTCGATAGCTCATTTTTTATCCTTAATCTTTATAGTGTTTTCTCGGCAGCTTTAATATTTGCAAACTCTTCTTCTGGCGTACCTTTTACTAAATGATAACGGCTATAGAGTAAAAAGTAAGCAATAAAGCATGCATAAATAAGTGCTGCAATGAACCATATTTTCGGATTAACAACAAAGCCTGCAACGACGGCAGCAATTGCCATGATAAGTGCAAGAGAGGAAGTTATGATTCCTCCTGGCGTTTTATATGGGCGGGGCATATCTGGTTTGGATAAACGAAGCTTAATATGAGAAAGTAAAATGAGGACATAAGAAATTGTTGCACCAAACACGGCAATTAAGATTAATGAATCACCTTCTTTAGTCAAAGACAGCAAGAAGCCAATAATCCCTGGAATAATGATAGCTAAATAAGGTGCTTTATTTTTATTGGTTAATGATAATGATCTTGGTAAATATCCAGCACGAGACAAGGCAAAAATTTGTCTTGAATATGCGTAAATAATTGAGAAAAAGCTCGCGATTAAACCTGCTAAACCGACAAAATTAACAAATGTAGCAACCCATGTTTCAGTTCCATACACTTTGATCAGAGCATCTACTAACGGGGCGCCTGAGTTTTGTATATTACTTGCACCCGCAGCGCCTACACCTAATATCAAAATAAGCAGCGCGAAAGCAGTTAAAATAAACATCGCACCCATGAGTCCGCGTGGTAAAGATTTCGCAGGATCTTTGGTTTCTTCGGCAGCAAGTGGTACGCCTTCAACTGCTAGGAAAAACCAAATTGCGAATGGTACAGCAGCCCAAATACCGATATAACCATGTGGAAGAAAAGCGCTGGCTCCAAATGCATTACCGACAGGTATATCAAATAAATTTTGTAGATTAAAATGAGGTGCCATGGCGGCAATAAAAACCACTAGAGCAATAACAGCAATAAGCGTAATGGCAAATATAATTTTAAGTGCCTCACCAGCACCTTTTAAGTGAATCCCCATAAAGACGAGATAGCAAAATAGATACACCATCCAACCATTTAAACCAAATAACGACTCACAATATCCGCCGATGAAAACAGCAATTGCAGCAGGAGCGATCGCGTATTCAATTAAAATGGCAGTTCCTGTTAGATAGCCTCCAAGAGGACCGAAAGCTGCACGCGCAAAACTATAGCCCCCACCAGCAGTTGGCATCATCGTCGACATTTCAGACATCGAAAGACATAAACATAAATACATGATCGCAACCAGAACGGTTGCTATAAACATTCCACCCCAACCACCTTGAGCAAGACCGAAATTCCAGCCAGCAAAATCCCCAGAAATGACGTAGGCTACACCCAAACCGATCAGAAGAACCCATCCGACCGTACCTTGTTTCAATTGTCGTTGTGAAAAATATTCTGCTGATGAGATTTCAGTTTGGGAGGAGGTGCTTGATACAGTGTTTGATTGATTCATACAAGATTACTCATCAGAGTGAATTTGTATCAAACAGTGCAAAAGTAATGCCTAATTTTTTAGAAAAAATCTAATAGTCTGCTTTTTTTATTCCAAATGATAAAAATAGTAATTTTTTCAGAAGCTTTTGATTTTAATGATGACTGAATTGAAACCTAAGGAATCAAGCTATCGTGCAACTATCTATAATTTATCTAACAAATATAGGGTTGCGCACCAAGATGATGCGCAACAAAGAATAAAAAGAACTTCAATATATTTGTATATATGAAGCTCTTTTATAAATTTACTTTTAGAAAAACTAACTCTAAGCAATCTTTTGATCAAGCCAATCAAATAGAGCCTGATAGACTTGTTCACGCACAGGAGGTGAGGACAATGCAAGGTCATGCAGACCATTGTGTATTGCGAGTGTTTGTATATCACCTTTCATTTTTTTAGCGTTATTCGTCATGTCTTTAACGTCAAGAATGACATCACTTTGTTGGGCATCTAATCCCCATTTTCTAGGATATTTAGATTGATGCGAGTGCATAATCAATGTTGGGATATTTAATCTAATGCCTTGATGTACTTCTTTTTGAGCTTCATGAATTGCATGTACAAAGCACAATCGAACAAATGGAACCGATTTTGGTTTCCAATTTAAATTGAAGTCCCATTCTCCATAAAAGTCTTGATGTAAACTTGGTGTGTACCACTGATTTAAACCGCTTGGAAATTTTGCGTTGGGTAAACGTTTGCCAATTTCACTTAAAACAGGAATTCCAACTTTTTTCTCTAAGAGACTTTTATAAAAATCATAAAATGGACTATTGGTCCATAAGGCTTTAATTAGACGATGGTCTGGATAATGTGCTGCGTACAACGTAGTAATTAAGCCACCAGTTGAATGCCCAGCAAGTAACACTTGGTTGTGGTTTTCTTGACCAATAATTTCCAGTGCTTTGCTTATTTCAGCATCATATTCACGTAAATCAAGGACATAATAAAGCTTTTGATGCGGTAATTTTGAACGTCCATATTTTCTTAGATCAAGGGCGTAAAAATCATAACCATGGTCATTGAATTGCTCAGCCATTTCTTTTTGAAAGAAATAATCAGCAAATCCGTGGATATATAAAACTGCCTTCTTTGTTGCTTGTGTTGCTTTTTTTCTAATTAATGTTGCAATGACTTTACCATCGTAGTCATCAGCAAAATTTAAAGTCATTTGCTGATAAGCATCACCCAATATATCTGTTTGATATGTATAAAGATTTGAAGTAGGCATTTTTATATCAAGTCTGAATTCATTTACAAACACATTAAATGAAAACCTTTGGATGTCAATGTAAAAATGAGATATACCGAGTTCTCAAATACGCTTTGAGTTTTTACTTTTCATAAAAAATCGTTAAGCTATGTGCTGTTGTTTTTGACTGACGAAATTATGAAACAAGAGACTGCACTAAATTTACTTAAAGCTGGAGAAAATGTTTTTTTAACGGGTTCGGCTGGTGCAGGTAAAACGTACACACTTAATCAATATATTCATTATTTAAAGGCACGAAAAGTTCCTGTTGCGATTACCGCTTCTACTGGAATTGCCGCGACGCATATGAATGGTATGACCATTCATACATGGGCAGGCATAGGTATTAAAGACAGTTTGAGTGATGATGATCTCAAGCGTATGAAAGAGCGTAAATATTTAAAAGAGCATCTAGAAAATGCCCAAGTTTTGATTATTGATGAAATTTCAATGTTGCATGCTAAGCAACTGAATTTAGTGAATCAGGTCTTAAAATACTTCAAAGAAAGTGATGAAGCTTTTGGTGGTATCCAAGTTATTGTCGCTGGAGATTTTTTTCAATTACCGCCAGTTGGTAAAAAAGAAGAAAGCAATCGAGATAAATTTTGTTTTATGTCAGATGCATGGGTAGAAGCAAAATTTCGAGTTTGTTATTTGACTGAACAACATCGTCAAGATGATGAAACGCTCAATAAAATTCTGAATGCAATCCGTGCTCAGAATATTCAAGATCATCATGTTAGTGCCTTACAGCAATCACGTCAGCACGATATTGGCGATACCTTTACTCGTCTCTACACTCACAATATGGATGTTGATAACATCAACTATCAACACTTGAATGAGATTGATAACGAAAGCCATCAATTTAATGCTGTACTTGATGGTAATGACAAGTTGATTGAAACGCTAAAATCCTCAGTTCGCGCACCAGAAGAGTTAACGCTTAAAAAACATGCCAAAGTGATGTTTGTTAAAAATAATTTTGATATGGGGTATATCAACGGTAGTTTGGGTGAGGTGATTGGCTTTGAAGAAGATGATAAACAAGGCATTTTACCTAAAGTTAAATTAACTGATGGAACAACGCTATTAGTTGAACCTGAGACGTGGTCAATTGAAAATGAAGCAGGTAAAGCAATTGCAAGTTTTCAACAAATTCCATTACGTTTAGCTTGGGCAATTACCATTCATAAAAGCCAAGGTATGACATTAGAAGCAGCAGAAATTAATTTAACGCATACTTTTGAAAAAGGTCAGGGCTATGTGGCTTTATCACGATTAAAGTCCATGACAGGACTGAAACTGCTCGGATTTAATGAACAAGCACTTGAATTAGATAGTTTAGCGATTAAAGCTGATCGTCGTTTTCAAGAACTATCTAAGGAAGCTGAAGTTAATTTTGAAAATATTGACTTAACCACGCAACACAATGCATTTATTCGACATTGTGGTGGTACATTAAATGCGACAGAAATTAATCGTAATGAAAAGAAACTTTCTAAAAGCACGAAGCAAAATTATGCTGCAGCAACACTAGATGAAACACGTGCATTATTTGAAGATGGATATGAAATTGAAGATATCGCACATGAACGTGGCTTAACTCCAGCTACGATTATTAACCACTTAGCGCGTTTACAAAAAGAACAAGGCTTAGATATTTCAGTTGCTAACCCTGGCGAAGAAGTTATTGAAGAAGTCCGTAAAATTTATAAACGCTTACATAAACGCAAGAATCCTGAACATTTTACCGATGATGGTGCAATCAAGTTACGCCCAATCGTTGAAGCAACAAGTCCACGCATGGCTTATGATCAAGTCCGTTTAGCACTTTTATTTATTGAATAGGAAGTTAAAATGCCTCATCTGATTGCTCACTATTCAGCAAATTTAATTGAATTAGATCAGTATGCTTTACTCAAAGTCGTGAATACTGCATTAATTGAAACTGATTTATTCAGTGCTAATGATATTAAATCGCGCATTTTTAAAGATGACGTGTTTTTGATTGGTTTAGAAGAAAATCAAGAAGCCTATATTCACCTGAAACTTTATCTTTTGAGTGGGCGAACTGATGTGCAAAAACAAGTGGTGGGTGAGGCATTAATTGGTGTACTTGAGCAAAAAAACTATATGAAAGCTAAGATTGAAAACTCAATACAAGTTTGTGTAGAGGTCATTGATATGCCAAGAGAGTTTTATTTTAAAGCGATAATTGAGCCATAATTAGAAAGTAAAATTCGGAAAGAACTTTGACGAATTGATGTAAAAGTTAGTTCTTTGATCTAAAAAACTTCAAAACTTTGTTTACTATCTACATGAGTCAGATTTTGATTACAAACTTTTATTATTTCAATAGTTTGTGAGCTCTGCTAAAACAGAGCCACATTAAAGAGTTTCGATATCCATATATTGCCGAATCAAATTGTCATCCAACATATGTACATAATCTAAAAACGCTACATTGAAGCTACCTACAGTCTGAGCGTGTTCAAATGCCAGTTTTCCTGCAATTGAAAAATGAATATGTGAGGCGAGGGCAGCAATTGTGGGATTGCTTACAGCGTTATATGCTGCTGTTAATGCCCCCAAAGCACAACCTGTTGCTGTGATTTTGGGTTGTAAATAACACCCCCCATTCACCTGAATAACGCTATCAAAATGTTTGGAAATGATATAGTCAGATTCACCAGAAATCGCAACACACTCAGTATGCTGTAACAAGCTTTTTGCTTGAGCATAAACATCTTGGCTATTTAATGTACTGTCTACACCTTTAGATTGATTTTGACTTCCTGCTAGCGCACTTATTTCTGAGGCGTTGCCACGAATGATACTCGGTTTAAATTCTAAAAGCTGCTCAACAGTTTCACTACGCCATTTTAAAATTGCTCCATAACCAACTGGATCAAGTATCCAAGGGACTTGATGTTGTTGAGCAGTTTTAGTTGAAATTAACATGGCTTGAGTTTGTTCAGTTGTTGGTGTCCCTAAATTAATACTCAAGGCAGAACTGATTTTTGTAAAACCTTCAGCTTCAAAAGGATTAACAATCATTGCAGGTGATGCACCAGCTGCAAGTAAAATGTTCGCGACATAATTACTGGCTACGCTATTGGTGATACATTGTACAAGTGGTGTTTGACTCTGCAAGGAATGCCAAGCTTCGATGACTTGTTCAATTAGTTGTTGTTTTTGTGACATCTTGCAGCCCCTTGAATGCACTCAAAAAAGGTATTTTAACGTGTAAAATAATGATCTTGATGTTTACACTTACGACAAATGAGCGAAACATAGTCATCTGCATCATAATCCACAATAAGATCATTTGAACCACAATACATGCAACGTTTGACTGAATAAAAATTAAGTCTAGGTTCTATTTTTCGCCAAGATTTCCAAATCGGCTGAAAGAAAACACTTTCATCATAACCTAGTAATTTAAATAGTAAAATCTCACTCATTTTACTCAATGGAATATTGTGTGGTCTTGGTAAAGTTGTGGTTTCCCAGCGTTCTGCTAAGGCACGTTCACGATATTGTTCCAATGTTTTTTTCAGTAAATTGGTATTAATAAATTTATCATTTCTAGGTTGTAATACCTTTTGTTTGTGTAAGTATTCCAATGCTGTTTGGATTAAATAATAAATTTGCCCCACTGCTAAACCTTCCATTAAACGATAGCAAAAGGCTTGGAAGGCGCGATTTCCAGCAATTTGAATCCCCCAAGTTCTACAGTAAAACTGCATGAACTGAACGATTTCTTGATAGAGCACTAAATAAAGTACATCCTTCACTTCATCAGTGCTTTTAAAAGGGATGCCCAAGCTTAAATTTTGATAAAACCAATTACGTAATTGTTGAGCGATACTATAAAGACTCGGATCAGAATATCCATCGAGTCGAATATTTAAATAAAAATGTTCAGTTTCACTGGTTGAATCTTTTAACTTAAAGATACCAAGTTTAACTAACTCTTGAACGATTTGATTTTGAAATAAATAATTGGGTGTGAAATCATAGTACTTAATTTTTTGCCAATGGATTGTTTCATCATGTTGGACGTCTTCGCGGGCATAATTATCGAGCAAGCTAAGTAAAAATAATTTATGTAAAAAACTCAGCTGATTTAAGCTATAAACCACTTCATCCTTGATTTTGTATTTTCGTTGTTCTTGTAAGATTGTCTGTTGAGTTTGCTTTTTTCTCTGTGCAGTACATTGAGTACAGTGGCAATTTAACTTACTGTCGCTTTTAAAAACGCGGTGCTGACAATGACTGCATTCGTGAAATTGAAATTCTTGTGAATATTGTTCTGCTTCGATCCAAAACATGGATGCTTGGCATAAAGGGCAATGGCTACTTTCATCTAACTGTTTTTGTAGAATCTGTAAATCCATTCAAATAAAACTCACTTGCTATAAACCTAAGATTATACATGTTGAATGATCCTTGAGATGGAAAGTTTATACTTAAAAAATAAAGTCTAAAATGCGATATAATTAACTGAAATTTATATAAAAGTTATTTAGACTACTTTGTATTTTTTGAAAATATAGTAAATTTATACGTCAATTAAAATTACATTTGAATCCAAACTTAAAAAATTGAAAAGGAATGGGGAAATGGGCGTATCATCGAAAGTAAAACAGGAAAAGTATATAAAGGAAAAGCAAGTTTAAATAATGATGGTAAGCGTTTAAATATGCGCGGTTATGTTGGGATTTCGGCTCTGGGTCGGACTGTGGTATGGATTAGAACAGACAGTGCCAACCCATAATCATTTATTATTAAATGTGTGAATTGCTTAAAATTTTAATGAATATTAAGCAATTAAATATCCATTAGTCTTGTTGACTGTCAGGGTTCATTAGAATAAAAGTGTATAGGAAGGATTGCTTTGCATTAAGGAGAAATTTATGCAAAAAAACTCACTCATGAAAGGAATCATGGGAATTTCTTTTGCTTTATGTACAACAACAACTTTTGCGATTACTCCTGAGGGTTTTTGGAAAAGTATTGATGATCGTACAGGTCAACAGCTTTCGATTGTAGAAATCAAAAAGAAACCAGACAATACATACACAGGAACGATTGTATATCGTTATCCAGTTTTAGGTGGTGGAACTGTATTGACTCATTGTGTGAAATGCCCTGAGCCATATAAGAATAAACCCATTTTAGGCTTACAAATTGCTTCTGATCTAAAAGAAGATCCAAAAAAGCCAAATCATTATATTGATGGTCGTATACTAGAGCCTAAGACAGGCAATATTTATAAAGGCAAAGCTCAACTAAGCCCAGATGGAAAACGTTTGCGTATGCGAGGATACATGGGTATTTCTGCGCTTGGACGCACTCAAGTATGGATTCGAACTGACAGCGCGAACCCTTAGGCTTTGCTAAAATTTATTTGATTAATAATGAGAAAATTATGATAAATCGTATACTTATGAAAGGAATCATAGGCGTTTCGATTGCTTTTATAAACATCACTACTTTTGCAACTTCTATTGAGGGCTATTGGAAAAGTATTGATGATCGTACCAGTGAGCAACTTGCAATTGTTGAAATTAGAAAAGTTGAGGATGGTACATATCGTGGTAAGACCGTTTATATTTATCCAAGCGTAAGAAAAGGAGCAGACGTTACACATTGTGTAAATTGTCCACCGCCTTATACAAACAAACCACGTTTAGGTTTGGAGTTCATGACACAAATTATTCAAGATCCTAAAGATCCAAATAATTATATAAATGGAAAATTGCTAGATCCAGCTACTGGTAAAATTTATAAAGGCAAGGCTCGTTTGAGTAGTGATGGCAAAAGATTGAAGTTAAGAGGCTATATTGGAGTCTCAATGCTAGGACGTTCAATCGTTTGGATTCGTACCAATAGTCCAAATCCTTAATGAGATATATTTAATTTGTAGAATGCCTTAGGGATCACTTTTGGCATTTTTTTTCTGCTAAAGAATCAGGATTGTTGTATTAAATTTTAAATAAAAACTGTCACTTAGTGTACAAATGAACTGTAGCGTACAGTGTAACTTAAATAAAAATGTGATACTTTTCGAATATTAAACTTATAAAGATGAATAAGTTACTTTTGTAAATGACGGGGTCAATATGCTAAATCGTATACTCATGAACGGAATCATGGGAATAACTATTGCTTGTGCAAGTGTGTCAACTTTTGCTGCTTCTATCGAAGGTTATTGGAAAAGTATCGAAGAACGTACTGGAGAACAGCTTTCTATTGTCGAAATTCGCAAAGGAAGTAATGGACGTTTTCATGGAAAAATTATATATCGTTATCCAAACTCACATGGCATCGCACTCACAAATTGCACTAAATGTGCAGCACCAAACACGAATAAGCCAATTTTAGGTTTGGAGATATTATCTGGATTTAGAGAAGATCCAAATAAACCAGACTCTTATATTGATGGTCGTGTTTTAGAACCGACTTCAGGTCGAGTTTATAAAGGTAAAGGTGTTGTGACTGGCGAAGGTAAGCGTTTACGTATGCGTGGATACATGGGTGTTTCCGCACTTGGTCGTACTGTGGTGTGGATCAGAACTGATAGCCCAAATCCTTAAAATAATTTAAGCCTAAAAAAACCTCGAAGTTTCGAGGTTTTTTGTTGATTGATGATTAAACAGGGCATGGTAAATTTTCGTCCTCCTGACCAATTTTTTTTGCAGCAATAAGTGCTTGTACCTTTTTACTTGGTAATTTTTCTTTGCCAAGCGCGTCGTATGTATTCACAATATTGGTTACTTCTAATGCCGTTAGTTCAATTCCTTCTGCTGTTAAAAAAACCGAGATTACGTGGTGATCAACACCTGCCTTTGCAAGATCGTGGATCGCTTTAATATTTTCTAAACGATATAGATGTGCTTTCAATTCCATAGTCGTAGCCCTCGCTTGTTATTTTATATACCTACATTGGCATATATGATTAAGCAATAACCGTGCACAAAATGTTAAGTTGAAGAAAAAAATGTAAATTAAGCGATGAAAAGGGCGGGCTTCTGTATTTTTTATTTAAGAATAGAAAACTATGTTGTAATTTTGTCTAAACGAACCTTAAATTCTGCTCTTGTATTTGAAAAAAGAACAATAAACATCATAAAACTCTTAAATGAGATAGTTGTGTCTAAAGACAGGTTTTATAAGTTGGCGTATGATTTGCTAATCAAGAAGTCTTGCCAACAAGACCATCTAATGACATGACGAAAGATAAGGAATACTGATGAATATCGCTGCGCAACCTCCTGTACAAGCAGATCAAACCATTTATTTGAAAGATTATCAAAAACCATCTTTTTTAGTTGAATCAATTAATTTAGATATTCAAGTCTATGATGATCATACGATTGTTGATTCAATATTGGTGATGAAGCGTCAAGCTAGTGGAGCATTAGTATTATTAGGACGTGATTTAGAGCTGAAATCCATTCAACTCAACGGTAAATTATTAACTGCTGATCAGTATGAGCTAGATGCAGAGCAATTACAGATCACTGATGCACCAGATGAGGTCATTATTCAAACTCAAGTGATCATTCATCCAGAATCAAATACTCAACTGGAAGGTTTATATAAGGCGGGCGATCTATTTGTTACCCAAAACGAACCCGAAGGTTTCCGCAAAATTACTTTTTATCCAGATCGTCCAGATGTTTTGTCAGTATTCACGACCCGTGTTGAAGCAGACAAAAAATATCCTGTTTTATTGGCAAATGGTAATTTGCTTGAAACGGGTGAGGCTGGTGAAGGTCGTCATTTTGCAATTTGGCAAGACCCAACCAAAAAACCAAGTTATTTATTCGCCTGCGTCATAGGTGATTTAGCTGTATTGAGAGATCGTTATACAACTTCTGAAGGTCGCGATGTTGCCTTAGAAATTTATGCGATCGAGAAAGATATTCCAAAATGCCATATTGCGATGGAAGCATTAAAGCATTCGATGCGTTGGGATGAGGAACATTATGGTCGTCCTTATGATCTCGACAATTATATGATTGTTGCAGTTAGCCAATTCAACATGGGGGCGATGGAGAATAAAGGTTTAAATATCTTTAATACCTCTTGTGTACTCGCTGATGAAGAATTTACGACTGATGCAGCAATCATGCGTGTTCAATCAGTAATTGCACATGAATATTTCCATAACTGGACGGGTAACCGTATTACTTGTCGCGATTGGTTCCAGCTTTGTTTAAAAGAAGGTTTGACTGTATTTCGAGATCAATCATTCTCTGAAGATTTACAGTCGGCAGCAGTACAGCGTATCGATGATGTTGCTGTATTAAAAGCACATCAATTTCCTGAAGATGCGGGTCCATTATCTCATCCCCCACGTCCAGATCATTTTGTCGAAATAAATAACTTCTACACAGCGACGGTTTATGAAAAAGGGGCGGAAATTAACCGCATGATGGCAACACTTTTAGGTAAAGAAAAATACCGTAAAGGCACAGACGAATATTTCTTTCGCCATGATGGTCAGGCTGTAACAGTTGAAGATTGGGTTGCAGCACTCAGCGTAGGGTCTGGTGTAGATTTATCAAATTTCCTGACGTGGTATAACCAACCGGGTACACCTAAGCTAGAAGCGAAAGGTGAATATAATGCAGCTGCAAAGACCTATCGTTTGAGCTTCAAACAAAGCTTAAAAGCACATCCGAAGTATCCAAACTTAAAAGCTGTTCCAATCCCAGTTGCTTTAGCATTGTTCAATGCAAAAACGGGTGAGCAGTACACTTTGCATAGTGCTGATCTATTCGTAAATGATGTGAAAGATGGCGTTTACTTATTTGATCAAGATGAAGTTACTATTGAATTTTCAGATGTGACCGAACAACCAGTCGCTTCATTACTACGTAACTTCTCTGCGCCTGTAAATCTAAGTTTTGATTATTCTAATGATGATCTAGCGTTCTTGATTCAACATGAAACCAATGGTTTTAACCAATGGCAAGCGACTCAAACGTTGCTAGAACGCATTTTATTAGAAGATCATCAAGCAGATACCTACATCCAAGCAATTAAAAATACGTTGCCTGATTTGGTTAATAAAGATCCTTTGCTTGCATCACGTTTGTTTGATGTACCAAGTGAAAGTTATTTGGGTAGCCGTATCGATCAAGATTATGAACCTGAGTTAGTACGCGAGAAACGTGAAGCAGTTATAAATCGTTTGGCGCGTGAACTTGGCTCGTTCTGGAAAGAAACCTATTTAGCGCTTGATCCTGACTTGCAGAAAGAATTTTCTTTGGCAATGGGTGTACGTGCATTGAAAAACATCATGTTAAATATGTTGGCACGTCAAGGTGATGAATCTGCTTTCGATTTGGCTTATCAGCAATATCAGCAAACAGGGAATATGTCTGAGCGTTTAGGTGCTTTGCGTGTTCTCGTGTGGAATGATGCACGTCAAGCTCAATCGGTACTTGATGATTTCTATAATCGTTTTAAAGATGAAGCTTTATCTTTAGATCAATGGTTTACCATTCAAGCATCTAATCCTAATGCCACTGCTGAAACCATTGGATATCTCACCAAGCATCCTGATTATGATTTAGGTACACCGAATCGTATTCGCTCAGTGAGTGGTGGATTATCTAATAGTCCAGTGAATACATGGAGTTTTGGCGTTGAACATTTCATCAATCTAGCAACTTATTTAGATGAGAAAAATCCAATTTTAGGTTCTCGCTTATTACAAGTATTGTCACGTTGGTATACCTTAGCTGAACCTCAGCGTTCGCAGGTGCAGCAAGCACTTAAAGCGATGCAACCAAAGGTTAAATCGAAGAATGTATCTGAAACATTAAATTCTTTACTCAGTATTTAATCTAAACTAAGTTTTAGCTTTAACCACAATCGTTTACGGTTGTGGTTATTATTTTTTATTCAGCATTTATAGAATTTCCCGCAATTAAAAAATTATAAAAAAAATAGAAATGGGAGCATTATAGGAATAATGACACATGGCTTTGAGTGTATTTGATCTTTTTAAAATCGGTGTAGGTCCTTCAAGTTCACATACTGTCGCACCGATGCGAGCAGCATATCGTTTTGTCGAGGTATTGCAACAACGCCGTGATTT
>Ga0114982_1000786_pt1 | contig 16657 bp, 16 predicted proteins | sample Shrwel_input2_FT_FD_87183 | JGI IMG/M metagenome (GOLD analysis project Ga0114982, IMG submission 87183) | Subsurface microbial communities from deep shales in Ohio, USA - Utica-3 well 1 S input2 FT | ecosystem: Environmental > Aquatic > Deep subsurface > Shale gas/oil reservoir > Produced... | reverse complement strand
CATTATAGATGGGATTTCAAAATCTATTCATTATTTGGAAAACAACTCAAAAGTGTATGAAATTATCAATCTGGGAGAAAGTGAAGTCATTACGTTATCTGAAATGCTGACTTATTTAGAAAGACATCTTGACAAAATTGCCACAAAAAAAACACTGCCAAAGCAGCAGGGAGATGTACAAAAAACCAATGCTGATATTACAAAAGCGCAAAGTTTAATAGGGTATAAACCGACGACAAACTTCCAAAATGGCACAAAAAAATTTGTGGAATGGTTTTTGAGAAAATGACATCAATCTACTGCGGTTATGCTCACAACAGCATTTGCAGTAAAGTGTTAAAAAAATTTAATAAAAGAATTGAAAATCAAGTCATAAAAAAGTTTATAATATAAGCTATTTTTATACTTTTGCAAAAAAATAATAAATTATGTACTGGACATTAGAATTAGCTTCATACTTAAGTGACGCACCTTGGCCGATGACAAAGGCAGAACTTATCGACTACGCAATCAGAACTGGTGCACCAATGGAAGTTGTAGAAAACCTTCAGGCAATTGAAGATGAAGGTGAAGTATACGATGCAATTGATGAGATCTGGAGCGATTATCCTACGGACGAAGATTACCTTTGGAACGAGGACGAATATTAATACAAAGCAATAAGCTTTAGGCAATACGCTTAAAGCTTTTTCAATAATAACATACACCATCGAGTGTAATTTAATATGCTTAAAGCCGCAGGTTTTAGGCTTAAAACAAATTCTATGAGTTTTTTAAATAAAGTTCTTAAAGGGTTTTTGGGAGACAAAAAAGCGCAGGACCTTAAGGAAGTAAAAAAAGTTGTATCAAAAATCAAAGCTGTTGAACCAAGTATCGGAGAATTATCTGATGATGGTTTGAGAGAGAAAACCGCTGAATTTAAATCTAAAATTAAAGCAGCTACCAATACTATTACAACTCAGATAGAACAAATCAAAGAGCAGATCAAGAATTCAAAGAATGTTGATGAAAAAGAAGCTCTTTTCTCTAAAATAGAGACTTTGAAAAAAGAATCTTATGAGATTGAAGAAAAAGTTCTTCTACAGATTCTTCCGGAAGCTTTCGCATTGATCAAAGAAACCTCAAGAAGATGGGCTCAAAACGGAGAAATCCGCGTAAAAGCTACAGACAGAGACAGAGAACTTGCAGCAACCAAAGATTTTGTTGAAATCCAAGGTGAAGAAGCTGTTTGGAAAAACTCATGGAATGCAGCAGGAACTCCTATTTTGTGGGATATGGTGCATTACGACACTCAGTTTATTGGAGGGGTAATTCTTCATAGCGGTAAAATTGCCGAGATGGCAACAGGAGAAGGTAAAACTTTGGTAGGTACGCTTCCTATTTACTTAAATGCACTTCCTGAAAGAGGGGTACATGTTGTAACCGTGAATGATTACCTTGCAAAAAGAGACTCCGCTTGGATGGGACCATTGTACCAATTCCACGGAATGTCGATTGACTGTATCGACAATCATCAACCCAATTCAGACGGAAGAAGAAAAGCCTATAATTCAGATATTACATACGGAACAAATAATGAATTTGGTTTCGACTATTTGAGAGACAACATGGTGACTTCACCTACTGAATTAGTTCAGAGAGAACTAAACTTTGCAATAGTTGATGAGGTTGACTCTGTTTTGGTCGATGACGCAAGAACGCCTTTAATTATTTCCGGACCTGTTCCACAAGGAGACAGACAGGAATTTGATGTTTTAAAACCTTCTATTGACAGAATTGTTGAAGTTCAGAAAAAAACAGTTTCTGCAATTTTTAATGAAGCTAAAAAATTAATTGCCGCTGGAAATACTAAAGAAGGAGGGTTCAAATTACTTCAGGCTTACAGAGGTTTACCGAAAAACAGACAGCTGATCAAGTTTTTATCTGAAAGCGGAAACAGAGCTTTACTTCAGAAAGTAGAAGCTCAGTATATGGCAGATAACAACCGCGATATGCCTATCGTAGATAGAGATTTGTATTTCGTTATCGAAGAGAAAAACAATCAGGTTGATCTTACCGATAAAGGCGTAGAATATATGTCTCAGGGAAATTCTGACAACAATTTTTTTGTTCTTCCAGACATCGGAACAGAAATCGCTGAAGTTGAAGCTAAAAATTTATCTAAAGAAGAAGAATTTGAAGCCAAAGAAAGACTTTTCGCAGAATTTGCAGAGAAATCTGAGCGTGTTCACACCATGAGTCAATTGCTGAAAGCATATACTTTATTTGAAAAAGATGATGAATATGTCGTAATTGACGGTGAGGTAAAAATTGTTGATGAGCAGACTGGTCGTATCATGGAAGGGAGACGTTATTCAGATGGTCTTCACCAAGCGATTGAAGCAAAAGAAAACGTAAAAATTGAAGCTGCTACACAAACATTTGCAACGGTAACTCTACAAAACTATTTCCGTATGTACAACAAACTTGCGGGGATGACAGGTACAGCAGAAACTGAAGCAGGAGAACTTTGGCAGATTTATAAATTGGATGTAGTGGTAATTCCTACCAACAGACCAATTCAGAGACACGACAAACAGGATTTGGTTTTCAAGACCAACAGAGAAAAATATAATGCCGTAATTGAAGAAATTGAAAATTTAACTGCAGCAGGAAGACCTGTTTTAGTAGGTACAACTTCTGTAGAAATTTCACAGTTGCTTTCAAAAGCGCTTCAGTTAAGAAAAATTCAGCATCAGGTTTTAAATGCTAAACTCCACAAGAAGGAAGCAGAAATTGTTGCAGGAGCAGGTCAGCCTGGAGTAGTAACGATTGCAACCAACATGGCAGGTCGTGGTACCGACATTAAGCTGAGCAAAGAAGTAAAAGAAGCAGGAGGTTTGGCGATCATCGGTACTGAAAGACATGATTCCAGACGTGTTGACAGACAGTTGAGAGGTAGAGCGGGAAGACAGGGAGATCCGGGAAGTTCTCAGTTCTATGTTTCTTTGGAAGATAACTTGATGCGTTTATTCGGTTCTGAAAGAATTGCTAAAATGATGGACAGAATGGGTCATAAGGAAGGTGAAGTAATTCAGCATTCTATGATATCTAAATCTATCGAAAGAGCTCAGAAAAAAGTAGAAGAAAACAACTTCGGTACAAGAAAAAGACTTCTTGAATACGATGATGTAATGAATAAGCAGCGTGATGTGATTTATAAAAGAAGAAAGAACGCATTATTCGGAGATCACCTGAAGTATGACATCACCAATATGATTTTTGATGTTTCAAACTCAATCGTAGCAAAAGGTAAAGCAAACGGAAGTTTTAAAGATTTTGAATTTGAAGTGATTAAAAACTTCACTATGGAATCTCCTGTTTCTGAGAATGATTTTAAATCTAAACAAATTCCTGAGCTTACCGAAATTCTTTTCAAAGCAGCTCAAGCTGATTATGATATGAAGCTTAATCTTCTAAAAGAAAAATCTTTCCCTATTATTGAGAATGTTTATCAGAATCAGGGTTCAATGTTTAAAATGATTCAGGTTCCTTTTTCAGACGGAGTAAAAACGTTAACCATCGTTACCGATTTGAAAGAAGCTTATGACACTCATTGTGACAGCTTGATTAATGATTTTGAAAAAAATATTACTCTTTCAATCATCGATGAAAACTGGAAACTTCACCTTCGTGAAATGGATGATTTAAGAAAATCTTCTCAGGGTGCTGTTTATGAGCAGAAAGATCCTTTGGTAATTTACAAACAAGAATCTTTCCATTTATTCAGTGAAATGGTGGATAAAATGAATAAAGAAATCATTTCGTTCTTATACAGAGGAGAAATTCCTGCATAAAAACAATTTTACATAAAAATAAATCCTGTTGAATTTTTTCAGCAGGATTTATTATTTGGAATAAATCTTAATAATCTGATAAAAATCACAATTTAAGCTAATTTAGAATAATTAAAAACAATATATTTGCAGAAAAATAAATCTTTAATGAAAAAGCTATTGGTTTGCGCATCGGTTTTAGGTTCAATGTTATCGTTTGCACAGGAAAAAAAAGATTCTGTAAATTCTAAAAATATAGAAGAAGTAATCATCAATAAGATGGTGAAAAAACTCGATACAGAATCTTCTAACAAAATGCCGATAAGTTTTATCGAGAACCCACAAGTTTATTCTTCTATTGACAGAGGAATTTTGGAAAATCAGAATATTTTTACCGTAGATGATGCTTACAGAAATGTAACTGGCTTGCAGAAAATGTGGAATCCGACAGGAAGAGCTGGAGATGGTGGTTCATTTTTCGTTTTGAGAGGTTTCCCATCTCAAGCTTCAACAAGAAATGGTGTGGTTGCTCCTGTTACTTCTACAATTGATGCAATAAATGTTGAAACGATAGAATTTTTGAAAGGTCCTGTAGGAACACTTTACGGGAGTACAGTAGCTTCCTACGGTGGTCTTATTAATAGAGTGACTAAAAAACCTCAGCAAAATTTCTTTGGTGCAGTCTCGGCTTCTGCAGGAAGTTATAACACATACAGAGTAACTGCCGATATAAATGCGCCGATTACCAAAGACTTTCTTTTCCGTGTAAATACAGCGTATACAAACGAAGGAAATTTCACCAAAACTGATGCGAAAAATCAATATACAACGTTTGCGCCTAGTTTAACTTATAATGTTTCAGACAAACTACAGTTAAATGTTGATTATGAATTGTTCCAAAATCGAGTAACTGCAAATCCTTATTTCTTCTATCTTTCGCCAAAAACGTTGAATGGGATTGATAACATGAAAGATTTAGAAAAAGTTGCAGGTTTAGATTATAAAGAATCTTACACCGGAAAAGATTTGTATATGACCGCAAGAAATTCTAATATTTTCGGAAATGTGAAATGGAAAATCAACGATAATATCACCTCAAATACTTACATTAATAATTCCGATTCTTATTCTGACGGTTACAATCCTTATTTTTCTGTTGCCTATGATACTGCATCGTCTTCATATAACGTTACAAGAGCAGACCAATCTACAAACGACAGCAAAAAATCTTGGTTCCAAATTCAACAAAACTTCAACTTTAATTATGATTTCTCAAATGGAATGAAAAACAGAACGGTTGCTGGTTTTGACTACATGAGAACAACTGAAAGACTGCGTTATAAATATCTTAACTCTAATTTTGATACCGTAGCAGCTTCAGGTGCAGATTATTCAGGAATGAATGCCAATGCTTTGTCTGCACTTTATGCAAATTCCGCAAATTTTTCAACTTGGGATTATTTGAGAGATTTGAATACTTATTCAGGATATGTTTCCAACTTATTTAGTCCGATAGCAAACTTGCACATTATGGCAGGACTTCGTTATGAAAATAATGATTATTTAGGCGGAATGTCCGGACCAAACACGGAGAAAGCATTCAACCAATCTGCATTTTCGCCAAAAGCCGGAATTGTTTACGAAATCGTGAAAGATAAGTTTTCTGTTTTTGGAAATTATCAAAATTCTTTCAAATCCAACGGATATTATACCTCTGATGTAGCCGGAAATACAACTTTGTCAGATCCTGAAAGAGGAAATCAGTTTGAAGGTGGTTTCAAAGCAAGTTTATTTAAAAACAGATTCAACGCAACAGTTTCTTACTACAATATCAAAGTAAAAAACCAATTACTATACACAGGAGAATTTACCCCAAATTTTGCATCAGTACAACAACAAGCAGCCTCTACACTCAGCAAAGGATTTGAGCTGGAAGTTAATGCATATCTTGTAAAAGGTTTCTCATTGGTCGGAGGTTTGGCCTACAACGATACAGTGGACGAATCAACAGATTTAAGACCAACAACAGCGGGTTCTTTTTGGAATGCAAATTTCAACCTCGCTTATCAATTTGTTGACGGAAAAGTAAAAGGACTTGGATTCGGGTTTGGAGGAAATTATGCCAGTGACAATAATGTTACAGGAGATTTCATTTTACCAAAATACTTCGTTTTGAATGCTAATGCATTTTATGATGCCAAGAAATTCAGAATTGGGATTAAAGTAGACAACTTTACGAATGAGCATTATTGGACAGGATATTCTACTGCCAATCCTCAAATTTTGGCAAATTTCTTAGGAACGATTGCTTATAAGTTTTAAAAAAATTCAAATAAATCATCTGCCAAATCACATCTGTCGTTTGGCAGATTTACTATCTAAAAATAGAATATCTTATTTGTAAAACTTTATGAAGAAAAAACATCACCATAAAAAGAAACCAAGTCCATTCAAAAAATGGACAGGCAAACTGCATCTTTGGTTTGGCTTATCTATTGGCTTGATCATTTTCATCGTTTCTGTAACGGGAGCTTTATATGTTTTTAAAGATGAGATCGAAAACTTTACAAGAAAAGATGTAATTTACCATAATGAACAAAATATTGCCCAGAAACAAATTCTTCCGATTCGTGTCTTAGAGAAAGCAGTTGATAATCAGGTAAAAGAAAAATTCAAAATACATTGGGTAAATGTTCCTATAGACAAAAAAATGTCTTATCAGTTCTATTGGTACGAACACAATACGAATGCATGGAATTATTTTGATGAATTTCCGATCTATAAAGTCGCTTACGTAAACCCTTACGATGGAAAAGTGCTGCGGGTTTATGATGAGAAAAACGGATTTTTTCAGATTGTAAAAATGATTCACTGGAGTTTTTTATTAAAGCAGGATTGGGGAAAATATGTAGTCGGGATTCCCGTCATTATTTTCATTATCATGTTGATTTCAGGAATTATCCTGTGGTGGCCAAAAAATAAAGCAGCCAGAAAACAACGGTTTTCATTCAGATGGGAAAATATTAAAAGCTGGAAAAGAAAAAACTATGACCTTCACAACATTTTAGGATTTTATGCTTCTATTTTTGCCTTAATATTTTCTATTACCGGTTTATTCTATGCCTTTTTTGTTATCCAAACCATGATGTACGTCGTATTTTCAGGAGGAAACACGGTTTATCCGGATTTTTCTCATATTACAACAAAAGCGCCACTTGAAACCAGAAACGATACAACGTTAGATAAAGTAATTAATACTGTTCGTACAAACTATCCGAATTCGTATGGTTTTTCGGTAGATTTGGGACATCCTCACATGGACGATCACGAACATCCGAATTTTTCGGTTTTCGTAAAACATCTCTCCTATTCTTACCACAAAAACAGCAGTTTAATTTTTGATGAAAATTCTGGTGAGCTTCTACACACTCACAATCATGAAGATAAAGATCTTGGCGAAAAAGCAATTGCAGCGAACTATGATGTTCATGTAGGATCTATTCTGGGACTTCCTACAAAGATTATTGCGTTTATTGTGAGCATTATTTGCGCATCACTTCCTGTTACAGGATTTTTAGTTTGGTATGGAAGACGGAAAAAAACAAAGAAAATCATTTAATTATTTTTTAAATTATTATTCGGTTAAATCACTATTAATACAATCTTTTTTATAAATTTATTGCCTCGAAATTATACAATAAAGAAAATGTCAGTAGTAGATTTGTCAAAACAGGTTGCATTAGGTATCGATATCGGTGGAACCAACACCAAGTTTGGTTTAGTAAATCACCGTGGTGAAATTTTAGTAAAAGGCTCAATTCCCACCGACCAATATGCTACACCTGAAGCATTTATTGAAGCGTTGCACCAAAATATTCTGCCACTAATTGAAGAATATGGAGTAGAAAAAATAATTGAAGGAATCGGCGTAGGCGCTCCCAATGCAAACTACTACAGCGGTACGATAGAACAGGCTCCCAATCTTCCGTGGAAGGGAATCATTCATTTTGCAGATTTAATGACTGAAAAATTCGGACATCCATGCAAAATGACCAACGATGCAAATGCCGCAGCTCTTGGTGAAATGATGTACGGTGCTGCAAGAGGCATGAAAGATTTTATCATGATTACTTTGGGAACAGGTGTAGGAAGCGGAATTGTTTCCGGTGGACATTTGATCTACGGTCACGACGGATTTGCCGGTGAACTCGGTCATACCATCGTAAAACCTGGCGGAAGAAAACACTGGAGTACTGGTTCTGAAGGAAGTTTAGAATCTTACGCATCTGCAACAGGAATTGCGATCACTGCAAAAAAAATGAGAGCAGAATTCCCGGAATCTATGCTGAATCAATATCCTGAAGATACTATTAACTCAAAAACAGTACACGAATGTGCTTTGAAAGGCGATCCTGTAGCAATTGAGGTGTTCAGATATACCGGTCAGAAATTGGGTGAAGCATTGGCAAACTTTGTAATGTTCTCTTCTCCTGAAGCCATTTTATTATTTGGCGGAGTTATCAAAGCAGGAGATTTTATACTTAAACCTGCAAAACTACACATGGAAAGAAATCTTCTTCCTATTTTCAGAAATAAAGTAAAATTGGTTTTCAGTGAACTGGATGAAGCAGATGCTGCCATTTTGGGTGCAAGTGCTTTAGTCTGGGAAAAATAAATTCAACCTAATAAAATATATTGAGCATTCTCTTTTGAGGATGCTTTTTTGTTTGTTAAATCCTATATATCAAAGATTAAAATTCATCATTTGTGTTTATCGTGAAAGCATTTGTGATATTAGTGTTTACTTTTAAACGCAAAGATTTAATTATTGAATCTTTTATTAGAATGCAAAGGCAAATAAATTTGCTGCGCAAAGCTTTTCGTATAGCTTAATCCAATTAACTTATCAATTCATCTTCGCTCATTAAGACAAAACATTGTAACCGTTTTAAAATACTTTCCCTCTTATTATTTGTGAAATCTATGAGCATCATTTGTGTTTAAGCCCCGCTTTTCAATATAAAATGAAAAACTTTTTCTTACTTTTGATTAGTTTTTTAATACAATAATCAACCTAAAATGGATAACAATAATTTAGAAACAATTACTTTCGGAGGCGGATGTTTTTGGTGTGTAGAAAGCTGTTTCAATATGCTGAAAGGAGTACAATCTGCAATTTCAGGATATTCGGGAGGTCATAAAGACAATCCGACCTATGAAGAAGTTTGCACAGGAGAAACAGATCATGCAGAAGTTGTACAAATCACTTATGATCCTGCAATTATTTCTTACGAGCAATTGATGGATGTATTCTTTTTCCTTCATGATCCTACTCAATTAAACAGACAGGGAAATGATATAGGAACGCAATACCGTTCTGTAATTTATTATAAAGATGATGCTGAAAAATTAAAAGCCGAAGATGCCATTAAAACTTCTGAAGCTTCAGGAAGATGGACAGGAACTTACGTAACTGAATTAGCCCCATTTGAGAAATTCTGGGCAGCAGAACAGTATCACCAAGGATATTACAATGTAAATCCGAACCAGCCTTACTGCAGCGCAGTCGTAGGTCCAAAAATTCAAAAGTTCAAAAAACATTTCGGAGAATTGGGAATGTTAACAGACTCAGAATAAAGAAAAGCGGAGAGAAATCTTCGCTTTTTTTGTTTTTACTCATCTTGAACTCCTGCGTGATTATTAATGATTGTTTCACTAACATCTTTTAATGCTTTTCGATTTTCAGGATGTATTCCCGAACTGGTAAAAAATTCCACATGGTTATCACTTTTATCATACCAGACTTTTCCTTTTGAGTTTTCTATGGTTAAAGTGTCTGGTCTTGTAATTTTCTTAAAGTATATAAACAAATTTTCGTTCATAGGAATCACTGTAACTTGCGGCCCAAGATAGCTACTGTCAGTTGCCATATATCTATCTTTATCCCAATACATAAAAGGTTTATCAACAGCGGGAGAACCCCACTCTCCAACAAGGTCAATATGTTTACTTTTATTATTAGAGAAAACCACACCTCCTGTAACGAGTAGCAATACAAAAGTCATTTCTAAAATACCCATCCCATTTTTCTTCATAAAATCAGGCAGTGAAACAATTGGAGTCACAGTGATAATTATTTGGTGAATTTTTTCGGATAATTCATTAAAACTTAACGAGAAAGTTTTTAAATCATCATTTTCTATGTTCACTTTATCACAGAAATCTTTGAAGTCATTATACTTAAGATATTTACTTAGGTAATCCAGAGCAAGATCATCAATATTATAATCTTCGTTTTTTTCTACTAAACTGTTATAATATCTTATGTAAGCCCTTTCCTCTCTTTCAAAACCGTACCGATCTTCAAAAAGCGAACTGAGATATGATGCAATAGAACTTTTATTTCCACGAGGTATCTCATTTTTAGCTTTTTCAAACACGGTTTTCACTAAAAATCTTTTCTTCTCACACATAATTTTCAGGTATTAGTTATTTGCTGTCCAAATTAGACAAAAATCGGACACAGAACTTACGGAAACCCGTAAAAATCAAACATTTATCCATTATTCTACTGTCCATAGACTGTCCGTAGATTTCAGCTTATCTACCAGATATTTGTAAAAGAAATCAGGGACAAAAAAATAAAATAAATCTCTGATTTCTAAATCACCTGATAAAACGGAAGAAAACTCCGGGTTGGGAAGCAGATGTTTCTCTTCCGTTTTTGAAGGTTCACTTCCCAAAAAATTTAGAAGCGCTTCAATTTTTTTTTAATCGTGTAACACTGTCTGCGATCTGTTTCGCAGGGAAGAACACGAATGCTTTAACAATAAATTTTTTGACAATGATTCAACTACTTTTAGTGCTACTTGGTTTAGCATTCGGAAACAATAATGGAAATGCAACATGCAATGACAATAACGGAGGAACAGTAACAACCCAGGATTCTGGAAGCGGAACAGGATTCGATCCTGGAACGGGGACAAATCCTGAAGACGGAACCGGTGGACCAGTTGGTGGGAATTCAGGACAATTACCTCCACCATTTACAAAACCTTAATATTAATGAAGGACAGATTGCATAAATCTGTCCTTTTTATTACTTTGCATTAAACTATTACTATGAAAACATTTTTAATTCTAATTTTATGTTTGTCATTATTTTCCTGTAGAAAGGTAGATAAAATGACACACGAAAATCCATATTATATAAACGCAAAGATATGTCGAGATTCTAATGCCCCGGACTCTGCCTTTTATTATTACAATTTAGCTAAAAATGATTTTCTAAAGGTTTCAGATTCTTTAGGTATAGGTAATTGTTTAGTTAATATGGGAGTAATTCAAACCCAAAAAGGAGATTTTTTTGGTGGTATAGAATCATCTATAGAAGCCAATAAATTTCTTAAAAAACAAAATGATAGTGCATACAGAAGAGCATTATCTACAAATTATAATAATATTGGTTTATCATTTCACTTCTTAAAAGAGTTTGAAAAATCATCGTCAAACTACATTGAAACATTAAAATATATTGATATTAATGAGGATCGATATTTATGCTATAATAATATCGGTGACCTATTAATAAGTCAAGGAAAATTTAAATTAGCTAAAGTATATTTAACAAAAGCAATTCTTGCAGATAGTGCGATTAATTATTCCAAAGCATTAAATAATCTTGCAAAAGCTAAACATCTTGATGATAAAAATTACAATCCTTTGCCTGAATTTAACAAAGCACTAATGATTAGACAAAAAATGAAAGATGGAGACGGGCTCAATTCAAGCTATGAAACATTGTCAAGTTACTATTTAGATAAAGACAAACAAAAGTCTCTGGAATATGCAAAAAAAATGTTGAAAGAAGCAACATATAATAATAGTCCTGATGATCAAATAACTGCATTAAAAAGAATAATCTCCTTAGATTCAGAAAATTATTTGCAAAATTTTGAAAAGCTCGATTCTATAAATGAGAATGTTCAGACTTCAAGAAATAAACATAAAAGCCAATTTGCTATGGTGAGGTATGATGTAGAACAAAAAAATGCTCAAAATCAAATCCTTGAATCACAAAGTTTTAAACAGATTGTTGGTATTGCTTTTTTAATTATTGCTTTAATATCAGTTTTCTTCTGGAATGAAAATAGAAAGAAAAATATAAGACAGGAAAAAGAACAAGAAAAAGAGCTCGAAGTAAAAAACACACAGCTCAAAATATCTAAAAGAGTACATGATGTAGTTGCCAACGGAATTTATCAGGTAATGACAAAGATTGAAAATCAGGAACATTTTAATAAAGACGAAGCTCTGGACGAACTGGAATTTGTTTATGAAAAATCAAGAGACATTTCTTATGAAAAAGACAACCCTAAAAATTCTGAAGAAGAGTTTAAAGAAAAAATTTCAGGTCTTATTGCTTCGTTCAAAAATTCTTCTGTAGAAACTTATGTTGCAGGAAATGAAAACGAAATATGGAACGAAATGGCTTCATCTACCGGAGAAGAACTTTACCAGACCATTCGAGAACTGCTCGTCAATATGAAGAAACACAGCCAAGCAGACAGAGTGGTTTTTAAATTTGAAAGAATAAATAATTTTATAAAAATACAGTACACAGACAACGGAATCGGTATTCAGGGAGATCTGATTTACAAAAACGGCTTGTCTTCTACGGTTTCCCGTATAGAAAGTATAAACGGAGAGATTACTTTTGACATCAAAACTGAAAAAGGATTGAAAATTAATATTTCGTTTCCTGTTTCTTAAAAAAACTAAAAAAGAATGTTTAAAAAAATTTTAATCGCCGAAGACCACGAAATGGGCAGTCTCTCTGTACAAAAAACACTGGAAGACCTTAATATTCCGAAAGTTGATTACGTATATTATTGTGATGATGCATTGGGTAAAGTTCAAAAATCTATCCGCGAAAACGATCCTTATGATTTACTCATTACAGATCTTTCTTTTGATGAAGATCATGTGAAACAGAATATAAAAGGCGGAAAAGAATTAATCTTAAAAATAAAAGAGCTACAGCCTTCTATGAAAGTCATTGTATTTTCTGGTGAACAAAAATCCGGAATTATAGATTCGCTGTTCAATGATTGCAAAATCAACGGTTATGTTCGTAAAGCTCGAAATGACTCAAAAGAATTAAGAAAAGCAATTGCTTCTGTATTTGTAGGTGAAAATTATCTTTCTTTAGACCTTAAACAGGAGGTGAAAAAACTAAATAACTACGAGTTTTCTACTTACGACATTACTCTTATCACACTTCTTTCTCAAGGTGTATTACAGAAAAACATTCCTACCTATCTGCAGAATAACAATATTAAACCTAATAGTTTGAGCAGTATTGAGAAAAGGCTGAACACTCTGAAAGAAGATTTGCAAGTAACGAATAACGAGCAACTGATTGCCTTTTGTAAAGATTTAGGAATCATATAATCTCAAGAAAAAAACATTTCATCAGAAACCTTTCAATTTTTTTGAAAGGTTTTTTCGTTTTACGGTTTCCCGTAAGGATTGGTTTCTAAAGGGTTATACTTTTGGAGTATTAAAACAATTAAAAATTTCACTTATGAAAAAGTATTACGTAAACAAGAACGCTCAAAACAACGGAGACCATGAAGTTCATACCGGAGACTGTAAATATCTTCCGGATACTTCCAATAGAAAATATCTTGGTGAGTTTTCATCTTGCAAGGAAGCTGTAAAAGAAGCTAAAAAAGACTATTCACAATCCAATGGTTGTAAAACATGTTCAAATGAATGTCACACTAGTTAAAAAATATCAGCTATGGGAAAATTTGTAATCACTCAAAGAGTAAACAACGAGTATCAGTTTAATCTGAAAGCCGGCAACGGAGAAATCATTTTAATGAGTGAAGGCTACGTTCAGAAATCATCTTGTCATAAAGGGATAGAATCTGTGAAAAACAATTCGCAGGAAGATTCCAGATACGACAGAAGAATGACGGTAAACAACAAAGATTATTTTGTTCTGAAAGCAAGAAACGGAGAAATTATCGGAAAAAGTCAGTATTACAGTTCAAAATCTGCTATGGAAGTTGGAATTTCTTCCGTTAAAACGAATGCTCTAACAGCAGAAACTGTTGACGAAACCATTTAAACCAAAAACCATGGATCTTAAAATAAAACTAGAACAGCTGCATCAGAAAGTTGTTGGACTGAAAGATCAGATCGGGACAGAGGAAGCCACAAAAAACGCTTTTGTAATGCCTTTTATTCAGATTTTGGGATATGATATTTTTAATCCGACAGAGGTTATTCCGGAACACATCTGCGACATCGGAACGAAAAAAGGGGAGAAAATAGACTATGTCATCAAAAAAAATGACGAACCCATTATTATCATCGAATGCAAACACTGGAAAGAAAATGCCGATGCACACAATTCTCAGCTTCATCGCTATTTTCAAGTTTCAAAATCAAGATTTGGTGTACTCACAAATGGAATTATCTATAATTTTTACACAGATTTGGAGAAACCGAATATTATGGACGAGAAACCTTTCTTCACCATTAATATTGAAGACATCAAAGACAGTTCTATAAAAATTCTGGAAAGCTTTACCAAGAAAGAGTATAATCTTGAAACTATTTTAGATTCTGCCGAAGCATTAAAATATATAAAAGCCATCAGAAAAGAGTTTGAAAAAGAAATCGAAAACCCTTCTGATGAGATGGTAAAAATGTTGGTCAGTCGATTTTTTAATAAGCCGCTTATCGCAAACCGAATGATCGCCTTTAAAGAATATACTAAAAAAGCGTTGACAACATCAATCAACGAATCGATTAGTTTTAGATTAAAATCGGCATTAAGCATCAACGAACAGATAGAAAAGCAGGAAGAAAAAATAATCACCTCTTCTCCCATTGATGACAACAACGAATCGAAAATCGTTACCACAGAAGAAGAACTGGAAGCCTTTCAAATTGTAAAAGCCATTTTGCGGGAAAAAATTCCATCCGATAGAATTGCGCACAGAGACACTTTGTCGTATTTCGGAGTTCTGCTCGATGATAACAACAGAAAACCACTTTGCAGATTTCATTTCAACACGGCAAACAAGTATCTCGAAACATTTCACAACGGAAAAGAAGCCGGAGAGAAAATTTTGCTCAACAGTCTCGATGAAATCTACAATTTCAGAAATCAGCTTCATCAGACTTTAGAAAATTATAACTAAAACTTAATAACCATGAAAACTTTTGTATCTATATTCATTATTTTCTTTGGAATATTAATGGCGGGGTCTTTTACTGATTCAAAAAAAGAAAACCTTCACAAGGGCGGAAGATGTACAGGATCTTCCAGCTGCAGCGCATGTTCCAGCTGTTCGGGATGTGCACATTGCGCAGACAGAGGAGGAACTTGCGGCGTTTGCAGCGGTAGTTCTTATAAGAAAAAATCATTTGCAAGTCCTTCATATTCAAAACAAAAAAAGTCGAAAACCCCAATAAGTTTACATTCCAAGCATTCTAAAAAAAGAAAAACTTCAGAATCGCCAAAAATCCGGATTGATGAGGTTATCATAAATACAGATAATAAACATACTTCAACTGTTTCGTTAATTAAAATTTATGAGAAGCCATCTCTTCAATCTAAAATCATAGATAAAACCTCAGGAAGCACAAAACTAATTCCGATTTCCATTCAAAAATACTGGAGAAAAGTAAAGGTTCCGAAATCTAAAAAAACAGGATATATTTATTATAAAGACGTAAAATAACCCAACCAAAACATCATGAATTTAAAACAATTTTTAAACGAAGAGCAAGATCCAAAAGCTGTTGAAAAACTATTAGAAAGAATCAACAGCCTTCTTACCTCACAAGAGTACGTAGAGTATGTTGCGGTACAGAAAAAACCAGCATTGAATTTATCTCCAGACTGTATTGCACTTACCAACAGAAGAATTATTTTCTGTAGACCCAAAAACTTTGGATTTTCTATGGATTTTCAGGATTACAGTTGGGTAGATGTTGCAGATTGTCACATCAAGGAAGGAATTCTGGGTTCTACTTTTACAATGAGAACCGTTAGTAATTTTAGTAATATGATGGATTATCTTCCAAAATCACAGGCAAGAAAACTCTATCAGTTTGCTCAGGAGATAGAAGAGCAAATGAGAGGAGTACGCAGGGAAAAAGACCTGGAAGTGAGAAGAGCTTCCGCAGGAGGAGGCGTTACTGTAAACAATACAACACCAATAATTGCCCATCCTTTACAAACACAGCAGGCAAAACCTCAGCTTATAGAATCCGAAGATCCGTTTGCCGTTTTACAGAAACTGAAAAGTTTGGTAGAAAGCGGAATCATTTCTCCGGAAGAGTTTGAAAATAAAAAGAATGAAATATTATCAAGAGTTTAATTATGAAATCAAAATTTACAGCCGCAATGCTTGCTCTTTTTTTAGGAGGATTAGGCATTCACAGATTTTATTTAGGACAAAATAAAAGAGGAATATTTTATTTGCTATTTTGTTGGACGTTTATTCCTTCATTGATTGCATGTATAGATTTTTTTGCCTTCATCTTTATGTCTGAAGATAATTTTAATTACAAATACAATCTCAGAACCGGATTTTAAAAACCCTTCAAACCATGAAACCTTTTCTTATATTTTGTGCTATAAGTTGTTTCGTTGGTATCTTCAGACTTCCTATTGAATATTATACCTTTTTGAGGATTCTTATTTTCATTGGAGCATCAATTATTATTTATAATTTTTTAAGCTTCAGGCAATATTATTTCAGCATAATTTTCTTAATCATTCTCATTCTCTTTAATCCCTTTATTCCCATTTACTT
>Ga0114982_1000784_pt1 | contig 16675 bp, 20 predicted proteins | sample Shrwel_input2_FT_FD_87183 | JGI IMG/M metagenome (GOLD analysis project Ga0114982, IMG submission 87183) | Subsurface microbial communities from deep shales in Ohio, USA - Utica-3 well 1 S input2 FT | ecosystem: Environmental > Aquatic > Deep subsurface > Shale gas/oil reservoir > Produced... | reverse complement strand
TTGTTGTTCAATGCGGGTGCAAAAGTAACACTTCTTTTTACTTTTCCTAACCTTTATATAACCTTTTTTTGAAGTTTTTTACAGCTTAACTGAAAACCAATGATTTAGAGCCGGAAGTTTTTTGGAAGTAAACAAACAACACATAAAATACAAAGAAGAAACAAGTCAGAACAACAATCTTAATGTATTAAAACAGTACTTACTTATATAAGAGAAACTGCGTGAGGGATAGTAGCGACATCCTTTTATGGAATAAAAGATATAACAAACAGCCCGACGTGAGGAACGAGGGACACGCCATTATGCAGATATTAACTAAACTTGATTGCTTTAACTGGTGATATTTTGGTAATAATATAAGAAGGTATCAGTAAAACCAGAAAACAAACAACAACTGTACCTATATTTAATAGTAGTATATAAAAGATATTGATATCGACCGGAGCAACATTTACATAATAGTTTTCGGGATTGAGTTTGATGATTCCGAAATACTTTTGAATTAACAACAATCCTATTCCGATGGAATTCCCCCAAAGCAATCCTTTTACAATAAGATGAACGGCATTGTATAGAAATATTTTTCGAACGGACCAGTTACTAGCTCCTAAAGATTTTAATATCCCGATCATTTGAGTGCGCTCTAAAATAAGCACCAATAACGCCACCACCATATTAATAGTTGAAACAACTATCATAATAATAAGTATAACTGCAATGTTGAAATCGAATAATTTTAGCCATTCGAAAATGTAAAAATACTTTTGAGAGATGGTTTGCGTATCTAAAGCCTTGGTAGCATCTTCTTTATTAATAGTATTATTATAGACTTCGGCTCCTTTTTCATCAATTTTGGTAAAATCATCCATAAAAACTTCAAACGACCCAACTTGAGTCGGCAACCACTTATTGATGCGTTGAATATGACGAATATCTCCTAATATATAAGTTGCATCAAATTCTTGAAATCCCGAATTGTAAATCCCTACTATTTTAAACACACGAAGGTTTGGCAACTTACTTTCTCCTTCTTTCATAAAAAAGGTATTGCACTTATCTCCTAGTTTAAGTTCTAATCTATTGGCGAGATATTCGGAAATAATAATTTCAGGATTTAAATCCGAATTCAAATTGGGTACTCTTCCTTCTACAATATACTCGTTCAGATTGTTCCAATCATAATCCTTTCCTACTCCTTTGAATACAATTCCTTCGAACGCTTTTTCAGTTCTTATGATTCCTGCTTTACTCGCAACGGCCTGTATGTGTTTAATTCCGTCGACTGAATTAAATTTAGGATAAAAGTCTTGATTGGTCGAAATCGGATTCAAACTCACCTGTGACTGGTTGTCATCAAAATTGGAAATAATAATATGTCCGTTGAAAGCAGAAACTTTTTGGCGTATTTTTTGTTGCAATCCCATACCGGTAGCCACAGAAACAATCATCATAATTAAACCTATTGCTATTGCTGCAATGGCTATATTGATAATTGGCGCAGAAATATTACTTTTACGTTCTTTAGTACGAATAAGTCTATCGGCTATAAAAAATTCTAAATTCAACGATGATGGTTTACAAATTGATGTTCAAAAATACATTTTTATTATTGCTTTTTGCAATGGTTTCGTGTGGAAATTGTAAAAAGAGTGCTCAGTCTTCAGTTGACAGTGTTCAAAAAGCAGATAAAAAAAAGCAGACAACCGAGAACAACACCATTTCTATAAAAACTGGCGCGGATAATTATGAAGCCTATTTACCATTATTGAAAGATAAAAAAGTTGGCATTGTAACTAATCAAACAGGGATTTTAACCAATAAAGTTCATTTGGTAGACTTTTTATTGGAGCAAAAAATAAATCTTCAGAAAATTTATGCTCCAGAACATGGTTTTCGTGGTACTGCCGATGCTGGAGAATTAATTAAAGATGGCAAAGACACCAAAACAGGATTGCCTATTGTTTCGCTTTATGGAAACAATAAAAAACCGAAACCAGAGCAATTAGCAGGAATAGACATTCTGGTTTTTGACTTGCAAGATGTGGGCGCCCGATTTTATACCTATATATCTTCCCTACATTATGTAATGGAAGCTTGTGCCGAAAACAACATCACTCTTATTGTTCTAGACAGACCCAACCCGAACGGAAACATAGTTGACGGCCCTGTCTTAGAAAAAGAATTCACCAGCTTTGTGGGCATGCATCAAATTCCAATTCTTCACGGAATGACCATCGGTGAGTATGCTAAAATGATTAATGGGGAGAAATGGTTGAAAAATAGAGTTCAATGTAAATTGGAAATTGCTCCATGTTTAAATTACAAAAGAGACATGTCATATAGTTTACTTACCAAGCCTTCTCCGAATTTACCAAACGATCAAGCCATTAATTTATATGCCAGTTTGTGTTTGTTTGAAGGAACTAATGTGAGTATGGGACGAGGGACCGAAAAGCAATTCCAGATTTATGGCTCTCCCTTTTTACCAAAAAGTGATTTCAGCTTTACTCCAAAACCAAATTTAGGAGCAAAAGAACCCACCTATAAAGACCAATTGTGTTATGGCGAAGATTTATCAGGAATTACCAAAGTACATCAATTGGAATTGAAATGGCTGATTAAAGCGTATCAAACGACTGCAGACCAATCGAAATTCTTCAATGATTTCTTTACCAAACTGGCTGGAACCAAAAAACTGCAACAACAAATTGAAGCAGGAACTTCAGAAAAAGACATCAGAAACTCTTGGAAAAAAGGAATTGAAGAGTTTAAAGCGATGAGAAAACCGTACCTATTATATTAAAGCGGCATTTTCTTTTTCATTTCTTCTACAATATTATAGGCCGCAGGACAAATAGCCACATTCTTCAGTGTTAAATCTGAAATTTGTTGAAATTTTTTACGGTCAGTGTGCGGAAATTCGCGACAGGCTTTTGGTCGCACATCATAAATCATACAATAATTTTCGCTGTCCAAAAACGTACACGGTACACTTTGCAACACATAATCCTTGTCTTCATCAACACGTAAGTATTGGTCGATGAATTGCTGGGGCTTTTGTTTCAGGTGTTTTGATATGCGTTCAATATCAGCCGAAGTAAAAAGTGGCCCAGTCGTTTTGCAGCAATTGGCACATTTCAAGCAATCGGTTCTTTTAAACTCAGCATCGTGCAATTCCTGCATTATGTAATCTAAATTTTTAGGTGCTTTCTTTTTCAGCTTATCGAAATACTTTTTGTTTTCGATATGCTTATCTTTGGCTAACTTTTGAATTTCGTTTAATGAAGGTTTTAACATCTGAATTTATTTCTGTTGCAAAAATACCAACTTTAAATCTGAAACCTAAATTTTGAACTAAAAAACTATGAAAGACCTTTTTGGAAAAGCCATCCTAGATTTTCAAACCAACAACGCTCCCGAAGACTTAATTACCGAAACTTCCATTTCGGAAGCTGATGAAATGAGTGTTGCGTATTTGTTTCGTGATTTCAAGGAAATGCCAAAATTGGAACAAAAAACGTTAGAATTAGTCCAAGGAAAAACCTTAGACGTGGGTTGCGGTGCCGGAAGTCATGCGTTGCATTTGCAAAAAGAAGATTTTGATGTTACCGCTATTGACATTTCTCCTAATGCCGTTGAAGCTTGTCACCTTCGTGGATTGAAAAATGCACGAGTTCAGAATGTTTTGGATTTAGGAACAGATGAAAAATTTGACACCATTATATTATTAATGAACGGAACCGGAATTTTCGGAACGCTTTCTGAAACCTCTAAGTATCTTCAAAAATTAAAATCGCTTTTATATCCGAATGGTCAAATTCTGATTGATTCTTCCGACATTATCTACATGTTTGATCAAGATGGAGATGGCGCCTATGAAATTCCGGCCAACGGTTATTATGGCGAATTGACGTTTACCGTTTCGTATAAAAATGAAACCGAAGACACTTTCCCTTGGTTGTACCTTGATTATAATACGCTACAAAATGCCTGTCATGCCAATGGTTTGAATTGTGAATTGATTTTCGAAGGTGAACATTTTGATTATTTGGCCAGACTTACACTTTAATCAAATCGGTAGTCGTAATGATATCCTGCAAGGCTTCGTATAGTTTGTCTAAATCTTCCTGCGAATTGTAAGCATTAATAGAATATCGCAAAAAAATATTCCCGTTTAATGGCATTACCGGAATTTGAATATCATACTCATCATACAATGTTTCCTTCAATTCATTTGCTTTGTCAGTTTTAATCGGAATACTTGCCATTTGTCCCAAAAATTCATCTGTAATAGGACAAATTGGTTTTGTATTTAGCAAATCGCAGAAGCGTTGGTAGTTGTCTAACACAATTTGCTTGCATTTATCAGCAACTGCTTTCCAATTATTCTCTTGTAAAAATTGAATAACCGTTGGCGTACACAAATAGGCAGACATATCTTTTGTACCATTATATTCATGATAATCTAAAAACCGACTTTCCCCAGGCACGACACTTTCATAACCCCAACTCACTACCAAAGGATCTAAATCCTCTTGCAGTTCTTTTTTCACATATAAAAACGAACTCCCTTTGGGTGCCAACATCCATTTGTGCAAAGTACCCGTGTAATAATCTGGATTCAATTCTTGAATATTCAAATCTATATGACCTGGAACATGTGCGCCATCAACAATAGTGATTAATCCTAATTCTTGGGCTTTGTCGCAAATTTCTTTAACTGGAAAAATCAAAGCGGTTGCACTTGAGATTTGATTGATGAAAACTACTTTGGTTTTGGAAGAATATCCGCTCCAAAACTCTTCAAGGATTTGTTCTTTAGAAACTATAGGCAAAGTGATAGGCTGGCGAATATATTTAGCTCCGGTCTTTTTGCAGAAAAAACTCCAGGTTCTATCCATTGCGCCATACTCATGATTGGTTGTTAGAATTTCATCATCCGGTTGAAGGTTCAAACTTCTCACTACAGTATTCACTGCAAAAGTAGGATTGGGCGTAAAAAACAAATCGGATGCGTCACAACCCACAAATGTTGACAAACTTTCTCTGGCTGTTTTTAAATATCCGGTTAGTGATTTTTGAATGAAACGAGTCGGTTCGGTTTCTAACTCCAATTGAAAACGTTGAAATTCATTATAAATTGGTTTGGGACACGCCCCAAAAGAACCGTGATTTAGGTATGTAATTTTATCTGTAAGCAGGAATTGCGACTTCATAAATAGAATTTCCTGTAAAAATAAAAAATCCCGAAAGATTTCGGGATTTAAAAAAATTTAATTGAATTAAATTATTTAATAGTAATTGGAAAATTATATTCTACCGCAACATTCTCACCTTTCATTCTTCCTGGAGTCCATTTAGGACATTTAGAAAGTACTCTTTTCACTTCCTTCCCTGCATTTCCAAGATCTCTTAAGATTTGTACATTGGTAACGTTTCCTTCTTTATCAATAATTATACTAACATGAATTGTTCCGGTTAAAACTTCTCCGTCTTCACTCTCGGGCGCATGATAATTTTTCATTACAAACTTCATGAACTCATTCATTCCTCCGGGAAACAAAGGTTTCACTTCAACAGCATCATACTGTTGTGGCACATCAATTGGGTTAACAAAGCTTTTTGGGAAGCCTAAATTAACAAACAATAATCCTAAAATTAAAATAACAAACTTCTTCATAACGCAAACTCATTTAGTTAACAACTCATTCATAATCAGAGGACTTGGGAATTCAAACATATAACAATGTCGACGAAACAACAAATATAATCGATGAAATGCGTTTATTGAATATTTATGTAATATTTAAACTACAAAAAAAGAGGCGATTAAATAATTAACCGCCTCTTTTTGAATGTTTTACGTGTATTAAACCCTGATATTGACAGGTAGTGTATAAACTACTCTAACTGGCTTACCTGCTTGATCTCCAGGTGTCCATTTTGGGCATGATGAAAGTACTCTTTTAATTTCATCGGCAGTACCAAATCCTAAATCGTTGATAATTTTTACTCCGCTAATAATTCCGTTAGTTTCGATAACGAAAGTTACTTTTAAAACCCCTCCTGAAAAATTTTCATCACTAGGAGCCTGAAAATTTTTACCTATAAACTTCATGAATTCATTAATTCCACCGGGAAATAATGGTTGGTTTTCTACAATTTCGTAAGGGATTGGAGTTATTGCGCTCAAACTTGCTTGAGCATTTGAAGCAGTAATAGCTAGAAAAGCTACTAAAAAAAAGTAATATTTTTTCATACTGTGTGGTATTTGAGTTAATAAATAATACTACAGCAGGTTAATTTTCTGTTTGGGACAAAAAAAAAGCTCTTGGAATAATGTGGTAAAGTTAAAAAATTAAAATTAATAACAAAACAAACACTTGATTTTTAACAAATTACTTGTTTAAAATTGCTTTTATTTGAGGATCTGCTTGAATTTTATAGGAAATTTCACATTAAGACTTACAGGCTTTCCTCCACGAGATGCCGGAATCCATTTGGGAGCTAGTTTTAAAACGCGAATAACCTCCATGGCAAAATCCATATCTTTAAATTCGGTAATGCGGATGTTTTTTATTTCTCCCGTTTCGGCAATATCGAATGTAAAAATAACTTTACCGGCTTCTTTTATTTTTGATTTATCTATACGACTGTATACGTAATCGCTAAAATTTTCTATTCCTCCTCCATTAAATTTCGGATAAATTAGCTCTCCTTTTAAATAAACTTCGCCCTCTCCCATAATTTGGGCAGAAATAGAAAACGGGAACATCAACAACACTAATAGGACAATTTTTTTCATTAAATAATATCTACATTTATTGGCAAAGCATATTTAACTCTGATTAACTTCCCCTCTTGCATTCCTGGTTTCCACAACGGAGATTCCTTCAAAACTCTAATCGCCTCCTCTCCTGTACCATATCCCAAATCTCTAAGTACTTTAATATCACCTATAGAACCGTCTTTTTCAATAACAAATTCAACGAATACACGTCCTTTTAATCCTTTTACATTTGGATATTTATAGTTCTTACTAAAATATTCACCAAAAGCTTTTTGACCTCCAGGAAATTCAGGAAGCACTTCAATACCTGCAGAACTATAAACATCATTGTCTTCTATACTTTTTTCTTGGGAATAAAAATTAACCGTAAACAGTACAAATAGTAACGTAAAAAAACTCTTTTTCATTAAGGAATGTTTAAATATTTATGGGTTTGAAGCGAGACTCTCCATTTTGGGTTATTCATTACATAATCTACAATAAGCGGGGTCATTTCTTCCTTTTTGCTCCATTCAGGTTGCAAAAACAAAATCGCATTTGGATTTACTTTCGCAGCTTGTTCTTCTGCAAAAATAAAATCGTGCTTGTTGTATATAATTACTTTTAATTCATTGGCAATATCATAAGCAGCCTGAACGGGTAATTTATTTTTTTTAGGGGACAAACAAAACCAATCCCACTTTCCAGAAACAGGATAGGCACCCGAAGTTTCAATATGCACACGCATGTTATTCTCCATTACTTTGGAAGTTATCGGATCCATGTTCCATGTTAAGGGTTCACCACCTGTAATAACTACGGTTTCGGCATATTTTTTTGCATTGGCCACGATAACCTCTGTATTGGTAGGCGGATGAAGTTCGGCATTCCAACTTTCTTTGACATCACACCAATGACAACCCACGTCACAACCACCAATTCGTATAAAATAAGCCGCTGTTCCTGTATGGTATCCTTCGCCTTGAATGGTGTAAAACTCCTCCATTAAAGGAAGCATTTCTCCTTTTTCAACGGCCAATTGTGTTTCTTTTGTAAGCATTGTATTCAAAAATAGTTTGCAAAGATAGGTAAAAGCATTTGCTATTAAAACAAAAAACCGTCCCGATATATCGGAACGGTTTTACAGTATATACAATCTTAAATTATTTTAAAGCATTCTTGATATTGATACTGTCCGTATCGGCAGGATCAAGGGTTAACGCTTTTGAAATAAAATCATTTCCTTTTACTTTATCAGTTTTGCCATAATATCTTGCCAACTCTTGGTAAGCTTCAATAAATTTAGCTTTATTTGTGGCTACAGTATCAGGACCTTTTGTAGTTACCACATTTATAAATTCTTCGTAACTTTTTGCCATTTGCTCTTTTGCAACTGCATCGGTTAACAATCCATTTACACGAGCTCTATAGATATGAGCATCATGTGTTGTTGGTGATTTTTCAATAACTGCTGCAAAAGCCTTGTCTGCTTTTTGTAATGCTACCGCATCTACCGTTTTAACATCATCGCCAATATTATCAAAATATAATGAGTAACCTAAAAAGAAGTTATCATACAAAAAGTTTTTTGAATTCTGATTTGAAATGGCAACTTCATAGATTCTAGCAGCATATTTGTACATTTTTTTATCAAAATATACTTTCCCCAAGTCATTTAATTCATTTGCCATTGGCTTATCTAAACCAACTGCTTTTTGGAAATTTTCAATAGCCGCATTAAAAAGAGCATCGTCAATTACCGGCTTTACACCTTCTGCCGGAACAGGAGTTGCTTTTTTAAGCTGTGCCATTCCTAAATATAAATAATCTCTACCAATCAATTTATTTGACGTATTTGCTGTAAATTCGTTCAAAGCTTCAATGGCTGAATCTATGTTTCCGTTTTCGTATGCCGAATATCCTAAATAACGTAAAATACGAGGATTAACATTGTCTAGTTTTTTCATTTCGTTTGCTTCTATCTCCAGCGCTTTGTAATCTTTAGCGATGATTAAGAAGTCGGCATGACGCATACGTGACGGCAATGAATAATCGGTCAAACTCATGTATTTTTCATAATGCTTTAACGATTGGTCTGTGTATTCTTTAAATTTAGCTTTGTCTTTAAGCGCCCATCTAAAATAGGTTTCTGCTAATTCACGGTAAGCAGGACCATAATTGGGATTAGTCGCCAAAACATTATCAAAAGCTGCTTTTGCCTCGTCATAAGCCTCTGCTCCTTTTAACAAAACTCCCAACTGCATTTTGGCACGTAGCAAAGTATTATCTGCATCAAAAGCATTGCTATAAGCTGAATACGCTGCATTTTGGTTTTTCTCACCAAAATAAGCATCTCCTAATGCTAATAAAGTTTGTGCATCATTCATGTTGATAGCTTTGGCTTTATTTAACACTTCAATCGCTTTTTTATAATTTGGATTTACCGAATTCGTGTAGGCTTTACCAATTTGAATATATTGCTCGATTTCTTTCTTTTTCATTCCAGCTGTAGCTTGATCGAAATTGAATTGCGCTGCCGCTTCATTTGCATTATCTAGTTCTAATTGTCCTAAACCAATATAATTAAAAACACTTCCTTCTTTTGCGGTTAATCCTTTTTGAAAAACCAATTTTGCAGAATCTTGAATATTTTGACGCAAATACACGTTCCCTAACAAGAAAGCGGCTTTTCCATTATCTGGAGTAGTTTTAATTACTGCTTTTAGAATTGATTTTGCTTTTTCATATTGTTCAGCATCAATTGCTTTTTTTGCTGATTCTATATCCTGCGCAAAAGAAGTAAATCCTAATGCTAAAAAAGCGACACTGAAAAATTTAACTTTGTTCATTTTACTTTGTATTTATTTTTTACTTTTTTCTATTTCTTTTCGGATGATGATATTTCTACCAGGCATTCTAACCGGAACTAATCCCGACTTGAGAATAATGCGTTGACCTATCTCTCCTGCAACGAATGAAGCAAATCCCATGCCTAAACCTTCACCGCCCTGATAATTTAACAATTTAATTTCTCTACGTATGGGATAAATGCTAGAAGCAATAAGGTCTTGAGTTGGTTTAGCAAAGGTAGCATTATTTGTTTTTACTTCCAAAACAGCTACTTTATCAATTACTTTTTGAAAATCGGGCATTGGTTGCATTAACCAATTTACCCCGACAACTCCAATCATTCCTTCATTTTCCGAAACGAATTTAATGACTTCATTATTAGTCTTGAAAGAAAATATTTTTTCTTTTGGCAATTCAGTTACTTGGGCTAAATGTTTAAAATATTTTACGGTACTCGAGTTGGGATTATCAAAAACCATTCCTGAAATAGAGGAACTTTTGCCTTGCATAAAAGCAACGACCTCCTTTAGATCTATCTTTTTGTCTGCGTTACTTTTATTTGAAATGAAAGCAATTCCGTCAGTAGCCAAAGGCGTAACTCTTGCTTTAATTTTTTTATTTTGAAAAAAAACAGCTTCATTAGCTGATAATTCTCTGGTTAAGATCGCCAAATCATTTTTCCCTTCCGAAAGTAACTTTACAATTTCAGTTTCCGACTTTGGAACCAGTGTAATTTTGGCGTTATATTGATTTTCAAAAACCATTACTTGATCTTCAATTACAGGCAGTATGGTTTCATCTACAAGCACTGTTGCGGTTCCGGTTAAAATGGCCTCGCCTGTATTTTCATTGTTTATTTTATTGCAACTAAAAACAGCAACCAAAAAAACAACGAATAATAATATAAGATTAATTTTCTTCATGTTAAGATTTTTGAAAAAATCGAATAAAACGCAAAAAAGCATAAACGATAATTGCTACTCCCAAGGTAGTTCGATATCCTTGAGCAAGGGGTAAAGGTAATTTATCCCAGAATAAGATAGCCAGCCCCATTGTTAAATAAATGATAAAAAACAACAGACCTATAACGAGAAGAAATCGCTCTTTGAGCGATTTCTTCTGAAATTTATTTGAATAAAAATTACTCATCCTATTTATTCTGCACGGAAGTCTATGGAAATAATTTGCATAAACTTGGTACGTACTGGTTTACCGTTTTGAATACCCGGTTTCCATCTTGGAGAATTTTTAACAATTCTAATAGCTTCTTCTTTAGAGCCAAAACCTACATCTCTCAAAACTTTGATGTCTGTTAAACTACCGTCCTTTTCAACAACAAACTCAACAAAGATTTTACCTTTTGTATCTTGTTCAAAATCTGGCATTTTAAATTTTGACTTGATATATCTTTGCCAACCTTCTACGTTTCCTCCAGGGAACTCTGGTTGCACTTCAATACCAGCAGAGCTGTAGACATTGTTATCTACTACTTCAACTGCTTTGTCAGAATCACCTGTAGGCTGATCGATAGTTACTTTTGCATCTTTATCTCCTTTTTGGTCTTTTTCTGCAATGTTTTTATCTTTCAGTTCTTCAATGGTTTTGATTTCTTCCGTTACTTTTTTAGCCTCTACAACCTTAGGCTTTACGAATTTTACTTCGTCAACTTTTGGTTTTGGTGGCTCCACTTTTTTAGGTGGTGGTGGTGGTGGAAGGTTTTCTTTTGGTTTATTCAAATCTACCAAAACCACTTTTTCATCCAATGAGTTTTTAGCCGTATCTTCTGGAATCATATTGATTAATACTGGTGCACTTACCGCTCCAGCAAAAACAATAGCTCCAATTATTAATGCTCTTAATGATGTTTTAGGATTTTCCTTACGCAACTCATAAGCACCATATTTTTTATTTCTTCCTTCAAAAACAAGGTCTAACCACTGATTTGTGAAAATATCTAATTTCATTTTTATATACTTTAGAGGTTAGTTATTATTTTGCTAATAAAGCTTTCTCTTCAGGAGACAAATCCACAATCGCATAAGTAGGTACTTTGGCGATTGCCATTTCATCTAGTATGTCAACCATGTTTTTATAATTGGTTTTCTTGTCCAATTTTAAAATTACGATTAGTCCTTTTTTCACATCACCGGTAGCTTCAGGAACAGATTTCATTTTTGATAAAATCTCTTTGCGTATCCCTTCTTTACCATAAGAGGAATCTTCTGGACCTTCAAGAGGAGTTGCAAACTGCCCCATGTACCATTTTACTTTATTGTTTTCACCCAATAAAATAGTCATAGTTCTATTATCTGCTACTTCAATATCTTCTTCTGGCTTATCTTTATCAGCTTTGTCTGGCATACCCAAAGGCATCGACTGAGGTTTTGATAACGAGGTAGTTAACATAAAGAACGTGATTAGTAAGAAAGCTAAGTCAACCATCGCAGTTAAATCTACTTTAGAGTTGCTTTTTTTACTTCTTACCTTGCCACTGCCTTTTTTACCACCACCGCCGTCGGTATTTAATTCTGCCATTTCTTTATCTTGTTATATTAGAAATTTTCTCCGCGTAAACCGGTTACCAAATTGAAACTGTTTACATCTTGTTTCTGCAAAACATCCATTACTTGTTTGATCGTAGGATATTCTAGTTTAGCATCGCCTTTGATTGCAAATTTAAGGTCATTGTTTGTAAGCTCTGTATTTGCAATACGTGCGTTATAAATCCAACGAGATAATTCGTCTTTTTTTACATCAACTGTATCTCTTGGAATTCCAGGCTGCAATCCTTGACGGTTTCTATCTGAGCTCGACATATTAATAATCTGACTCAAATTAGCCACGGGAACACCAAACCCATCAATAAGCGCAAAGCGGTTCATTTCTTCTTCTGTGAAAGTTACGCCAAACTCTTCTGCCATAAGCTCAAGAGTTCTTTTTCTAACTGGTCTATCTACCATTCCGAAAAACACTTTTCCATTACCTACTGTTAGTGTAGCTAAACCCGTATCAGGCAATTTTGTTTGCACTGTAGAGCTAGGTGTATCAACAGCTAACGGTTCTGGTTGTTTCGCAGTAGCGGTTAAGATAAAGAAAGTTAGCAAAAGGAAAGCCACGTCACACATCGCAGTCATGTCGATTGCACCGGCTGGTTTATGCATTTTTACTTTAGCCATTATCTGTATTTTTATCTATAAGAAAGCTACAAAAATCGTACCGTTTCTTTTAGAATTATTAATATTATTTTAAACTTCCTTTGAAACGTCTGTAAGTATTTACAATAGTGTTTGCAGCCTCATCAATTGAATACGTTAAAGTATCAATTTTAGAAGTAAAGTAGTTATAAGTAACAATTGCTAAAGCAGAAGTAGAAATACCTGTAGCCATGTTAATAAGTGCCTCAGAAATACCTGTTGCTAACGCTGCTTGATCAGGAGTACCTGCAGATGCTAACGCACCAAACGCTTTGATCATCCCTGATACTGTTCCTAATAATCCTCCAAGAGTTCCTAAAGCAACCATTGTAGAGATAATAGTCATGTTTTTTTCTAACATTGGCATCTCTAAAGCCGTAACTTCTTCAATTTCTTTGTGGATCGTTTCTGTAGCTTCTTCTGAAGAAAAACCTTCTGCTTTCACTGCATTGTATTTTACTAAACCAGCTTTAATTGCATTTGCTACAGATCCTTTTTGCTTATCACAAGCTTCAATCGCACCATCAATATCACCACCGTTAACACTAGCTTGTACTTTTTTCATGAATGTATCTAAATTTCCTTTTCCAGCAGCTTTAGAAATTACAAAGAAGCGCTCGATAGAAAAAACAACCACCATTAACAACATACCTAATAATACAGGTACAATAATACCTCCTTTATACACTTGTCCTAACGTATTTAAAGGGTGTCCTGTTTCTGGGTTTCCTCCTTCAAAGTTTGAAGTAGCTCCCATCACAAATTTCCAAATTAATGTTCCTACAATTAAACAAGCTACAATAACAATAGCAGAGAAATTATCTCCTCCTTTTGAACTTCCTTCTTTCTTAACTTTTACGTTGTTTGCCATTTTTTCTAAAATTTAAATTTTCTAATTGATTATAATTTTTGTGTATTATTTATATAGTGGGAGCAAATTTAATTTTTTACTCTAAATAAAAAAACTTTTTTTACAATAAAACACGCTATTTCACAAATAAAAAGCGATCTGTTTCATTTCAAAATTACATTATCCTCAAATTTAGTCATTTATCAATTTAAAAAATGAATAATTAATACTATTACTTCTTTTTTGTATGAAATTTCGCAACTCTAGCGCTCTAAAATTAAATCTTTTACAACCGAATGCATTTTTATCAAAAAATTCAAAACAAGAATAAATAAAAAAGAGTTCGCAAATTTTAATAAATTGCAATCATTAATACCTTACTAATGGAAAAAACAGAAAAATTCAAAAACGATATAACCACAGGATATAATTGCAAAGGCACAAATATAAACTTAGGCGGCGCGATACTTGACAAAGAACCCCAAGCAATCCCTATCACGATTCCTTTAAAAACGATGAATCGCCACGGACTCATTGCTGGGGCCACCGGAACTGGAAAAACCAAAACCATTCAGGTTTTATCTGAACAATTATCCCAAAACGGAATTCCGGTTTTAATGATGGATATAAAGGGGGATTTTTCAGGCATTGCCAAAGCAGGAGAAGAAAAGGATTTTATAAAAGAAAGACATGCTAAAATCAATATCCCTTATTCTCCAAAATCATTCCCCGTTGAACTTTTAACTTTATCGCATCAAGATGGCGTGCGACTTCGCGCCACAGTTTCCGAATTTGGTCCGGTTTTGTTTTCACGTATTTTGGACTTAAACGAAACTCAAGCTGGAGTGGTGGCTGTTATCTTTAAATATTGCGATGATAAAAAAATGCCCTTACTAGATTTGAAGGATATCAAAAAAGTGATGAACTACATTACCGAAGAAGGAAAAGAAGAAATTTCTGAATTGTATGGAAAGATTTCAACCGCAACCACCGGCACTATTCTTCGAAAAATAATTGAACTCGAACAACAAGGTGCCGATATTTTCTTTGGCGAAAAATCTTTTGAAATAGACGACTTACTGCGTATTGACGAAAATGGTTACGGCTATGTCAATATTGTTCGTTTGACCGACATTCAGGACAAACCCAAGTTGTTTTCGACTTTTATGCTGAATTTATTAGCTGAAATTTACAACCAAATGCCTGAAAAAGGAGATGTGGAGCAACCTGAACTGGTTATTTTTATTGATGAAGCCCATTTGATTTTTAACGAAGCCAGCAAAGCTTTACTAAACCAAATAGAGACTATCATCAAATTAATCCGTTCTAAAGGAATTGGAGTGTACTTTATTACTCAAAATCCAACAGATGTTCCTAAAGAAGTGTTGGCGCAATTAGGATTAAAAATCCAACATGCCTTACGTGCTTTTACCGCCAACGATCGCCAGGCCATCAAACAAACCGCCGAGAATTATCCGATTTCTGAATACTATGATACTGATGAAATTATCACATCCTTAGGAATTGGAGAAGCTTTGGTAACCGCCTTGAATGAAAAAGGAATCCCCACTCCGCTTGTAGCGTGTATGATGCGTGCGCCTGAAAGTCGCATGGATGTTTTAACCGAAAGTGAAATCTCAAACATCAATTCAAAGTCGAAATTGGTTGAAAAATATCAGGAGGAAATCGATCGTGAAAGCGCCTACGAAATCCTATCCAAAAAAATTGAAGAAATTTCGGAAGAAGTAGCCGAAAAGGAAGAAGAAAAACAAGCCAGCAAAGGGCCAAGCACAGGAGAAGTAATCGGCAAATCAGTCTTAAAAGTGGTGACGAGTGCTAGCTTTATTCGTGGAGCCTTTAATGTTTTGATGAAGGTTTTGAAGAAGTAGTTAAAAAGGGATAAGAGAAAAGGCAATAGTATATGAAAGGGTACATTACCATAGGATTGTTGATTTTGTCAAATGTTTTTATGACGTTGGCATGGTACGGGCATTTGAAATTTAAAGAACTCAAATGGTTCGAAAATGCTGGATTGATTACGATTGTGTTAATTAGCTGGGGATTGGCGCTATTTGAGTATTGCTTTCAAGTTCCAGCCAATAAAATAGGATACAATGGAAACGGAGGTCCTTTTAGCTTATTACAATTAAAAGTCATCCAAGAGGTAATCACACTAATTATATTTGTTTTGTTTTCGATGCTCTTTTTTAAAGACGAAACTTTAAAATGGAATCATTTAATTGGCATGTGCCTTTTGGTCTTAGCGGTGTATTTTATTTTTAAAAAGTAATTATGAAAAAGTATTTTATTCAAAAAGCACCATTTGTAGTGCCCACCATTGATGGAAAACTCATTGAAGAACATCACGGAAATGCCACTACCAACAATCCCGACATTTCTATTGCCCACATGATTGCACCACCCAAATGGGTAGAGCCTTTTCAAACGCCTGAATTTGAAGAATACACCTACATCATTTCAGGGAAAAAGCAATTCATCATTGAAGACGAAATCATTATTTTGGAAGCAGGACAATCGATAAAAATTGAAAAGAATACCAGAGTCCAATATTCGAATCCGTTTGAGGAACCTTGCGAATATATTGCCATTTGTAAACCCGCTTTCGATTTTAACAAGGTACATCGAGAGGAATAGATTTTATGTGTCAATAGCTATAAAAAAGAAAGGCAATTTGGTAATCAAATTGCCTTTCTTTTTTATTCTTACTTAAGAAGTTGAATGATTTTATTTTCTACTTCTTCGCTGTCCCATTTGTTTTCGATATTAGGAATGGTCATGATTTCTTCCATTATTTTATTCTGGAAATCGCCTTCTGCTAAGGCTTCCGAATAAGGTTGATGGCTAAAGGTCACTCGAGAATACAAGGGTACCCAAAGATCAGGGTGTTTGTCTGAGAACCATTTTTCAATTTTCTTTTGAAGCAAGAAATTAGCATCGGCCGTTTTAGAACTCATTTCCATAAAATTGCGGTAAGAAAGTTCTGCAATAGCA
>Ga0114982_1000783_pt1 | contig 16694 bp, 16 predicted proteins | sample Shrwel_input2_FT_FD_87183 | JGI IMG/M metagenome (GOLD analysis project Ga0114982, IMG submission 87183) | Subsurface microbial communities from deep shales in Ohio, USA - Utica-3 well 1 S input2 FT | ecosystem: Environmental > Aquatic > Deep subsurface > Shale gas/oil reservoir > Produced... | reverse complement strand
GTTATCAATTTCATCTTGTAAAACTTGAGTATTTTGAGGACGTACCCAACCCACAACAGGGTAACGCTCTAACATTTGCGGCATATTTGAACGCACCGCAAGCTCTAAATCTCTCAAAGTACGATAACAAAAGACTTGGTCAACTTCGTGTTGCAGTTGCTTTCTAAACTCTTTGAATTTTTCTCTTAGTTCAGGTTTGTTGTCATGTAAATGTATTTCACGAGATTCAGGATCATCATGCATAAATACAATCACAGGTTTTTGCTTCGTCATTGCATAAATGTATTCCAAGTGCATATATCCAACACCTGAAACTGATTGTTCCCCATATTGACTACCAAGCAAAATCACTACGTAATCACAATCATCGATTTGGCGACGCGCAATTGAAGTACTTAACGGCGTTCGTTGTTCTAAACCCCACGAGAAAAAGCCCATGCCAACCAAAGTTTGAGTCAATACCGCTCGTTCTGGCTGCATTTCATTCCCAGAAGTAGAGATAAAAACTTGATAGCGAGTGTCTTGCATAGGCTGACCCCAATTCACTTATCCACCATTTAAAGCAACTGAGCTTAAAAAAGGATGAATAGATAACCCCAAAAATTATTAAATATGGTTTAGTAAAGCATTTTAGCTAAACAGTTTCCAAATTTTGAATCGTCCATGTTAATTGTTCTGGCATAAGATGCTGGAGTACTGGCTTTAACTCAACAGCATTACCACCACTGACATAACATTCAATACGTGTAATATTATGACTTATTTTGTCACATAATAACCTATTTTTTATCAAAATATATGCAGTTTGTCGTGCTACTGCCTGCCCTGAATCAATTAAATTCAACTTTGCACCCGAAACCCGACCAATTGCTTCTTTTAGAAATGGATAGTGCGTACATCCAAGTACTAAAAAATCCGCCCCTTGTTTTAAAGCAGGTTCTAAAATCATGCGCAGCTCATTTAAGCATGCTTCACTCATTTCAGCGCCAGATTCAACAAACGGCACTAACTTTAAACTGGTGATTGTTAAAACACTAACCCCAGCAGGTTCAGCAAATCTGTTTATGACATCTTTAATCAACTGACCACGAAAAGTTGCAGGCGTAGCAAGTACGGCAACGACTTTACTTTGCGTTTGTAACACAGCTGGTTTTAAAGCAGGAACTAATCCCACAATTGGAAAACGTTCGCCATAATGCTCACGTAAATAATCTAAACTAAATGCAGATGCGGTATTACAAGCAACGACTGCAATTTTACACCCCTGCCGATACAGCCATTCAATTGCCTCAGCTGTAAACTGGCGAATCTCGTGATCTGAACGTGCGCCATACGGTACATGTGCAGTATCAGCATAATAAAGAATACGCTCATTGGGTAAATGCCGAGCAATTTCTTGCGCGATCGACAAACCGCCAATTCCAGAATCAAAAACGCCAATAGGTGCATCAGCAGATGCATGTGGCATCGGATTGAGTAAAATCGGCATAGGTTGAACAGCAGTCATACACACATTGGTATTGGTTTAATTACTCTTTCAAGCTTAAACCTCAGGTGCTCAAATGCAAGACCAAATCACCACTTTTTAATGTTAAAACCGTATCACCTTGTGAATTTTCAGACAAAGAACCATAGTTCACGAGATGATAAAAACTTTGACGTTGAATCAATGCATTCATTCCGAAGCGAACATGCCCATAAGGTCGCAGTTCTCCCTCGTACTCACGCATAAAAATAGGGTGCTCTTTATCGATAATCACGACATCTTGATTAATCGTCGTCAGTTGTAGGTAACGCTGACCGTCTATTTCAATTTGATCTGCTTGATTCACCAATAAAGGTTCATCTTCAACTTCAATTTCAATCTGTTCAACAGGCGTTTTCAGATAAAATTTATCATTCTCTTTCCATAATACTTTACTAAACAGATCAAGGAGTGCTTGTCGTTTAACCAATTGACCTTCGTGCCACCATTCTCCATTGGCTTTTATCTTCAAATCCATTTTGCCACAATGCTTTGGATGCCATTGCTCTAAAGGTGGAATTGACCTTTTGTGACTTTGCTGTACATCTTTTAAGTATTGTGCAATGTTCATTAAGTTTTTATCATCAGAAAACACGATTTTTCCTGTATTCTGTGAAGAATCATTTTCATTTATCATAGTTTATGCCTTGCTGACGAGAAAATATGACCGCTCAGCCAATTGGCGAGATCATGGTTTAAAACTATACTACCCCAAACGTTTGCAAGCACAAGAGTATGGTTTGTGTTTAGCAATTAAGAACACTCATGGCAGCACCGAATCGCAATATTACGGTTGCCACCCTTAAAAATATGAGGAGTCCTACATGGAACACATCGAACGTGAAGCGATGGAGTTTGACGTAGTGATCGTAGGTGCAGGACCTGCGGGTTTATCTGCTGCGATTAAAATTCGTCAATTAGCGATTGAAAACAACCTACCTGATCTTTCTGTATGTGTTGTTGAAAAAGGCTCTGAAGTAGGTGCGCATATCCTTTCAGGTGCTGTACTTGAGCCCCGTGCTATGAATGAACTCTTTCCGAACTGGAAAGAGGAAGGTGCGCCATTAAACGTTCCTGTAACAGATGATGAAACTTATTTCTTATTGTCTGATACCAAATCACAAAAAATGCCATATTGGATGGTTCCTAAATCAATGCACAACGAAGGTAACTATGTTATCTCTTTAGGTAACGTTGTTCGTTGGTTAGGTCAAAAAGCTGAAGAATTAGAAGTTTCTATCTTCCCTGGTTTTGCTGCATCTGAAGTGCTTTATCACGAAGATGGTACAGTAAAAGGGATTCAAACAGGTGATATGGGGATTGGCAAAAATGGTGAGCCAACACATAACTTCACTCCTGGTTATGAGCTTCATGCTAAATATACATTATTCGCTGAAGGCTGCCGTGGTCACCTCGGTAAGCGTTTAATTGCTCAATACAATCTTGATAAAGATGCTGATCCACAACATTACGGTATCGGTATTAAAGAGCTTTGGGAAATTGATCCTGCGAAACATAAGCCAGGTCTTGTAATGCATGGTGCGGGCTGGCCTTTGTCTGAAACTGGTTCTGCTGGCGGTTGGTGGTTGTATCATGCTGAAAACAACCAAGTGACTTTGGGTATGATCGTAGACTTGTCTTACGAAAATCCGCATATGTATCCATTTATGGAAATGCAACGTTGGAAAACACACCCAACAATTAAGCAATTCCTTGAAGGTGGTAAACGTATTTCTTACGGCGCGCGTGCGGTTGTGAAAGGTGGTTTCAACTCTTTACCTAAACTCACGTTCCCAGGCGGCTGCTTGATCGGTGATGATGCTGGTTTCTTAAACTTCTCAAAAATCAAAGGCTCACACACTGCAATGAAGTCAGGCATGTTATGTGGCGAAGCTGTATTTGAAGCCATTGCTGCTGGTGTAGCTAAAGGTGGTGATCTTGCGATTGCTCGTGTACTTGAAGGTGACGATCATTTCGCGAAAGAGTTAACAGCTTATACCGATAAATATAACAACTCTTGGTTAAAAGAAGAGTTATATCAAGCACGTAACTTTGGTCCAGCTATGCATAAGTTTGGTACTTGGTTCGGTGGTGCATTTAACTTTATCGATCAAAACATCCTCAAAGTACCATTTACACTGCACGATCTAAAACAAGACTTTGCTGCACTTAAAACAGTTGATGCATCAACATTCAAACCGAACTATCCAAAACCAGATGGCAAGTTGACTTTTGATCGTTTATCTTCTGTATTCGTATCGAATACGGTGCATGAGGAGAATCAACCAGCACACTTAAAGCTGACTGACCCATCAATTCCAGTGAATGTAAACTTACCTAAATGGGATGAGCCAGCTCAACGCTACTGCCCTGCTGGTGTTTATGAAATCATGGAAAATGATGATGGTTCTAAACGTTTTCAGATCAACGCTGCGAACTGTGTACACTGTAAGACCTGTGATATCAAAGACCCATCACAAAACATTACATGGGTAACACCTGAAGGTGGTGGTGGTCCAAACTATCCAAACATGTAATAAAACAGCCACCTTCTCTGTAAAAGCATAGCTTTTACACTTGCGGCAGGACAAAGCATTGCTTTGTTCTTCCTGCCTCAGGTGGTGGTGGTCCAAACTATCCAAACATGTAATCTTTAATTTGTGCTGAAACTAGTTTTAGCATAAAGCAAGATAAGAAAGCCTCATGAAATATGAGGCTTTTTTTATTTCGGAGGATCTTCATCGACATCAAATTGCTTATATGCTTTGGACAACACACTAATCGTCTTGATCTGCTTTCCAAATCGACGACATGAACGGCACATCATCAAGTGCAGTTGCAAACCACTTTGTTCTTTCAATAACAGTTGCCGATCTTGCTGTTCAGAAAGTAACTGTGTTGCTTGGCGACAAGTCAGCATAAACAATCTCCTTCAAGTAGCCATTTATTTTCTAAACACTCTCGTAAACGTGCGCGACTTCGATACATCAAAACATTTAAATGAGAAATGGTGAGCTCTAACTTCTGGCATATTTCTTCTGAACTTAATTCAATCATCTCTCTTAACATAAAAACTTGCGCATATTTGGCGGGTAAATGATTTAAACATGCATCAAATACGATCCAAAAATCTTGTTGTTCCATCATTTCTTCAGGGCTTTGCCATGCCTGAGGTGCTTCATATTTATGCCAATGCCCAGCCTTATCAAACAATTCATCTATACTCAAATCAGATTCTTGATCATCGAAAAGCTCAGACATGGTCGTTAAGCGAGTTTTTTGCCGAATTAAGTCGACAATCTTATTTTTTAAAATAGCAAAAACCCAAGTTTTAAAAGCAGCACGTCCTGAAAATGATTTCAGATGTTCAAAAGCACTCGTTAATGCTTCTTGTACAACATCTTCAGCTTGCTGAAAGGATGAAAGTTGTAGCACTGCAAATTTGATCATTTGCTGTCGAAGATCATTTAAATATTCGGTGTTGTGCAATTGTTGATTTAAATCATCATTATCAACCGAGGCTAGATGCATATTGATGCCTTATTTAACACAATCTTGAGGAATATATATCAATTCTAAGCGAGTCAATAAATTAGATAATGCATTGATCTGCAAATCAATCTCTTGCGCAGTTAGATCAGCTAAAGTCGAGCTCATCAATTTACGCAGTTCACTCTCAGCCAATGGCTCTTGATTAAGTTTTTCGATCAGATACGCAAATAAAGGTGAAAGTGGTTCCACACAAACCTGATCATCGAGATTTCGCCACACCATAATTGCGCTAGGATCTTGCTCAAAGTCAGTTTGATCGAGTGTCCAGCGATAAACTGGGTATTGATAGACCAAAACCCACACTTGGGTGGTAAATTGCCATACTGAATTATGACTAATGTGCCTTTCAGGAATATCTAAAGTATCCAAATACAATTCTAGCCATTCATATTGGAGTAACTCGGCTAACCACGGGTAAGTTTGTAGAACAGGATGCTGTTGATCGCTTAAGTATTCTCTAAATTGCAGTGAAATATCATTATAAAATGGCGATTGATTCATAGATTTTTGAAAAAACTCTTCTAATAATTGTTGCCATGTTGGTTTTGGCAAAATCGATCGCGCGACTGGATAAACTAAATCGACAAAAGAACTTACGTTATTAAATAATAACTCTCGATAAACACGCATACGTTCAGTTTCAAAGGATGAAGGTATGGGTTGTTTAGGATCACGTATCCAATTACAAAATGCGTTTTGGGTATCTTGAAAAGAGTGGAATTTATTATTCATTTTATGATCCTCATTATTCTGCAAGACATGCTGTGTTAGAGAATGCTGGCTGAATTAAATATTGTTTTTGTATGCTTTCAATTTTCGCAAGTTCAGCTTGTAATTCTTGCCATGCCGGAATATTAAAATCACGTTCTAATAATGTTGGCTTTATACCATGTTGTTGATAAGTAAACTGCAATAATTCCCAAACTGGATCACAAACCTCTGCTCCATGCGTGTCAATCAGTAAGTGATCGCCCACTTGCTCATGACCAGCAATATGCAAATAGCGAATACGATCTCGCGGCATTTTTTTGATAAATTCATAATGATCGGTCTGATGATTAATGCTGTTCACATAGACATTATTTACGTCTAAAAGCAATTCACAATCTGACCTTTGAATAACTTCGGCAACAAACTCTGCTTCACTCATTTCAGCATCTGGCATCAAATAAGTGGAAACATTTTCAAGCACCAACTTTTGCCCAAGAATATCTTGCACACGAAGAATGCGTTCTGACACATATCGTGCGGCTGCTTCAGTCATCGGGATCGGTAATAAGTCATATAAATAGCCGCCATCATTGGTATAGCTTAAATGCTCTGAATAAGTCGTGACCTGATAGCGTTTTAAAAATGTTTTTATCTGTTGAATAAATTCAATATTGAGTGGATGTGGACCACCGATTGATAAAGAAAGTCCATGACAAATCAGAGGTGCTTTTTCAGCACATTGTTCAAGTAGTTTGGCATGTCGACCACCAAAACCCATCCAGTTTTCAGGTGCAATTTCGATGAAGTCTGGATAAGTGTCTAAGTTTAAAAAGCTGTCAATAAAGTCGCGTCTTAAACCTAAGCCAACACCTGTTAAAACCGTCATGGAATATTCCTTATTGAATGATGCAGACCTGAATTAAGATTGATCTACATCATTCATTGATATGTTGATTCTCTGACAAATTATTTCGCAGCACCGCATTTTGCATCAGCAGCTTTTTTATCTGCACCACATTTTGCATCAGCTGCTTTTTTTGCTGCTCCACATTTAGCATCGGCAGCTTTTTTATCAGCTCCACACTTCGCTTCCGTTGTTTTATGTTGTTTTTTCGCTTTGTCAGCACCACATTTCGCTTCACCACACTTTGCATCTGCTGTTTTGGTTACATGTGTTTCAGTTGTAGTTGAAGCAGCTGAGACTTGAGTCGCTGCACCAACCATTGAAAGCGCAACTAATGCAGCAACAGAAGTCATTGAGTTTAATTTATTCATTTTGAAGTTCCTTTTTGAGTCAATTCTGGGTTTTGTACTAGGGTACATATCATTAGACGAGCGACCAATCCATTTATTACAGTTAAAACTAAAAAAAATATTGTAATAAACTAACTCTTCAACCGACTAATAACAATTGAATGCTACTCGGTGTGAAATTCTCATGAAGTACTTAATCAACTCAGTATTACAACGCTATCAAAATTTTCTACAACACTTTATACATCTAGATGGAATTGCAGCATTGGCACTAAGAATCTACCTTGTTCCTATTTTCTGGATGGCGGGGCAAAATAAACTGATGCATTTTAATGATACGGTTGAATGGTTTGCCAATCCAGATTGGGGCTTAGGCTTGCCTTTGCCTACCCTCATGGCTATTCTTGCGACTTCAGCAGAACTTGGTGGCGCAACATTATTGGCTCTTGGGCTATTTACCCGTTTAATTAGTATTCCACTGATCATTACGATGCTCGTTGCGATCTTGACGGTACATCTACCAAATGGTTGGCAAGCGATCGCAGATGCACATGCTCCTTTTGCAAATGCACAAGTCTTGGCATCTACAGAAAAATTAGAAAAAGCACGCGAAATTTTACAAAACTATGGAAATTATGACTGGCTTACATCGAGCGGTTCATTCGTCATCTTAAATAATGGAATCGAATTTGCTGCAACTTATTTGATTATGCTGCTCGCTTTGCTTGTACTCGGTGGAGGACGATACTTCAGTTTAGATTATTGGCTATCTCAATCTCTAAATCGATTTAATAAGTAAGAAAATGATACACAACACAGTTGCATGGCTTAGTTCGATCTGGCCATGCAAATCCTCAGCAACCGTTTGAAAAACTAGATTTTTAAAAACTTACTTTCAGATTGTTTAAAACGAAAGCTTGTTTAGCCTTTCTGAACTAAATAGCGATATTCAGTATGACTATTTTCATCGAGGCTTTCTTCTTTCAATAACAACTCATGACCTAAATGCATACAAAATTTAGGAATATCCCATGATGTTGATGGATCAGTCGCCAATACTTCAACGATGTCGCCTGACTTTGCTTTACGAATAGCTTGATGCAACATCATCACCGGTTCAGGGCAACGTAAACCTCTCGTATTTAATTGAATAGTAGCAAGTTGGGGTTGTTCAGACATCATAAAACTCAAATATTTTAATATTCACATTTTAACATAAAGTGCAGTTATAAAAATCATCGGCAGCTTTTTGAAAAACTGTACATTTTTTGCATCGTTTTATTGATGCATATCCGCTTTTTCTTCGGTATGATGAAAATCATCTAATTGATATAGAGAGTCTTTAGGAAAGATCATGGTCGAGGAATCCAGTCCGTCGTGGGGTATGCGTGGCTTAAGAAAATGGTTAGGTACCGCACCTGAAACCCGCGATGAATTACTTAGATTAGTACAAGATTCACGTCGCTTTTTAGAACCAGACACCGTTGCTATGCTTGAAGGTGTGCTTGATCTACCAGCCACAAAGATTCGAGAGGTGATGACGCCTCGCACAGCGATTATTAGCTTACAAGAGGATGATCAACTACTTGATATCTTGGATGTTCTAATTGAATCTGCGCATTCACGTTTCCCAGTATTTTCTGCTAATCAATCCGATAATGTTGTGGGTATTCTGCTAGCAAAAGATCTATTACCGTTCCTAACTGAGCGAAATGTCAAAGTTGATATTAGCGCACTCATGCGTCAACCGGTGTTTGTTCCTGAAAGTGCGCGTTCAGATCAAGTATTGCGTATGCTCAAAAATACTCAGACTCATATTGCAATCGTTATCGATGAATATGGCTCTACGTCTGGCTTAGTCACCCTTGAAGATATTCTTGAAGAAATTGTGGGTGAAATTGAAGACGAACATGATATTGCCGATGAAGAAGCACTGTATATCGTCCCAGATAATGATCCAACCACAGCAAATACTTGGATTGTTCAAGCACTTACACCAATCGAACATTTCAACACTATTTTAGATGCTGATTTTTCTGATGATGAAGTTGAAACTATGGGCGGCTTACTGCTACAAGAAATTGGTTTAGTGAGCGATTTACAAGGTCAAACCATTGAGCTTGGCGATTGGCAATTTACCATTATTGAAGCAGATGCACGCACTATTCATCTGATTCGAGCTGTACGTCAATGAGAACCTATTTTGAAAAGCTGTTAAACACTTCTCAATCACAAAAACAGTTGCCTTTTATTTTCCCACTGTTGATTGCACTCACTTCAGGTGCAATCTTTAGTTTTGCTTTAGCCCCATATTACTTTTGGTGGCTCGCAATTTTATCGCCTGCCTTCTATATGCAGTATTGCATCAACGTACACCAAGACAAGCTTTTGCGCTTGGTTGGGCTTACGGTTTTGGCTTGTGGTTTGTTGGTGCATTTTGGTTGTTTACCTCTATTCATACCTATGGAGACACCAATGCATTTTTAAGCATCTTGATGATTGCCTTTATGGCAACCGCAATGGGCTTATTTACAGCTTTTCAGACTTGGCTTTATCGTCGCTTCTTCCCAGAAACACCACTCACTTTTGCACCGCTTTGGGTATTATTTGAATGGGCTAAAACTTGGGTATTTACAGGTTTTCCTTGGTTATTTGCTGGCTACGCTTTTACTGAGCGCTTACTCGATGGTTACGCTCCGTTATTTGGGATTTACGCAATCTCATTTGTAGTCATCGTCATTGCATGTGCTTTGGTTGAAATCTTAAAAGGTCGTTGGTTTTGGGCAATTCCGTCTACCCTTCTGGTTTTGGGTGCATGGGGGGCTGGATTTATTCAATTCGTGCAGCCTAAAGCGAGTAAGCCACTCAGTGTATCTTTGGTTCAGGGTAATATTCCGCAAGACCTGAAATGGTTAACCGAGTACCAGATTAAAACCTTAGAGATTTATGCAACTCTCACCCGTGCAGAATGGGGACGTGATCTGATTGTTTGGCCCGAATCGTCGATACCGATGTTTCAAACAGATATTCCAGAATTTTTGGATGCCATGGCGGCACATGCAAAAAAAACTGATACTGCTTGGGTCACAGGAATTCCTTATTGGGATTTAGCAAAGTCTCAACAAGTCGGCGAGCCTCTGTATTACAACAGCATTATGTCATCAGGCAGTGAATCACACGGTTTATATAAAAAACAGCGACTGGTTCCTTTTGGTGAATATATTCCATTATCAGGTATGCTGAAGTGGGTTCTGCCTGCAATGCAAAATGATGTCAGTATGAGCGGTTTTTCTCGCGGCGAACCTGATCAAAAACCATTAATCGTGAAAGGTCATGCTCTAGCAGCTGCGATTTGCTACGAAGTTGCTTACCCTAACTTGACTCGTCGTAATGCAACCAATAGTGATTTTTTAATTACTGTGTCTAACGATGCTTGGTTTACAGGTACAGCAGGCCCTTGGCAACATTTGCAAATGGTACAAATGCGTGCCAAAGAAAACGGTCGCTGGTTTATTCGTGCCACCAATACCGGTGTAACTGCATTTATTGATCATAATGGTCATATTGTTAAACAAGCACCGATTGATAAAGAAGCCGTTTTACGTGGTGATTTACCTGCAATGCAAGGACAAACGCTTTACAGTCGTTTAAGTGATTATCCAATTCTAATTTTCTCAGTTTTATTATTAATTTTAGGTTGGATTTATCGCCCTCGAAAAGCTGATATTTCATTTAAATCAAGAAGATAAAATAAAAGAGCGTTTTGAAATCAAAGCGCTCTTTTTTATTTTGTTATTGAATCATGATCATATTAAATTACGAAAGAAAATTGCACACTGAGATAAGCAACTAAACTCGACAAAAATAACATAGGAATATAGCGGTAGGCTTTAAAAAACAATTGCTCATACTTGGAAATCATCTCCTGATTGTCCCATACCGTTGTTTTTAAGGCACTTAGGAAGCAAAGCAGAAACCATGCACTTAACATCGTCAAAGCAAAGAAACCAATCATAATTTGACTACTGCCTTCAGCAGCTTGCCATAAACTTAATGCAGCTTGACTCATCGGTAATAAACTTAAAATAAGCAATACAGATTTAAGCATTGCCCAATGAAACTGATTTAGTTCATCCAACAAAAAAAATGCTTTCATCTGATTTCCCCATACCTGAATTAAATGGTCTGAATTGATTATGCAAAGCTTTGATCTAAAGAAATAGTCTATTTTTATGCATAATTTCTTTTTCTTGTAACTATTAAATATGGGAATAATTCTTATTATAACTATCAAATAGCCAATATTTTAATTTATTATTATTTTTCAAAATCTTAATTAATTTTATCAAATTAAGAAACATTATCACTTCACTCTCGATTTATTTATTCTAAAGTGAAGTGACATTTTAACTCAGTGATTATGGCTGATAATGAATATCGGCATCGTTTCCTTCGCCACCTTCTTTACCATCTGCACCGAAAGAATATAAATCAAATGAGCGACCTTCACGACCTGGAATGACATATTGTAAGTCATTTTCCCAACTGTCTTTTGGATAGCCACCTTTCACATATCCACCTGGCAACCAATTTTTAGCTGAAGCAGGTTGATTCACCAATGCATCTAAACCGCCATCTTGCATTGATGGATAACGACCATTATCGAGTTTATATTGATCTAAAGCGCCTGCTACACCTTTAAGTGTAATACTAGTGGTGTCTACTTTGGCTTTTTCACCACGTCCCATGACATTCGGAACGATCAAGGCAGCCAAAACACCTAAAATGACAATCACAACCATCACTTCAATTAACGTGAAACCAGATTGCTTCATATACATTTTTTGCTTATTCATTTTCATCTCTTTCATGCAATTTATTAAATCATATTGTTCATATTAATAATTGGCAACATTACCGCAATCACGATTACCAATACAATCGCCGCCATAAAAACCAGCATCAGTGGCTCAAGTAATGCCAACAACGTGGAGATAAAGGTTGTTACTTCTCGATCTTGCATCGTTGAAGCGCGATCTAACATTCGATCTAACTCACCTGAAGCTTCACCACTACGAATCATTTGTACCATCATTGGAGGAAAATAACCGCAACGCTCTAACTGTGTTGCTAAATTACCACCTTCTGTTACACGCTCCATCGCCACTTCAATTGCATCACGAATCACCCAGTTATTACTGACTTCCGCACCGATACGTAAAGCTTCAACCAATGGTACGCCTGAGCGAGTTAAAATCGATAAGGTACTAGCAAAACGTGCTGCATTTATACCACGTGAAAGTTTACCAAATAGTGGCAATTTGAGTGTTAATCGGTCAAATGCATAATGTCCAGCAGTGGTTCTCAAAAAGCGAGTGAATAAGACGATCGCGATAAATGCAATAATCAGCATCCCTACCCATGCTTGGCGAATGAAGGCACTGATCTTCATCAGCAGAACCGTAATCCACGGTAAAGCCTCTTTACTTTGTTCAAAGGTTTTTACAATCTCAGGTACAACATAAGTCATCAAACCCATCACAATCCCAAATGACATTAACATCAGGATAATTGGATAAATCATTGCACCTTGAACTTTCTTTTGCATTGCGAAACGATTTTCGGTGTAATCAGAAAGTTGATCTAAAATCAGATCTAAATGTCCTGAGCGTTCACCCGCAGCGACAGTGGCAATATAAAGATCTGGGAAACGTCCCGATTGCAACATCGCCTGTGCCAATGAATGACCTTCTAAGACTTTGGAACGCACGGAAATCAAGAGGTTTTGTACATGCGCTTTTTCACTCTGTTTGCTCACAGCACATAATGCTTCTTCCAAAGGAATACCTGCTGCAACTAACACTGAAAGTTGGCGCGTCATGAGTGCTAAGTCATAAGCACTAAAGCTCTTTTTAAACCATGAACGCTGTTGTTGTTTATCTTTTTGCTCAACCGCATCGACCGCAAGCGGTGTCCATGCTTTATCTCGCAACTGTTGACGAATTTGGCGTGCAGAATCTCCTTCAAGCACACCTTTATGTTGCTTTCCAGAAGCATCAAGAGCAGTAAATTGATAAGCAGGCATGGTTCTGTTCTAATTGTCCCAAAATAGTTGTCGTTACTGTTGCATCCGTGTAGTTGAATCATTCATATTCATTTATGTTTATCAACATAACGCACAGCACTTTAGCATAATTCCATGACATGAAGTCATGCCATTTTACACGTGATTGAAGCCTCTATGCCGACCGAAAATTCTAACGCTTTTCCTTACCGTATTCGAGTTGCCCTACCCGTTTATGTGTATGACACGTTTGACTACACGGTCAGTGCTGAACAATATCAGCAAGCTCAAGTCGGCGCACGTGTTGCCGTCTCATTTGGACGACAAAACCTCGTTGGTATCATTACTGAAAAAGTTGATACCAACGAAATATTTACAGGGCAATTCAAACTTAAAGCGATTACAGAATTACTCGATAATGAAGCAATATTAGATCAACAAGTTTTAACTTTGTTGACATGGTCAGCTCAGTATTATCAATTTCCCATCGGTGAAGTGATTCAAAGTGCTTTACCAAGTTTTTTAAGACAAGGCCGTGCTTTAGATATTTTGTTTCATCTTTGGAAAATTATTCCGCATGATAATCCAGATGTATTATTGAAACGCTCTCAAAAACAATATGATGCATATCAGGTTTTAAAATTACATCCTCATGGCACAACAGAAAATATTTTAAATCTGAGTAGCATCGAAACGGCGACGCTTAAAGCATTAGAAAAAAAAGGCTTAGTCGAATGTCGTCTCGAACCACATGATTTCACCCCAATACCTGTACAGCTTGCTCAAGTCCCCTTAACACCTAATGAAGATCAGAAAAGATCGATCCAACAGATCCTCAAAGCTCAAAATCATTATCAAGCCTTTTTACTCGATGGCTTAACTGGAAGTGGTAAAACCGAAGTTTATCTGCAAGTCATGTATGAAGTATTAAAACAAGGTAAACAAGTCTTGGTTCTGGTTCCTGAGATTGGTTTAACCCCACAAACGGTTGCTCGATTTAAATCACGCTTTCATTGTGATGTGGCTTTAATGCATTCTGGTTTAAATGATTCAAAGCGTTTGCAGGCTTGGCAACACGCGCAAACAGGTAAAGCTTCAATTATTATAGGCACACGTTCTGCAATCTATACACCATTGCCTCAACTAGGCTTGATCATTTTAGATGAAGAACAAGACTTATCCTATAAACAACAAGAAGGTTTTCGCTATCATGCCCGTGATGTCGCTTTATATCGAGGTCATTTACAAGGCTGTCCTGTCATTCTCGGTTCAGCAACGCCAAGTATTGATAGTTATCATTTAGTTGAATCAGGCAAATTACAGTTGCTTGAACTGAATCAACGTGCAGGCGTTGCAGTACTACCCAAAATGCATGTGATTGATTTAAAAATTAGTAAAAAAAAGCATGGTATGAGTCAAACATTGATTGATCAAATCAAACTGACTTTAGAACGTAAAGAACAAGTACTCATCTTTTTAAATCGACGCGGTTATGCACCGATTCTGATGTGTGAAAGCTGTGGCTGGCAAGCCAATTGCCCTCATTGTGATGCCCATTTCACGCTACATTCACAACCTTATCATTATTTGCATTGTCATCATTGCGGTACCATCAATCGTTTGCCAGATCATTGTCCTGAGTGTCAAAAGCAAAGTTTAAAAACCATTGGGGTTGGAACAGCCAAGCTTGAAGAACATTTACAAGAACTGTTTCCTCATAATGAGGTCATTCGTGTTGATCGTGACAGTACCAGTCGTGTAGGTAGCTGGCAGAAAATTTATGATCGTATTCAGCAAAATAAACCCAGCATTTTATTGGGTACACAGATGTTGGCAAAAGGTCATCATTTCCCTTATGTCACCTTGGTTGCTATTTTAGATATTGATTCAGGTCTACTCAGTGTGGATTTGCGTGCACCTGAACGCACTGCACAATTAATTGTTCAAGTCGCAGGTCGTGCAGGACGCGGAGAACATAAAGGTACTGTGTATTTACAAAGTCTCCGTCCTGATCATCCGATGCTTACCACATTGATTAAACATGACTACCGCGCAGTCGCTAAGCAGATGTTAGCCGAACGTAAAATCGCACTACTGCCGCCCTATCGTTATGCGGCTTTGGTTCGAATCGAATCGAAAGATCGGGAATATAGCCAACAGTTCTTAGCTGATATTGCACAACAGTTGAGACTCATGGCAGGCGACTTGGTTGATATTTGGGGACCGATTCCTGCACCTATGGAACGAAAAGCAGGTCGTTTCAGAGCACATATGGTGATTTTGTCTGCTGATCGCGCCAAACTGCACTTTTATTTGCGTCAATGGTGGCAACAAGTGGTACATTTACCTCGACAACATCAACTTAGATTATCAATTGATGTTGATCCACAAGAGTTTAGTTAATGAGCTAGACTTGAGCAGTTACAATGACAAGTGATCTTTCTAAGTTGATCCATCCTATGGATACACGCTCTGCACCATACTTTGTCTAGGCTAAATAGAAAAACTTGAGGCATTGAATGTCTTTATTACTACCGATTATTGTTTTACTGATAGCAACTTTAATTACTGTTCCTTTGACAAAACATTATGCTTCAAGCACAGTGTTGGGATACCTCATTGCAGGACTGTTACTGGGTACAAGTGTGCTTGGTCTGATTGAAGAGCCTCGACTCATCGAGCAACTGCTCAGTTTGGGCATGATGAGTGTTATGTTGTTTCTCGGTTTCTCATTTCGACCAGTACAGCTTTGGTTAGAACGCAAAAGAATACTTAGAAATAGCGGTCTTCAACTCGCAATTATCACTCCTATTCTCATTGCAATATGCTTTTTATTATTCAAACAACTTCTTACGAGCATTATTCTTGGCTGTGCTTTCGCTTTTTCAGCAGTGGCGTTAGTACAACAGTTCCTACAGCAGAAACAACAACTCAACGCCCACTTAGGGCAAATGAGTTTAGCTACATTACAGTTTCAAGCATTGTTTGCTGTCATTTTGATCGCAATGTTTCCTTTACTCGAAGATACGGCGTCTACACGACATGGTGTGGCTTATTTTGCTGCAATCATTGCCACGATTTCAGGATTATTTTTGGCAAGTCGCTATTTGGTTCGCCCTGCATTTCGATTCTTAGCCCATAAAAACAGTATTCATTTAATTCCTGTACTGAGCTTACTGGTTGTACTGTCTGTCATCCTAATTATAGATATTTTAAATATTCATAGCTTGATTGGTGCATTTTTAGCAGGTGTATTATTAGCTGAAACAGAGTTTAAAGCTGAAATTGAGCGGATTATTCTGCCCTTTAAAGATGCCTTGATTGGTCTATTTTTCCTTGCGATCGGTTTAGGAATTTCGCTAGAACCTTTAAGTCAAACACCTCTTTTTATTGTCACATGTATTTTAGCTTTGGTTTTGATCAAAGTGATTGTGATTGCAGCAGTAAGTTATTATCAACAACGTAATACCAAACTCAGCATGTTGCTCGCAATTACACTTGCGCAAAGTGGTGAACTAAGCTTTATTCTGCTCAAATTAGCTGAAAATGAAAGTTTACTCACAACACCGCTGCTACAATCTAGCTTAC
>Ga0114982_1000775_pt1 | contig 16731 bp, 14 predicted proteins | sample Shrwel_input2_FT_FD_87183 | JGI IMG/M metagenome (GOLD analysis project Ga0114982, IMG submission 87183) | Subsurface microbial communities from deep shales in Ohio, USA - Utica-3 well 1 S input2 FT | ecosystem: Environmental > Aquatic > Deep subsurface > Shale gas/oil reservoir > Produced... | reverse complement strand
TTCTCGGATTCTTCCCAAAGACGGTCTTCTTCTATTTGAGCAGCAGTCTTGGCTCTCTTGTACTTCCAAAAAGAACCTTCTGGCATCTCTTCAGCCCTCTCGACCTTATACTGAAGGTCTTCTGGTTTGATCTTTTTGTCAGCAAGACATCCTCCAGTCTTTATGTGATGCTTTACGTCTGCACTAGCGTACTCACACCCTTTGCATGTGTCTTTAAAGGTTGGTTCGTACATCTCGTAGCGGTCGTTCGTAATAAGATCCTGACAAGCGTCTTTGTCCTTCTCTCTGCAAACGTGATACGGCTTGTAACAAACTTTACAGAATGAGAACACTTTAACACGCTTGCTCATTGTGTACAAGTCTTTCTGGAACTCATTTAACTCGTTCATCATACGCTTCATCATAGGCATGTCGTATGGAATGTCCTTGTAGCGGTTATAAAGACGCTCAAGCTCGTAGACATTTTTGCGGAATTCACCTCCAAGAAGCATATGCTTATCTGTCTTCTGGTACTCCTCTAGTTCATGCGTCAATCTTGTCAGCATAGCATTGAGATTGTAGAAGTACTCAGTAGTAGCTGCATCGACGCGATGCTTCTGGCGACCGCACTTGATGTTCTCACGGTCTTGTTTAACGCGTTCTCGTTCTTCCTCAATCTTCACAAAAATATGGTACATGTTCTACTTAGCAAATTCACTCACAAAAACTCAGGGTTGTGTATTTTAATTAAATTTATCGATTGGGAAAGTTTTAGCTCAAGGAAAAATCAGTTGGTGATTTTTGATTTTTTTGGTATTTAAAATCCTAAGCTCACCAGAACTCGCCGACCCAAAAAAATAAAAATTCTCAAATATTTTTTAAACTTCACACAACTAAAAACCTGACAATGTCTATGCAATATAGTAAAGCTGTAGCTGAGCAAAAGTCGATTGACAACATTTTAAAGGAGTTAACGTTCAAACGATCACATCTTCTGACACAAGCAACAAACGCAAAGATGGAGATCGACAGTTACCAGAAGCGTCTCGATGAAGTAAAGCGCAACATCGAGCTCTACACACCCAAGGATGCAAACAAGCTAGAGTACTCACCCAAGCCCTGGCCTGTACTCAAGCTTGTGAGTGGACCAACACCCAACGGTCAAAGTTCTTCTCGTTACACTTCAGAACACACAGAACTTGGAGATGCTCCTCTACTCTCTCTACCTCCCTTCCTTTCACCTCCACGCATTCGTAGAGAGGTTATGACCTACCGTGAGTTCATGCGCAAGTATCATCAGTGGTCACCAGGAACAAACATTGAAAAGAATGACGAAATTGAGGAATTTGAGGACGACAAACCATCAACTGCTCCTTTTCAAGTGCCACCTGCAGTACCATCTATCGTACCATCTGTTCTACAAGTCCCAGCTACAGCAAAGTCACCTTCATCAGTATCCAAGAAGATTACATGGGTTGACGATGACAGCGATGACGAGACCGTAACTCTTAGTCTCACTCAGGCTCAAGTCACAAGTCCACCTGCAAAGCGTGCTTTAGAAGAACCTGTTGCACCAGGAGCACCCAAGAAAACAAAGCTAACAACTGAAGAGAAAAAAGTTCGTCGTAATATGTGTTCTCTTGTTTGTGAAGAGTGTGGTCGAAAACCATGTATTATAGCATTCTCTGCAACAGACACTCTTATGCCTCACATGTGTGCCTATAATTCACCTTTAGAGTAAGTTACACACGCATTGTTTCTGATTTTAAAAACTTTCACCTCAAATTTAAACTTAATAAATACCAACTACAAACTGCCAAAAAGTAACTGTCAACGACTTAACTGCCAAAAAGTAACTGTCAACGACTTAACTGTCAACGACTCAAGTATAAACTGTTACTTCAACTTCAACCCTTTTATATTTTTTTTACGTTTAATAGAAAGACGACCTGATATACAACTATAGGTTACACCTTTCTTGTTTTTTCTTTGTAAAGTCACTGCAAAATCTGGGTAGCATTTAGAGTTTGCTTCTTGGACGTTTTTAGCTATATTCTTTACTTTAGGCTTTAATTTTAAGATTGTTCTTCCTAGACGTCGTCGCGACATTATAAAACAAAATAATAGTAAATAAAGAAACTTTTGTTTACTTTTTCATAGCACGAATTTTTGCCATAACCTCTTTTGCTCGTTTAGAACCTTTACGTAAGCGTCCATGTGTCATTGTGTATTCCCTTTTTAATGTAGTCATAGACTTTGGCTTATACACAAATCGTGGTCTATCGACTGATTTTGTTCTAGGCATGTTTACTATAAAAATAAATAAACTTTTGTTCAACTTCAACAGATTTAACAACTACCAGTAAAGGTTCAACCGTCACTTTAACTGCCAAACTGACAAGAAGTTACGCATTAAGGTTTTTCGTTTTCTTTTGACTGTACGTCTGAATCGTCCTCTGTATCTGAAAATATAAAAGGTAACACACTTGGATGAAAGGTAGTAATAGGAGTAAACGTTTCTGTCTTTGCTCTCTTTGCTTCTGAACGATAAATCTTTGCTGAAAGAGCAAGTCCAAGCTCTCGATTGCACTCCGTCATTCTCTTTATACGATCCTTTGTTTGAACACACTGAGTTAGCTCCTTAAGGCTGTCTACAATAGCTTTCAAGGTAGCTTCATTTTGAGTTACAAGTTCATTTAGTTTTTCAAGCTCAGTAGAACAATCTATAACTTTGTCCTCTACCGCAGAAACCCATTTTTGCAAACCATCAACAGAACGCAGCAAATTGTCATCTGATGGTGTTCCTGTTTCTATTGACTCGTTTAATGTATCTTCTTCAATTTCGATGTCAGACATTTTTTTTAAAACTAAAATTAATCTTCTTCGCTTTGTTGGCGTTGACGTTTTCGCTGCTCTGCTGCAGCAATGCGATTCTTCTCTCGACGCAGCTTGCACACAGGACAGGGTGGCTCGGGCTCTCTCCGTGCAAGTCCCGCATCGTACCCTAATTCATAAACAGTACGGAAAAGGTTTGAATCCATTCCAGCCGGGGCCAAAGGTGCAATACGCTCTAAATCATAACGCCTACGCTCGTGTCTCTCATCGGCAAGTGTGGTCACACTCTTTGCATTATCCTTTAGAGATTGAGTTAATACAGAGACAGCACTAGTCAGAGTGTGTATATTCACAGGGTTAGTACTTGAAGCCGGAGTAGGAGCCTTTACACTTTCGTCATCTGACGTCGGTGGACTATCCCAACAACTTTTATGGTGTGATTTAAAAGAAGGAGGATCTCGAAGTTGAACCATTCGAGCCATTTGAAGTAACGAACCACGACCTTGTTGTGCCATAATAATCGTGTTTAATTTAAAATAGTTGGAAACAATTTATGCTATGACTAAAAACTCGAAAGCTTCTCGCGGTTGGCGGTTCGTCATCCCACTTAATCCCAATGACTTTGACGACATGGTAGACTACGGAGATTACAGACCTCCGGACTTTACAGAAAAACTTGGAGTAACCTTTGCACGAGGACAGGCTCAGTTCTCAAATGTACAACCAGCAGATGATAATTTACCTCGATATGTTGAGTTTCAAGGCTACATTGAAGGAAAAACACAAATTAGACTTACATTGCTTGAAAGATGGCTACCAGCAGCTACTTTTATGGCAGTCGAAATTAAGGACAGAGACCAACACATTCAAGATGTTACTGACCCTTTCAAGCTGGTTAAAGGAGCTAATACGTGTGGTCTTTTATGGCATAAAGGTGAAATCAGCGTGCGTGGCCAAGGTCAACGAACAGACTTTGATGAAATACGCGACATCTTAAAGAAAGAAGGACCTATTGCAGGTGTAAAGAGAGTCGCTGAAGAATTTTCTGCGCAATTTGTCCGTTACCACGCCGGAATTCAACGACTTGCTGATATTGTCGAGGAACTGCCAACCGATCAACGGTTTAAACCCAATCCGTTTCAACAAGTCATGATTGAAGCTCTTAAAAAAGAACCACATCCAAGACATATTTATTGGGTGTATGATAAAGCAGGTCATTCTGGAAAATCACGTCTTGCTAAGTTTCTACAATGTGAAATGGGAGCTGTTGAACTTCAAGGTCGAGAACTTGATATTGCGTACGGTTATAACGGTCAACGCATTGTTATTTTTGATATTCCCAGAGCAACCCCTTTAACTCACTACACAGAAGCCTTTACATGCGCTGAACGAATGAAAAATGGAGGACTTTTTTCACCTAAATTTGCAAGCAAGTTTAAACGCTTCCACACACCTCATATTGTATTCTTTAGCAACGAACCACCTATTCCTGGCACTTGGACAGAAGATCGTCTTCAACTTATTACAGTTGAAGCACCACCACCACCTACATTCTATCCATTTACAATGCCGTTAGGAAATGCAGCTCCACAAGTCTATGTTCCATCACCCGCAGAACTAATGACCCAGAGAATGAAAGAATTACAAGCTGAAGCACAACTGACACTGTCTTGCTTATCCTGTCTTAGTAAAAAGACACACGGCCACACCTATAGTAAAGGTTGTCATTTTAACACTCAAGATGTTGAAGATCAAGAGAACGTTGAACACGTTATGGAAGACGATCGTTCAACAGTTTTATTAACTACAGATACAGACGATTAAACGTCTTCGGATAGGAGTCTCTTAGACTCAGGACTAAATGCGTCTTCTAAAGAACGCTTTGGAAGCTTCTTTTCATCAGGCTCAACACTTTCGTCTTCCTCATCTAGTTCTTCTTCATTTTGAATAATAAAGCCTTTAGGAACTTCTACTGCCTTTGCAATATTCTCAAATACAACATCTGTCATACGTAGGATAATTGAAGCGCTACCATTTACGAGAGACCAGTGAGAGATATTGAATCGCGCTGAGTGGATCATTCCACCCTTAAAATCACCAGGACCTATAATGCGTGTCTTTGGTTGACCCTTGCCATGATCCTTATCTCTTCGAATAGTTGTTGAGATGCATTGGCGACCATTCAAAGTCTTACCATTTATCATGGCAAAGCGTGTTGCATTTTGTGGTAACGCAGTAGTCATCTCACCATAGACAACCTTATCAGGGCGTCCATTTGAGCACTGAATTGACTTAACTTCGCTTGCCCTACCAGTAATCCTGAAGCGTACAATACTGTTGAAGTCAGGAGAGTTGTCAGCAGTAAAACGAGCTAAAGGCTTAGGATGCTTCAACAAAATGCTTGATGGATCTTTCTTCAAAAACTCTGCATCCTGCTTAGAGAAAAGTTTCTTAGAGTGAGTAAGCATAAAGCTATCAAACACTCTATCCAATGCGTTCAAACTTTCCCAAAGCTTCACGTTAAGCTCCACTGGAAGAGAAAGTTGACCACGGCCTTTATTAGACATAAAGTCTTCAACTGTAAGGCACTCAAAAGGTGTTAGAATAGGTCTTGCCAAGACTGGATCATCTCCTTCTCCAATTAACTGAAATGAGGATCCGTATCCTAATTTCATATTAACTAAACCCACAGTATCGTGTTCTTGTGGTTGTTTAAATTCAATAGCATCCAACCACTCTTTTTCTGTTCGAGGTAGACTGACAGTAGACTTATTTTCCATTGTGTGCTGACAGTATTTTGATAATAAATTGTAGTGTGTACACACAGTAAAATGACTTATTTTTTTAAGCTTTATATTTACGATAAGACTGACTGGTCAGAAAGGGGTTCTTTAATACGAAACAATGGTCTCTATAGCACCCTTGAGTTGGCTGTAGAGGCTTTAAAAGAAGACATCCTTCACGATGATAAGAGATTAAGTCAACATCAATTTACAATGCCATCATTGCCACGTAGAGTAGTAGAAGGATTAGCAATTTGGGAAAGAATTTTATTTTTTGATCAGGATTGGACTTCGTACTATATAGACTGCTTAAAACTTATAGCTTGAAAATCGAAGTTGTAAAAAAAATCGAAGTGAAGTCCACCTCAAAAAATCGAAGTGATATATAGATAGAAACATTTTTAAAAATATATAAACGAATACATATCCGTTGAAAATCGATGTTATATATATAATAATTGTTTCTTCTTATAAGACACTTCGATTTTTTGAGATCGACTTCACTTCGATTTTTTTTTCTTTACTTAAATTAAAAAGTGATCATAAAAATGAGTATTCAATCGCATATACAACAATTTGCAAAGAAACATAAAGAGTTGGATGATTTTACGTTACGTTACACGCAGCCTAGAAAATGTAAAGTCTCTGATCGAACAGATCCTTCATTGTACAAGAATTTTATAGCAAGAGTTTGGTTGCAATCTAAAGTAGGGAATGGACCTACTTATAGCCTTGTACCACGAAAAGATACTCCAGAATCAATTCCTTATGCTGATCTTTGGGTAGTAACATTAAAAAATGACCCATCCTCTGAAGACTATGTTGAAGGTGATCCAGCAATTTCATATGGTGCTGCTTTTAACGAGTCGGTAGATGAGGATGAACTTTTTGGTATAGTCTTTGATCAGAAAAAAGCAGTTGTTGGAACAATTGTAATTGATGATGATCTTGACCCAACACAACATATGATAGCATTTTTGTTTAGACCGCCCATAAAAAATAGCTATTCTTACAGTGACCAACCAGCTACTTTTTACATATTAACATCCTATGAAATACCTAAAGACAAGATCGACGCTATAGAAAGAATGCTAGAAAGACAGGCTCCGGAGGATGTTGGACCTATAAAAGTTGAACAAATTAATGGGTATTTACAAGGTGATGATCCTTTATGTGTTTCATGGTCTTTAATGATGCTTTACTATATAACAAAGGTACCTATTGAGCATTTTACGTATAAGAAAGCTCGACCAGAAAAGGTTGTGGCTCCTTTACCTTTAAATGAAGTGACTGGTTACTATTTAAGGAAAATGTTGGAGAAACTTAAATCGGATGTAGGAGGTCTTACAGCAGAATCAACTTCAGAAGTATTTCCCTACTTATATGGAAGTGGACCTTCTAGAAAACGAAGAGCTGAAGAAAGGGAACCTACTATTATTGAACTTCCTATGAATTCTACGTTCAAGCATAGTTCAAAAGTTGGGTATGATGCGTTTGTTGAAAAATTTGCTCAAGGAACTTCAATTTTTACCTACAAGTATGATTCTGGTAAGGAACATAATAAAACGTCGTATTATCTGCAAGCAACTAAACCAATTAGGATGTTTAATTTAAAGACACATGAAGGGGCTATGAATTTTCGAAAAGTGTTAGAGTCTTTGCCTGATAAAGGTTTACTATCTTTATTTGAAGCAAAAATAAAAAATTTGGATGAGTTTTTGGCAGGTGATGATCCTACGTATGCATCTGTAGGTGATATTGATTTTGCATTAGTGGATGGTTTAGTAAAATATCAAGATGAACACAAAATGAATGGATGGAAACTTCAGCTTGGTTCAAGTGGTGAAGATGAGTATTTATTTTTAAATCCCAGTGAATTTTTTGTAACAAGTAAGAAAATTCCAAGTAACGCAATTTAACGTGATATAAAGTGATATAGGTTTTAGTTGCAATGTCGTCTGCCTTTCTTAATAAACTTGAAATGTACCCTCTTTCAGACGCTGATATTAGAAAGATTGTAGGACCTGTAAGAATTGTAAAATATCCTGATTTGGAAAAGGAGACACTTGAATCTTTGTTTGCAAAAGAGCCTTATGTTGTAATTTTATTTTTGACGGAGGACGATAGCACAGGTCATTGGCAGTGTCTTTTGAGTCGTAAAGAAGGTAAGCAATTAGAGGTGTTTGATTCCTTTGGAATAAAGGTGGATGGAAATAGGGCGTGGTTAAACCAAGATCAAAAGGAAGCTTTAGATCAAACATTACCAAATGTGCACAACTTGGTGAAAGGCTTTCCTGGTGAGTTAGTATATAATAATGTAAAGCTACAAGAGGATTCTAAAAATACATGTGGTCGTCATATCGCAAGTAGAATTTTGCATGACCATTTATCAATTCAAGACTATATCGCATTAATCGAACGAAGTGGGATTAAACCTGACGAGTTTGTCACACTTTTGACTTACCGCATTCTTCATAAATGAAGCGAACATTTGATAATAGTGTGCTTGGTGGGTCTGCTAGTTACGGCACGTCTGGACAGATTAGTACAGGTCAAATGGCAACGAAAGATAGTGTATATCAAAGCACAAATATGGTGTGTATTCAAAACGACGATCACACTGAAATACACGGTATACAAACACAGTTTAATCAAACTAGAGTACTTCCTATTGTTGGCAAAACATCTCGCGCTGAAATTGCTTTAAAGTCAGCTGATGTTCAAACTAAAAGCTTGCCGATCCTTCAACCACAGGTAAAGATAGATAGCAATCCTCTGACTTCTGATATTGATCGTCTTATTTACGAAGTAGGTTTATCTGCAACTTGGAGAAATAGTGTGCTTGAGCTTCCTGTGAATGGTTCAACTTTATCATCATTAGCTGAAACTGGACCTGTACAATTTAGACCATATCCTAACACTGTATATGTAGAGCGTGATAACGATTTTACATATTGGGGTGAGTCAACTTTTATGAACGTTCCTAATGCTTCTATTCAGCTCATTGATTCTTATAATTCTACTGAGACTGTAACACTTTTTCCAACTGCTGTTACAAATACTTCTTTAGTAACTCTTTTTAATTACTTTCGAGGTTTTATAAATCCTGTTACTGTTCCAGGTACTATAACATCATATTCATCAATTCGAAATACCTGTTTAACACCAGTTGTTGTACCATCCGTAAAAGCAGATATTATAAATGCAATTCTCCCATCAGGTACAGATCAATATGCAGGAGATTTGTTAATTTTTGTTGATACGTTAGAAGGATTTTCTATTGGTGATCGTATTCGTCTTTTTGGAGTTCGTGATCTTACAAATGTGTTACAGCCACTTGTAAATACATTCGCAACTGTAAAATTAATACTACCTAATTATAGTCCTGTTGCAAACGGCCCTACAAATAAAGTTTTAGTAGTAGATTACGCGTACGATTTACCAACCTATCCTTCACCATCTTTTGGATTAACAACACCCACATATGCTTCACCTTCATTTGCAGTAACTAGCCCAGTTTTTAGTTCGCCTTCATTTGGTCTAATTCTTGCATCAAATCCTTCATCTTCATTTGGTTTAGATACTGCAGGTGCTACATTAACATTTAATCTTAGTTCAACTGTTATTTCAAGGTATCCTGTTGGAACTGTAATTAATGTAACTGGTTCTCCTGATCCAAGAGTAAATGGAACATATACTATTATTCGTATTAACGGAAATACACAAATTGTTGTGCCATCTGCAATACAGTTTCCAGTGCAAGTTACGACAACTATGATTACTGCTGCAGATGGATTTTCTCAGGTTACATTTAATGTTGATAATACTAGATTTGTTATTGGGGAAAGAGTAGGAGTTACAGGTGCCACTGATCCACGTATAAATGGAAACTTTATTGTGAACGGTTTAAATGGGAGTGGACCAAATGGACAAATTGTAGTTAATTACCCACCTTCTTTGACTTTTCCTATTGTGTCAAGTTCTAGTACCCTTACACTCTCTGATCAACAAGCAGAAGTCTATTTTAATGTTGCAGATAATAGTGTTTTTGCAGTAAATGATGTTGTACTAATTGCTGGATCACCAGATCCTAGAGTAAATGGCGAATTTACTGTTGTTCGTCTAAATGGAGGCACACAAATTGTCATTGATAATAACAGTTTATCATTCCCTCCTGCAGTTAGTAGTGCAACTACCATAACAATTGAAGGTGAGGATCCAAAGTTAACTTTTAATGTAGCGGATAACACACCTTTTGCACCTGGAACAGAATTTTTTGTAACTGGTTCACCAGATCCTCGAATTAATCAACAATTTACTGTTCTAAGTCGTAATGGAGGCACACAAATTGTCTGCAATGCCCCTAATTTAAGCTTTCCTGTAGCATCAACACCAACTCTTCTTACAATTTTAATTGGTGATATTTCGTTTGAAGATGGATATGCAATTAATTTACGTGTACAAGATGGTGGACATATTGAATTTTTGACAGATGAACAGGAATTTGAGCCTTTGTTTTTAAATGGGGGCTTTGGGACTGGTAATGGAACAATAACGTTATTTTTAGACCCTTCATCTCCTGCACTTGTACTAGATTCTGGATTTTGGAGGGGTTTTATAGGTAATGTTGATGTTCATCCTATGAATGCAGCAGTTGAGCTTTTAATAGTGGACTACGCAACACAACCAAGCGAAACTACCATTCGTGCATTATCTCAAACGTATAATGGATATTACACAATTGTGAGTCGTACAACTTCATCTATTACACTCTGTCCAATTGCTAAATCTATACCTGGAGGTGGTACCTCATTAACAGGTGTTCAATTTAAACTTTCACTTGCTCCTAACTTTTATACATTTGATACAAGAGCTGATGAAGTTTTTGATCCATTAACAACTATTAATAGAATGAACTTTATGAGAAGTCTAGGGTACTTACCAAGTGATGATCTTATCATTGGTCATCCTACGACACCACCTACAGCATCGATTCCAGCAAAAACATGGACTCGTGCATACACTGTAGATTGGAATTTTTCAGCTTATCGAAATATAACTTGGCTAACACAAGATACTACTGCTACTAAACCACGCCTTCCTTTACAATTTCAAGATTTTGGTGTTGATAATGGATCTTCCACGTATTACAATGTTTATGAAATGAATAAGTTTATTAATGATTCTGTAAACCCTGCTATAGATCAAGTCATAACGGACACAGAAGCTTTTGTTCAAAATTTTGAGTCATTTAGCTTAAACGGACAGCTTGGTCTTTGTTTTAACGCTTATAAACAGTTATTTTCATCTCCAGCTTCTGCGTTTGTTTGGAGCCCTGTAGGTACATATGTCTTAGGATCATTAGCAGTTTCTGGAACGTCTTCATCTTCATTAGCTTTCATGTGTGCTAGAACAAGTCCATTACCGGATGCTCTTCCTACTACTCCTATTTCAACGTTATCATGGGTTTACTTGGGTACAGTTCCATATCAAGTTGGTGAATCTACGCCGTATGCTTTAGTTATTTCTCAAATAGTCACACCGGCTACTATTGTAACAACTGCTGGTATGGTGAACTACCCAACAATTGACCCATTAGATGCATTGCCTATAACACTATCGTTTACGTCCATTACGACACCTTCATCTTCTTTCAACAATTTAATATTGCAGCCTGTCTTTACAAGTATTGCACCTAAATTTAATTACAATAATCTTACTTTGTTGATGGCTTTAAAGTATGATGGGTATGGATTTGGTACAATAAACGTTGTTCAGCCTGGTGTGGAACAACAAACAATTGCTTTGTTAGATTATGGTAGAATTTCATGGGGTAACCAAGGGTCTAATAATGCAGACGAATGGATCACTTTAGAATCAAACACATCCTTTAAATTTCTATTTGACAATTTCCCGTCATACTGCATAGCGTATGAGGACACGTTGGGATTCCTTCACAGTGGCGAATCTTACCCATTTGTACATTATTGGATTTGGGATAGTACAACTTTAACAGATCCTCGTACGGATGGACAGTTTTATGAGATTTATCAAACATCAGAGTCTCTTTCTGCGTGTATGTCACCCGTTGAAAGTATTGTTGTGGTAAGCGAAAATATCCCAGTCTTGGAAGAGTTAGCCTCTCCTGCCTTTTACTTAGTCGACTCAGATACTTCTGCATTTTTTGCTAGAAATGAAACAGTGTCGTTAACACAAAAGATTATAGGTGAAATACCACTATATCACTTTTCACCGTATAATGCACGATCTGTAATACGATATGACGCAAATGAGCTTCACTTTTGTGCACTCTTGGACACAAAAACGTTTAAACAGTTAGAATACTCGTTGTATTATCGCCACAGAATTACTCAACAACTTGTTCCTTTAATATTAACAAATTACGGAAGCGTAAACATAAAATTTGTATTTAGACCTATATCATAATACAATGGCTGAAATTGAAAAGATTGCAGTTTACGATGCTCGTATTATCCAAGACCCACCAAAATATGCAGTTCAGAAGGGTGCTCTTTCTGTAAGCACATCATCCTTCCAAGCAAACGCTGCAAATGCTAGTCAGCTTTCTTTCCAGGTGTTAGTTCCCTCATTAAATGTATTTACTGATAGAAAATTAGAGTTGAACGCATCTACTTATGTTTATGCAGAAGCCGTTGCTTCACAAAATATTATCAATGCACCTGCTCAATCATTTCCATACACATCTGCTGCTGGTCGTTATATCGCACCTATTACAGATGTATCAAATACTTATATTCAACAAGATGAACCAATTTGCCCTACCTTTATGAGTAACGGTACTACTCCAAATGGAGGTAATACTGCCTTAGTTCTTCCAGCAAATTCATGGCCTGGTCTAGTAGAATCTATAAACCCTACATCTGTTGCAATTACACCAGTAACTTTTCAATATGCAATGAGTCCAGGCATAACCCCAGCTTCTCAGGGTCCTCGTTGGCATGTTTTTTCTAGTACAACACCTCTCGCTGTCATTGATCCTACTTGTATAAATATATCACCAAGTGTAGCAAATCCTTTTTTTCTTTCTGGTTTAAATTCAGTGTCAGTTTCGGGTACATTTTCATTGGATTCTAATTTTACTGGAAGATTTGAAGGTCTAAATGGAGCTAGCGAGTATTCTATGTTTTTTCTTCATGAATTGATAGATCCAGTCGCATTAACTGTTTTTGGAAGTGCAAGAATAGATGTAACACCAATGTCACCTTTTTCTACTGGTCCTACAAATCAGTCATATACATGGCAATCTTACGGTACTCTCCCAATTGTTCTATCAAATTTTGCAGCTCTCACACAATGTGCAAATTTAGCTGTTAGAACTACACTTTTTGGTACAGGTTTTAGTATTCAGGATGCACCTCAAGGAATTGTAGCCACAGTACCAAACAATCCATTTGTAGCACAAGGAATTGCACAAATTGCTTCAACTACTTTAAGAGGTGTTATTGATACTTTTACAACTCCAGGATTTCCTGTTGCTAATGCGGGTTACCGTAACTATTACCAATCCATTGGATCACCTACAGATCTTACATTGGGTATGTTTCCAATTCAATCATTGGCTACATCAATGACTGTTACAATCAACGATTGCTCTGTTAGTGTTCAAGGAGATGTTTTACGTGAACAACTTTTAATTAGCCAAACTCGAGACTCGCTCATGCAAAGAACTTGTCCTAGTAAATTTGATATGTATGCTTGGACAGCAGATGATGCCAAATATTCAAATGGTGTAACAGCTGGTTTTGATGGAGCTCGTGATAGTGATATCCCTAACGGTTCATACCCACTTCGATTTGTTAACCCAAATGACGGTACTTTGTTGAATCAGTTTGATGCATATCAAGTGACTCTTGCAGGTGGTGTTGTTGTTACAGTTCCTGTCATTAATTGGACACCAGCGTTTATTCCTTTTAATTCTAACTTGATTGGACAGTCAATTCCAAGTGCTAGTATTTCTGGTGGTTCATGGACTATTGTACCTACAAATATTGATCTTGTAACTCCTATTATGTATAGATTCCAAACCACTGAACCATTATGTGTCAGCCCTTTTATGTGGCAAGACTCTAAACAGATGACAGAAGTTGGTTTGTACGGAATTACTAACATGACAGTGAATATGACACTAGGAAATCCAGGTGCAATTCAAGGATATGATACATCCAGGGTTACAATTCCTGTAGGTTCAGTTGGACGTGTTTATATGGATAAACTCGATAATGCCTTTGGTTCTTACCAATACATGACTAGACAGTCTGGTATTAATGCCTTATACGGAAATGTCCGATTGCAACCACCTACTCGCAATTTGGGTAACCAAACAGGTCCTTGGGTCCAGGCACCACGTCTTCTTTGTACATTCCTAACCCCACCCCCTGAAATTACTCTCCCTCTTGTTTCAAGTGTACCTTATGTTGAGTTTCCTCGTTATAATAGTACTTCGTCTGCAACTTGGTCATCTTCAGGAACTGTTACAGTCTCATCAAATACAGTCACTCTATCATCTATTCCAGATATTTTAGTAGTGTATGTTAAGCCTGCATTCAGAGGACAAACTCAAGCGGATACTTATATCCCTATTTCAAATATTGGAGTTACTTTTGACAATTATGCAAATCTTTGCTCAAATTACTCCCAAGAAGACCTTTATGCATGCTCTGTTGCTGGGGGTCTTGATATGGATTTTAATCAGTTTAGAGGCTTTGCACGTGGACGTACATCAACATTAACACCAAAGTCTTCTGGAGTCCTTGGTACATTATTTGACACTTACCAGGGTTATTCAGCTAATTTGCAATTAACTGGAGCCCCAATTCTTTTACGAATGGGACAAGATATCCCACTTTCATCTGGTTTGGCACCAGGTACACTTGGAAATTACAGTGTACAGGTTAATGTTACATTGGATAACACAAATGGATTTTTTAACTATTTAAATGGTCTTCAACAATCTAACAACGTTATTGTTACAATTATGGCTGTCAATTCTGGCTTTTTCGAGTCAGTTCGTGGCAGCAGCGCCCTCCGAAAGACTATTCTTAATACTAATGACGTTGAGGCTGCTTCAACTAGTTCATCTGTTACATCTTCACAGCTTGTGCGATTGGTCGGTGGGGCATCTGGAATGCATTCTAGCTCAAGACTAACAACATCTCTTGGAATGCCTCAATTTAGACCTGCAATGGGTGATGAACAACGTGTTCGCAAAATGGCCCGCACGTCTGGAAGCATGATTAATTAATTAGTTTTAACTATACGTCTATATTCATCTTGTGTTCTAAGAGAGTGACCCATTGATTCAGCTTGAATTCGTCTTTTCTCAATGGATTGGGGTATTTGATTTTGTGCATTAATGTAAGCATGTCTAGCAATATTAGTAGTTACGGGTTTATTAAAAATTTGTTGAAATTCGCGATTTTTCCATACTAAAAATGAATCCTTTGACCATGGTTTTCCATTATTCATTTCGAATAAATAGCTACGTGGATTACTTTTTAATGATATGTCTAAGGCATCCTTTAATTCAGGGGGTAATTCCCTTTTTAAAATTGGCCACTTCTTAGATGTTTTATGACTACGAATTAACAGCGTTGCAGGCTCTTTAGGACCATTCCATATTAATACATTTTTCTTAGACTTTATATTTGGATCTTCTGATTGAATAATACTTACCTTACTTAAATCACCTCCACGCATTGGAGCTACAAGAGTATGGAATGCAACCAAAAGATGTGCATAGCTACCTGGTGTAGATTCTCTTAATTTCTTTTCAGTGTCCAACCACTCATTAAATGGAACCCATGCTTCTTTTTCCTTATCAGACAGTGTGTTTTGCTCGATAACCTTTTGTGTTTGATTATTTAGTGTTCGTACGCTTTGGACCCAGTATTTTTGTTTTTCTAGTAATTCAGGTGTAGCAATTTCTGACTCTTCTGCTCTTTTAATGAGAGATGCTAAAGCTACTAAATTAGATTTTGCTGAGTTTAATGATATTTTTTTGGTTTTAACTAGGTTTTCGTATATTGCCATCACTTGCTTTGGGTGCATCAAGATATAAAAAAGTGTATCTACCTGTGACTTAGGAATAGCTGTCTTAAAAACTTTCGATTTCATTATTTTTTTAACTTGCTTTAATTGTTTAAGATAGCTTCGTTTTGACTCTTTGGTTAGTTGATTTGCCGACATAACAGCATTTGTAAACACATGATCAGAAATCATAATGTCTGTGTTTTCTATTTTAAAAGTAAATAATGAACAAGAAAATACTGGCGTACCTATTGCAGTTTTACACGGTAAAGGTAAATTAGATGGTGACCTTGTATATTTAGACGAATCTCAAGAAGATGAATCACCTTTAGAAGCACCAGATGGGTATAAATTTGCAATTGAACCTACTCATCACGATGGCGGAAGAGATGTTATAATGGTAGGTGGTAAATCAGGAAGCGGTAAAAGTCATATTGCTCGTAACTTTGCAATTCGTTACAATGCTCTTCATCCTGATAATCCTATTTTCTTTATTTCATATTTAGACGAAGACCCTACAATTGATAAAGTTTCAAGTGTCATAAAACGCATAAAACCAGAATCATTACTTGAAAGCGATCCCACAGTTCATGACTTTGCAAATAGTTTAACAATTATTGACGACGTTGAAGGGTATGAGAGAAGTAATAAAGAAGTCCATAACAAAATTCAATCCGTCGTAGATATGATTGCAACTATGGGAAGACACAATTCATCTTCTATTGTAGTGTGTAGTCACTTACTTACAGATTATAAAAGAACACGTTTGTTTCTAGGTGAAGCTAACCATTTTGTAGTCTTTGCTCATGGTGCAAGTCAAAACCAGCTTTATAATTTACTCTGTCGTTACTCAGGGCTTGATAAATCGGATGTGGACTCTATACGAAATTTAAGATCACGATGGGTCTGTGTAAGGACAATTTTCCCATTAACCGTTATACATGAAAACGGTGTCTATATTCTTAGACCTAAAGCAAACCCTATGAAAAAACGTAGAATGGCTTTATCTTCGCCGTAAACGCATTAAAATAGTTGAAAGTTGAGATTCTATAGCATACAAATACTC
>Ga0114982_1000772_pt1 | contig 16768 bp, 9 predicted proteins | sample Shrwel_input2_FT_FD_87183 | JGI IMG/M metagenome (GOLD analysis project Ga0114982, IMG submission 87183) | Subsurface microbial communities from deep shales in Ohio, USA - Utica-3 well 1 S input2 FT | ecosystem: Environmental > Aquatic > Deep subsurface > Shale gas/oil reservoir > Produced... | reverse complement strand
GATAGCATTCACGATAAAATCAAAGGTTTAGACACGGGCGCAGATGATTACATGATTAAACCCTTCGATTTAGAAGAACTTGCCGCCCGCCTGCGTGCAATTTTGCGCCGCGCCCAAGGACGTGCAACGCCCTGTTTAGAATATGGTGCATTACGACTCGACCCCGCCGCCAAAATCCTCACCTTAGGGACAGAACCCATCACCCTCTCCCAAAAAGAATTACTCATTCTTCAAACTCTGCTCGAAAATATTGGCAAAATCCTATCGCGTAGCCGTTTGGAAGAAAGTTTATACGGCTGGGACGACATGATTGAAAGCAATGCCGTCGAAGTACATATTCACCATTTACGCAAAAAACTGGGGAAGAATCTGATTCGCACCATTCGCGGCATTGGCTACATGATTCCCAAACTCTCATGAACGTCTCTTTACAACACCGTCTATTGTGGTTGCTGCTGAGCGTGATAACCTCAGTTTGGATATTGGCGTGTTGGAATATTTATGAAGACACGCAAGACGAAGTCGAAGAATTATTTGATGCCAACCTCGCCCAAACTGCCAAAGTGCTCTACCGCTTATTGGAACATGAGATTTTAGACCATGATAATGCTCATTTTTTAACCCAAGAATTGGAATTAGGGCATCGTTATGAACGTAAAATTGCCTTCTCCGTGCGAACAGGATCGGGTGAATTGGTAGCAAGCTCTTCCAATGTTCTATTATTCTCCCCCGAAATGAACAGCGCGGGTTATCACGATTACGTTGCGAAACCCTATAATTGGCGCGTGTTCACCTTCAGAGCCACACATGGCATCGTACAAACCGCAGAACGTTGCGATGTACGCAATGAATTGATTAACGAAGTCAGTTTACATGCCTTGCGTCCCTTATTATTGGCATTGCCACTGTTGGCGATTCTTATTTGGTTCAGTATTGGGCGCGGCTTAAAACCTCTAAAACAAATCACTTATGAACTCACCTTGCGCACCCATGATCAATTACAACCCGTGAGCACACAAGCTGTGCCTGTGGAAATTAAAAGTGTGATTGATGCCTTGAACAGTTTATTTAAGCGTTTGGCAGATGCGTTTGAAAATGAACGTCGATTTACTGCCGATGCCGCCCACGAATTACGCACGCCGTTATCAGGTCTTAAAGTTCAAGCCCAAGTCGCCTTACGCAGCGAAGATGCTCAAGTCCGCCAACAGGCTTTACAAAAAATCTTGGTTGGGGTCGATCATGCCAGCCATTTAGTTTCGCAATTATTAACCTTGGCGCGTATGGACAGCCCTCAGCCTTTATTAATAAAAACCATTGATTTACAACAAATTGCCCAACAAGTATTGAATAATTTGGTAGAAAAGTCTTTAGAAAAAAATCAAGACTTAGGATTAATAGTGCAAACTGAAAATACGCGAGTGCAGGGTAATGCGGAGGCTTTAGAAATTCTACTAAGGAATTTTGTGGATAATTCGCTGCGTTATACCCCCGAATCGGGTGAGGTCACAGTGAGTGTGACGCGCACAGCCACGGGCGCATTGTGTTTAAGCATCGCTGACAACGGCATTGGTATTGCACCCGACCAGCGCGAGAAAATTTTTGAACGTTTCTATCGTGGAAATCATCAACATATTCAAGGCAGTGGTTTGGGCTTGTCGATTGTGCAACGCATTGCCGAGTTGCATCAATTACGCATTGAATTATGTGATCCACCGCACGGCATGGGATTGGTGGTAAATGTGTATTTTCCCATGCCTCAATCTCCTCAAGAGGATTAAAAAGTTAGACGTTATGCAGTTGAAACACTAACTTTTTTATTTATAACGCGTTCATATTGCGCTTTATAATGATTTTTATATTAAAATCAAACTATTAATTATTAAACTGTGTGCTCTCTAAAATCTGCCGATTTTTCCAAAACTTCGATTGTTAAGTCCGCTTGTTTAGGAGTCCCTACTCCCGCTGTGAGAGGATACTCTAATAATTTGCCCGTTTTTTGATAGCCTCGTCGCAAGTAAAATGCCAGCAATTCGGTTCTAGCTGATAGTACGCTCATTACAAAATAACGTGCGCCAAAATGTGTACACGCATATTTTTCTGCAAAATGTAATATTTGTTTACCAAAACCTGCATTTTGATAGCTTGGCTCGACGGTAAGCATTCCAATATAACAAGATTGTGCATCTTTTTTCTCAAGGTGCACACAGCTAACCCATTGTTGCTGATAGCTCGCGATTAATAGTACGTTGTCTGGTTTTGAAATTATTTCAATCAATTGCTGTGCATTGATACGTGCGCCCGTGATTAAAGCAGACTCGTGTGTCCAGCTGGTGGTGTGGGATTCAGGGCGATAGGCGGTATTCACCAGTTGCACAAGAAACGCTACATCTGCCATTGTGGCAACGCGAAAATCATCTAACTGCATACCAATTTCCTTGTGTAAACTTTGTAGCATCCCTTTGGGCAACATAAACTTTTCTTTACGATATACTTATCAAACATAAGCACCAAATATTGCGACACCCTCTTAAAAATAAATTCATTGTGGAAAATAGCTTTACCTTATTAAAATAGTAGGCTATTATTTAACCCTAGCGTTTATACTTGTACTGAATGTGTGTTGCATACGATGCAAAATTGTTTTTATGAAAGTAGGAGTTAGAAAATGACTCGCACTCTAATGATCCCAAAAGACCCTGAAAGTTTGAACGAGCTTTATGAGGAAGCTTGTTTGAAGCAACTTTTATGGATGAAACTTCATCATAATCTAGGGTGGAGGTGGTTGAAAGCCTTGTCCGAAAATTGGCAAACAATTTCACAAGATGCGTTACATGCCTTGGTGACATCAGGGGAAAGACCTCATCATGTTCCTGTTGAAGTATTTATTCAACATTTGCCCAAGGACGTGCAAACAGAAGCTTTAGCTCTCTGCGCACAACATTTGAATGCTCATAATCCTGCGGACACTAATAATTGAATGTGCTTTGTCACTCAATAAGCTGTCTGTGGTTTCACAAAAATATAAGTATTTGGTAACATACCAAAATACTATTGACCCACCAAGGAGGATTTATGTCAGAACATCGTGCAAGTGTCGCATGGCAAGTTGACGCACAAGGATTTAGCCCCACCATTTACAATCGTTCACATCAAATTACTTTTGAGGGTGGCGTGCAAGTTCCCGGAACTGCTGCTCCTGACTTTGGAGGGAATCCCGCAGAAGTCGATCCTGAAAAGTTGCTAGTTTCTGCGGTTGCCAGTTGTCACATGCTGACATTTTTGGCGGTGGCGGCGAAAAAGCGTCTAGAATTAATTTCTTATACTGATGATGCAGTCGGCGTTTTAGAAAAGAATAGTGAAGGTAAATTCGCAGTGACAAAAATCCTCCTACATCCCAAAGCGGTTTTTGCGGGCGACACTCAACCTGATGCCACAGAACTTGCGGATTTACATGCACGCGCCCATCGGGGCTGTTTTGTCGGCAACTCAGTCAAAGCTGAAGTGATTGTGGTTGAAGTGTAAATTAAGGTTTAGAAAAGACATCAAAACTGCTGATTGTTAGAATCAAGATTACAGGATTTTCAGAATTGAAAAACTGTCCTCAATATGGGGCATTCATCCTGATTAATTCGCATAATCCTGTCAATTTAGATTCTCACAATCCTTGCAATTAAGACACGCCTACCCCAGAAACTTCACCCAATCAATTAAATCCCATTCATTTTTTAGATAAGTAAATTCTTCACGCAAGCGTGAAATAAGACTAGAGGCTAAAGTCGCATCATGCTGCTGTGCCGCCACTTCCCCTGCATACGCCAATTCTCCAAAACGCAAAGCCCCCACCAAACGCGCACTGCCTTTGAGTGAGTGAAATAATAAGCGAACTTCCGCCCATTTTTCCTCGCTGTTTATCGCCGTTAATTGTGTTTCTAAGCTATTAATACGGCTTGGCGTATTTTCTAAAAATAACTCGATAATCCGCGCCAAACTTTTCACGCTGGTTAAGCCCATTTCTTGAATAACTCGCTTGTCAAAACGGGGAAAACTTTCTAATTGACTTAAATCGACAGCCTTACACACGGAGGCTTCGGGTAAATTGATTGCGTTTGCGCGGGGTTCTGGAGGGGAGGACTCCGTGTTAATCGCCACATTCGTATTCACATAGCGCATTAACATCCCTTGCAATTGTTTGAGTGTGAAGGGTTTTGCTAAATAATCATTCATACCTGCATTAAGACAACATTCCTCATCGCCCTGCATGGCATTGGCGGTGACGGCAATAATTGGGGTATGCGTGTTTAAAGAAGCTTCAGCACGAATGCGTCGCGTGGCTTCTAATCCGTCCATTTTAGGCATTTGATTATCCATAAAAATCACGGCATATTTTTGACGTGCCACGGCGGCAAGTGCTTCATAGCCATCATTGGCAATATCAACCTCACAACCCAATATTTTTAACATGTCTGTGGCAACAAAACGGTTGGTTTCATTATCTTCTACCAATAATACCCGTTGTTTTTTCAGGCTTGCTAAGGACTTAATTTGCGTGTGCGGGTGGGTCAGATTAATCCATGTGGGTGCTTGTTCAGTGAGCCAAGCTTGATGTAATTTGACTAAATGCTCATACAACATTTTGCGGGACAGCGGTTTTAACAACAGTGCGGAAAACCCTGATTTTTTTAATGCCTGTTGGCGTTCCGTTTCGGGAATTGAAGAGAGTAATACACAAAGACTTTTATTGAGAATGGGCAGCATTCTTAACTGTTCTGCTAAGTGATAAATATCTGTTTCTAGAGACAAACAGTTAATCATAATCAGCCAATATGCAGGCAAGTTTTTACTGGTTTGTATATGCACCACCGCTTGCTGCAAACTACTCAAAGTATCACAAGGCATTCCAAAATCGCGCAACTGTTGTGCGACGATGCTTTGACTCAAGGCATTACAACCAATCAATAATACGGGGGCTTGCTTAAATGCTGCATCCTGCGGCAAAGCGGGCAACTCAGCTCCCAAGGGCAAGGTCAATTCCAGTGTGAATGTAGAACCTTGCTCTAAAGCACTGCGCACACTGATACTTCCGCCCATTAATTCAATCAGTTGACGGCTAATACTTAATCCCAAGCCCGTTCCCCCAAAACTGCGGGTGGTCGAGGTATCTGCTTGGGTAAATTTTTCAAAAATATGTTCTAAATGGGTGGGCGCAATCCCGATACCCGTGTCCGTCACTTCTATTTGTAAATGCAGTTGTTGAGTGTGCACACGGAAAACCGAGACTTGCAGCAAAATATAGCCTTGTGGGGTAAATTTGACCGCATTACCGACTAAATTCACCAAAATTTGACGAATTCGTCCCATATCTCCAATTAATAAATGATTGAGTGCAGGACATTGCACAAAAATTTCAACTTTATTGTGATAAGCATTGACGTTAAAAAACTGTGCAATATCATACAGCATTGTTTCAAAATCAAAGGGTTCTGTTTCTAAACTCAACTTCCCTGCTTCAATCTTAGAAAAATCTAAAATATCGTGCAATAAACTGAGCAAGGATTGGGTCGAATGCGCAATAATATGCACATATTCATGTTGTTGCGGAGTTAAAGGCGTGTTGAATAATAATTCAGTCGTGCCAATCACCCCATTCATCGGGGTACGAATTTCATGACTCATATTTGCCAAAAAATCGCCTTTCGCCTGATTGGCAATTTCAGCGGACTCTTTGGCATGCAATAAAGCTTTTTCAATCGCACGGCGTTGGGTGATGTCAATATAAGCAATGGCAACCCCATATTTTTTAACAGGGATATTCACCGCTGACATGCTTAACCACACCATTTCCCCTTGCGGTGTTTCAATGCCAATTTCTTGATTTGCAATTAATTCTTGTTGTTTCAACGCTCGCCACAGGGGACTTTGTTCAATGGCAAGGGGTTTGCCAGTGGCATCATAAATTTTCCAATCCAAATATTTGCGACGTAATTGTTCGGCAACCGAGACTTTGAGTATTTGTTCTGAACTTTGATTGACTTCTAAAACATGTCCCTCTTTGTCTGTAATCATGATCCCCACAGGGAGCAGCTTGAATAATACGCGGTATTTTTCTTCACTTTCACGCAGGCTTTCGTCTGCCTTCACACGTTCTAAATGCTCAGTTTCTGCGATAATGCTGTGAATGGAATTAATCAGATATAAAACCAGCAAGAAAGTAATCAGCAAAATACCGAGCATGACACTCAGCGATAACCAGTTTAAATCTAAAAAGCTGTGATAACAGGTAAAACTGATGATCCAAGTACGCCCCGCTAACTGAAATTTTTGTTGATTCGTCAGTTCATAAGCGGTTTCACTGGATTCTTGCGTTTTAGTGTCATAAATAATGTTATGAAACTCTGGGGCATTTTCGTCAATGATCCGAATATTGGTCAGCATCTGCTCCTGTAACTCTCGAAATGCCTGCCTGAAAATGCTGTCCATTTTTAAAATGCCGACGATAAAACCTTGTAAGTTTTGGCGACGGTGTACAAAAGTGTGGGTAGATTGTGCTGATTTATAAATGGGTTGGTACAGTAATACGCCGCTGTTTTGGCTTTTTAAGCCCACCGAACCCAGTGAAATCATGGGGGTGCTTTGTAACATGCCCGTGTCTCGTGCTTTTTGTAGGGCTTCAAAACTGGCGGGGTGCGATGAAATATCCAAACCTAAAACGTTTTCATTGCCCTCTAGAGGTTCAATGAAAAACACGGGGTAGTATTCGCTCTTGTTGGGGGCAAGATTGAAATTACCTGCCATATCTAAAATATTCAGCTTAAAATCGGAATACAGCGTGCTCCCCGTTTCCTCATAATAGAAACGGTCGCCATCTTTGACACGAGGCACCCATAAGAATGCAAAAATATCGCGATGTTGTGAGATTTGTGGAAAGGTAAAACTGCGGAATTGACTGCGATTAACTTCGGGTAAGGTGTCAAAAAATGCGGTGACAGATTCCATGATTTTAGTGCTGTCCCGCAGGGCTGTTTCGAGATAAGCGGTGCGTGCTTGAGTCATATCATGAAAATCTTGAACGGCACGATTATATTCTAAGCGTTTGATAAAGCTATACGTTAATAGGGCGTAGACCACGCCTAAAATCAAAACCATGCTAATAAGCACATATTTACGCTGATTCATAGTAAGTAAGGGGCGCGCTAAATGAACAAAATGATGCTGGGCATCGTGCCTTTTCTAAGATAAGCATATACTATTACGTCTGACAAATACTCAGCTAAAAAGATTGGAAGAACATGCAACTGACTGAACTCACGACAGCCGCGCAACAAAGTATTGCCGCAACACAAGATTTAGCCGCTTTAGAACAATTACGGGTCCAGTATTTGGGCAAAAAAGGGGTCTTGACTGAGCAAATGAAGCAGCTCGCCCAGATTCCACCCGAACAACGTCCCCAATTTGGACAGGCGGTCAACGATGCTAAAAATCTGGTGCAACAAGCTTTAGAAGCACGGCGTGCTGATTTGCAGGCAGCCGCACTAGCGGCGCAATTGGCAGCCAATCGCGTTGATGTGACTTTGCCAGGGCGCGGACAAGCCAGTGGTGGCTTACATCCGATTACGCTTACTTTGCAACGCATTACCGAATTATTCACAAAAATCGGTTTTCAAGTGGCAGAAGGCCCTGAGATTGAAGATGATTATCACAATTTTGAAGCCTTAAATATTCCTGCCTATCATCCTGCGCGGGCAATGCACGACACTTTCTATTTTGATGCACATACTTTATTGCGCACACACACCTCGCCTGTGCAAATTCGTATCATGGAACATCAACAACCGCCGTTGAAAATCATCGCACCTGGACGAGTTTATCGTTGTGATTCGGATTTGACTCACACCCCGATGTTTCACCAAGTCGAAGGCTTAATGGTCGATACGCAGATATCATTTGCAGATTTGACAGGCATTTTAGACGATTTCTTAAAGCAATTCTTTAATAAAGATTTAGCGGTGCGTTTCCGTCCTTCGTATTTCCCCTTTACTGAGCCGTCGGCTGAAGTGGATGTACAATGTGTGGTATGCGGCGGGCATGGTTGCCGTGTGTGTAAACAAAGTGGTTGGTTGGAAGTGCTGGGCTGTGGCATGGTGCATCCCAATGTATTTGCCAATGTGGGGATTGATAATGAGCAATACACAGGGTTTGCATTTGGCATGGGCGTAGAACGTTTGGCGATGTTGCGCTATGGCGTGAATGATTTACGCTTATTCTTTGAAAATGATCTGCGCTTTTTAAAGCAGTTTAATTAACCTGAGTTCAGGATAAGAAAAATAAGCCTTCCCGAGACCTGCTAGGGCGTGTCATCAAATAGGTATTAACCGCTAAAGAAGCCCCTAAATCCCCTAAAGGGGACTTTAAACAAAGACTTATTTATCTTTAGCCCCCTTTAGGGGGTTAGGGGCTTTTTTAAAGATTTTTAAACACGCTATGTTAAAACTTAATTGATGACACGCCCTAGCTTTTCGATTGTCAGAATCAGGACTCAAGGATTTTCAGAATTAAAAAACTATCCTCAATGTCAGGCATTCATCCTGCTTAATTTGGATAATCCTGTCAATCCTGATTCTGACAATCCTTGTGATTTTATTAACAAACTGGATTTATTAAACTTTCAGCTCTTTCTTATCCCGAACTGACGTTAAATAGGAATTATGCGGTTGAATTTACAAGCAGTTCGTAGGGTGTATAAGGCATAGCCGTCATACACCTTGCGATTTGAAACTTTGTGCGGTTAAAGGGGTATGGCGGCTACGCCTTATACACCCTACGCTTGATAAAGCTCGTTGAATTAATTAGCTTATTAATTCAACTGCGTAACTCCTATTAAAGCAACTCATCCCAATTAATTTTTGCCCAAGTTTGTTCTAAGAGCAGCACTTCCGTTTTAATGAATGCTAATAATTCAGTAAACTCAGTGGCATCTTGCTTGCCTGCGGCAATTTCTGTGGCGGCGGCAATTTTCCCCAAACGTATTGCACCAATGCTACTGGTGCTGCCTTTGAGCGAATGCGCCAAACGATGTAAGGTCACATAATCCCCTTTGGCATAGGCTTGATCTAGGCGATCAAGTTGCTTGGAAATATCTTTTTCAAACTCGCAGACAATCTTTTTCAAAATTCGGCTGTTGCCCAGTGAAACCCGCTTGATTTGTTCAACATCAAACAGTTGATAGTGCGCAAACTCTTGGGCTTGTTTTGTCATCGGAGAGGAGACTTCATCATGAAGATTCTCCGCTTCGGAAATGCTGACTGTGGTAACTTCCCCAGATAAATCTAAATATTGTTCCACTACGCCGCGCAAACGTTCCACGGTAATCGGTTTTGCAAGACAATCATTCATACCGACGGAATAATACAATTTTACATCGCTGGGCATGACATTTGCCGTGAGTGCAACAATGGGGAGTGCGTGATTTACGCCAGTCGAATGGCGAATATGACGTGTTGCTTCAATACCATCCATCACAGGCATTTGAATATCCATAAAAATTAATGCGTAAGTATTCTTATCGCACAATTCAACAGCCTGTTTACCATTTTCTGCCACATCAACATGACAACCCAAGGTTTCAAGCATATTGGTAGCGACCAAGCAATTGATCAAATTATCTTCAACCAATAACACTTTTTGGGTAGTGGCAGAGGGCAAAGCAGTGGTTGTTTTCATAGTTTTAGACGGCGTTTTAACAATAGGATTAGTCGCCATTGTGGAAGGCGGACTGTATTTTCTCAAGATATTACTTAGGCGTTCCAAACTGAAAGGCTTGGCGACATAATCATCCATACCCTCGGTAAAACAACGCTCTGCATCACCACGCATGGCATTGGCAGTCATCGCGACAATAATCCGATGCGTTTGCTTACGAATGCGCTCTTGTTGACGAATCGCACGGGTGGCTTCAAAACCATCCATTTCAGGCATTTGTACATCCATAAAAATCAACGAAAATTCGCGTTGATTGATTAACTCCAAGGCTTCGCGTCCATTTCTGGCGACACTGACCTCACAGCCCAGTTGCTGCAACATATTCACGGCAACAATGCAGTTGACTTCATTATCCTCAGCTAATAACACCGGCAAGCCATTGTAATGTACGGGCGGTGCAGATGTTGCATTGGGTTGGGCTGAAAATCGCATTAAACTTTCAAGCGTGATAAATGCGATTTGCTGTTTATTAATATGGGCTTCCCATAATAAAAATAAGGTGTTACGTAATTGATGAAACGGCAAAGGCTTAATGAAATGGGCAGCAAAGCCCTGTGTTTGTAGGTGTTGTCCGTTTTGTTGAGAGCCAGCAGAGGACAGCATCACCAAGACGGTTTCTTTCAGCAAGGGCGATTGTTTAATTAAATAGCCCAAATATTCGCCATCCATTTCAGGCATGAAATAATCCAAAATGGCTAACCAGAATGGCTGTCCTTGTTGTGCAGCTTCTTGCAAAGCATTTAAAGCGGCTCTACCCGAACTCACTGCCACACAGTCGCCTTGCATGCCTTCCAGTTGTTCGATCAATACTTGTTGGTTGACGGGATTATCATCCACCACCAAAATCCGCACCCCCGCTGGGAAATGATTTCTCAAGCTCGACACATGCCCCGTTGGCGAGGACTGTGTTTCTGCCAAGGGTAAGGACAGTTTAATGCTGAATGTTGAACCCTGCCCCAGCTTACTGCTAACGCTCAGTTCCCCGTCCATCATTTCAATCAATTGCTGGCTGATGGATAAACCCAAGCCCGTGCCGCCAAATTTGCGGGTGGTGGAAGAATCCGCTTGGGTAAATTTTTCAAAAACGTGTTCTAACTGATGTTCAGAAATCCCGATGCCCGTGTCTTTCACATGAATCCCGATGCGGGCGCGATGACTGCTTTCCATTTCACAATCGACATCAATCAGCACTGAACCTTTTTGGGTGAACTTGACAGCATTCCCCACTAAATTGGTCAGCACTTGGCGAATTCTGCCCACATCTCCAATCAAATAACGCGGGGCAGTCGGCGCGTAACGCACCGTCAACACTAAACCCTTGTTTTCTGCGGTCACAGAGAGCAAGCGTCCCACATCCATCACCGCATTTTCAAGATCAAAGGCAATGGGTTCTAAGGTCAATTTGCCCGCTTCAATTTTAGAAAAATCTAAAATATCATTGATTAAAGACTGCAAAGCATCGGTAGACTGGCGAATAATTTCTGCATATTCACGTTGTTGCGGATTTAACTCCGTGCTCAACATCAGTTCAGTCATCCCCACCACGCCATTCATGGGGGTACGAATTTCATGGCTCATATTGGCGAGAAAATCGCTTTTTGCTTGAGTGGCGGCTTCAGCAGTTTCTTTGGCGCGGCGCAATTCTTCTTCAGCCTGCTTGCGCTCGGTGATGTCGCGCCCCACCGCTTGATATTCAAATAAATTGCCTACATCGTCAAACATTGCACGTTTAATCCAATGCTGCCAACGCACTTGTCCTGTGGGCAAGGTTACGCGATGTTCAGTCTCGCAGACGGGCGAGTCTTTGGTGAGGATTGCTACCCGTTCTTTGAACAAATGAAAATCTTCATTCATCATTTGCAGGAAATAAGAGCCTAATAATTCCTCTTTGGTCTTTTCAAAGTAACGACAATAGGCTTGATTCACAAAGCTTAGAACACCTTCGGGCGAGATGCGACAAATCAGTTCGGTTTGGTCTTGCACGATAGCACGATAGCGACGTTCACTTTGTTTCAAAGCAGCTTCAGTGCGCTTGATTTCAGTAATATCGGTGGCAATTTGTAAACGCACTAAACGCCCATCAACCCAATAAATTGCACGGTCTCTTGTCAAATACCATTTGTTATTCAGTGAATTGCAAATTTCTGCGGTGTAGACCCCAAGCGGATTGCCCGCGTCATCTAACAATTTTGGATTGCTGCAAAAACCACAAGGTGCACTCAGCGATTTTTGTAGAGCTTTCCAACATTCTTGTCCAACGACATCCCCAAAGGTATCTTGTCCATATTTATTCACATACAGCAGTTCATAAGTCTTCATGTCGGCGACATAAACCAAAGATTCAATACTGTCGAGAATGGTTATCAAGCGTTCGTGCGCATCTTTCAAAGCAAATTCATTTTGTTTACGCTCGGTAATATCGCGAGCAATACTATAAACTTGTCCTTGATCGATAAGAGGATAAGCATTCCACGAAATCCAACGATAACCGCCTTCTCGGCAACGATAGCGGTTTTCAAAACCTAAAATACTTTTTCCTTGTTTTAATTTAGTAAAAACTTTTTCACTGGCGGCTATATCATCAGGATGTACGAAATCAAAGAAGGGGTTGCTGGTTAAATCTTCCAAACTCCAGCCTAAGGTATGTTCCCAAGCAATATTCAGTTGTTTGAAATAGCCCTCGAAGGTGGCAATCGATTGCATGTCTACCGAAAGATTAAACAAGCGGTCGCGTTCTCTTTCCACTTGCTTGCGGGCGGTAATATCAATCGCAATCCCCAAAATCGCTTCAATATTATTTTCAGAATCACGCAAGGTTGAAATGAAAGAGTCCAGCCATAACACTTTGCCGTTTTTATGAATATAGCGTTTTTCGAGATGATAATGTTCCAGTTCATGATTAAAAACTTTTTCGGTGCGTTGTATCACTTCGGCAAGATCATCCGGGTGACACACGTCAGTATTTTTAAGCTGTTGTAATTCATGGGGCGGATACCCCAATATTTCTGCCCAGCGATTATTAAATTGAATGTATTCGCCCGCGCGATTAATCAACACAATCCCAACAGCGGCATTATTAAAAATGGTGCGATAACGCGCCTCACTATTTTGCAGTGCCACTTCCATTAATTTACGCTGGGTAATGTCTTGCACTAACACCACAAAATATTCAATTGCACCATTGACCTTACGCACGCAGCGCGTGGAAATATTCGCGTATAAAATCGAGCCATCTTTCCGAATGTAACGCTTATCCAAAATATAACCATCACTCAAGCCTTCATCCATGCGCCGCAAATATTCACTGTTTAAATCGCGGTCTTCTGGGTGGCTCATTTCAATCCAGCGGCGCGACATGATTTCTTGTGCGCTATAACCCAGCATTTGACACAGTGCGTCATTGACTTCAATCCAGCCATTGGGGCGGGTTAAGGCAATGCCGACGAGGGGCATTTCAAAATAGCGACGGAAACGGCTCTCACTTTGGCGCAAAGCTTCTTCAATATGTTTACGTTCAGTAATATCACTGAAGGTGGTGACGGCAGCATAAGGCAAGGATTCGCCCGCATGCCACAAGGGTTGAGAATTCACCGACACCCAGACCAGCGTGTTATCAGGACGATGCACCCCCATCGTGATGTGAGAACAGGCGCGTCCAGTGCGCAGGGTAATCATCGCGGGGTGAATATCCATTGAAAAATGTGAACCATCTTCATGAATCAGATTCCACAATTCTCCCGTTGATTCAAGCCCCAACATTTGTTCTGTACTGATGCCAAAAATTCGTTCAGCACTGGCATTGCACGCCCCAATTTTTCCATCGGCATATTGCAAGATCACTCCTTCTTGCATCGCGGCAACCACGGAGTAATAACGGTTTTCATTATCTCGCCAGCGCGCTTCATTTTCGCGCCGGGTTAAATACGCGCCAATCAGTTCTGCCGCGACCTGCAACAGGCGAATATCTTCTAAATGCCACAGCCGCAAATGTAAGGTTTCTTCAAAACTGATGAAACCCCACCATTTTCCCCCGACCATGATGGGTAAAATCAACAAAGATAAGAGATGTAATTGTTGTAAAACTTGTTTTTCCGATTCTGGAAAATCCACAACCTTGCCACTGATCACTTGCCCATGAGCAAGTTGATTTTTCCAGCGTTCAAACCCATTTTCATAATTGAATTCTTGAACCCACACATATTTCCCTGAATGCAGGACTTGGTGCGTACATTGCGCGATTAAGCCCGAGTCATTTGGCTGATTTTTAAAAATATGTACGCTACTAACTGCCGTGGTTTTTTGTAAAAAACTCAAAATTTCGGTCAGCGGGTCTTCATCCGCATTGAAATTAAGCAAACGCCGTGCACAAGTGGTCAACATTCGTTCATAACGCAAACGAATTATTTCGGGGTGATGTTGCTGAGCTTTGAGCAAGGGGGCTGCGGTGGCGTAGATTTTTGAATCTTCTGAGAGGTACGCAGTCCAAGTAAACGTGACATAACGCCCCGACAAGGTGGTGCGTAGGCGATTTTCACAGGAGAGACTGTGATAAGCACTTTCTAGTTGCCGTAGAAATTGCAGTGTCAATGAGTGATCTTCGGGGTGTACAAAATCAAACAAGGATTGCTGGGTCAATTGTTCGGCATCTGCGCCAAAAATCTGCTCGCAACTCGAGTTGACCGAAATGAAATGACCTTCGGTATTCAGTACACACAGGCACAGGGTCGCGTAATTATTGAAAAACTGTTGTGCGTCAAATGAGTTCATAGGCATAAGATTGTGAATATATCCTAGTATTATAGTAGGAATAAAGTGGCAAGACCTAAGAAAATAAAAAAGCCCATACTGTCTGTGACCGCAGTCAGCATGACACTGCTGCCCATCGCGGGATCACGTCCTGTGCTATGTAAAATCAAGGGGATGAGTACCCCCGTTAAAGATGCCAGCAACAAATTGAGCACCATGGCGGCGGTCATGACAAGCCCAATTGAAAGCTTGTCATACAGCACATAAGCCACCCCACCAATCACACTGCCCCACAGCAAGCCATTGAGAAAGGCAATTGCTAACTCTTTAAAAAATAAATATTTAAAATTATTAGTGTTAATTTGCTGTAATGCCAGTCCTCGAATAATCAAGGTCATGGTTTGATTGCCCGTGTTACCACCAATGCCTGCGACAATCGGCATCAGGGTTGCCAAGGCAACGATTTGTTGAATAGTGTCTTCAAATACGCCAATGACCCGCGAGGCGACAAAGGCGGTCAGCAAGTTAATGGCGAGCCACATCCAACGATTTTTGGCACTTTTCCACACCGAGGCGAATAAATCTTCTTCTTCACTCAACCCAACCTGATTCAAACGTTCCTTTTGAGAAGTATCGTTGATAAAGTCCATCACTGCATCAACACTTAAACACCCCACAAGTTGATGATGTGCATTAATCACAGGAGCAGACAGTAAATCATAGCGTTCAAAGGCTTGCACGGCTTCACGGGCCGAACCATCGGTATAGAAAAAAATCGGTTCACTTAACATCATTTCCGTCACGGGCAAATCAGGGTCGTGAATCAGCAAACTGCGTAGCGGCAATAAACCTTTAAAATTATTTTCCCGATCCACCACAAACAACTGGTCTGTTTGCGCGGGGATTTCTCCCCGACGTTGTAAATAACGAATCACGGTGGCTAAGGTGATGTCGTCGCGCACGGTGATCATTTCAAATTCCATTAACGCGCCCACTGTGCCTTCTGGAAATGAGAGCGCGGATTGCACTTTGGCACGGTTGCGGCTGTCTAAAGAAGTGAGCAGTTCAAATACCACATCTTTTGGCAAATCGGGCACAAGATCGGCGATTTCGTCAGAATCTAAATGCTCGGCTGCGTCTAGTAATTCTTCATGCTCCATTTCTTCAATTAAGCTTTCACGCACCGCATCTGAGACTTCGAGCAAAATTGCACCATAATGCTCAACTTTCACCAAATCCCAAACCATTTGCCGCTGGTCTAGGGGAAGGCTTTCTAAAATAAACGCTACGTCCGCAGGATGTAATTGATGTAAACGTTTCCTAAGCTCATTGACATGTTGTTTTTCAATAAGATTTTGCACCAAATCATGGCGCGGCATTTCCTGCTTACGCACTAACTCGCTGACAAGCTCTTGCTTTTTCAATAAGCCTAAAATCTGGGTTAGGGTATCTTGAAGATTTTTTTGGTGCTTAATATCATCATCTTTGAGCATCTGGCAGGTCTCGTTAGTTAGAAAGCTTGATTCAGGTCATGCCTATATTGCAGAGCAATAACAGGCAATAAAATAGTCCTGTTGAGCTTGTTCCAGAAATTTCTCTATTATAGACAGGTCATCACCGCAAAACATCTGTTGCAGCGCACAAAAAAACCCCTTAGTTTTTGTCTAAGAGGTTTTTAGGGAGGAAATGCGCCACTATTACATAGTGCGCTCATAAATTAAATTTACTTCGGCGTATTTTGTGCCACCCAACGCTGTTGTCCTGTACTGAGGGTTTCACGTTTCCAAAAGGGGGCACGGTGTTTTAGTTCTTCAATCAAATAACGACAGGCATCGAGGGCTGGTGAACGGTGTCCCGCCCACGCTGCCACTAATACAATGCTTTGATCACAATGAATTTCACCCACACGATGCAGGATTAAACTGTCCAACAATTCCCAGCGTTGTTCGGCTTCGCGGGCAAGCTGTTGTAAATAAAGTTCAGTCATGCCTGCATAGTGTTCCAGCCACATTTTTTGCACGCTGTCGCCTGCATTATAGTCACGCATTGTTCCAATAAAACAGGCAGTTGCACCACATTTTCCTGCTTGCGTACGCTGAGCTTCATAGTCTTGTAACACAGACCACGGGTTAAAAGGCTGGGGGGAAATTTCAATTTTCACTTAAACTTAACCACCAGTGACCGGTGGGAAAAAAGCAACTTCATCGCCTGCTTTTGCAATGGCATTGGGTTCAACATATTGCATATTTAACGCCATCAATATATG